>Ga0224506_10000189_pt1 | contig 60377 bp, 62 predicted proteins | sample SF_Jan12_sed_USG_2_FD_169108 | JGI IMG/M metagenome (GOLD analysis project Ga0224506, IMG submission 169108) | Sediment microbial communities from San Francisco Bay, California, United States - SF_Jan12_sed_USGS_8_1 | ecosystem: Environmental > Aquatic > Marine > Sediment | place: USA... | reverse complement strand
AGAACCATAGCCACCACCAAACAATACAAAATGGTTGATGATGTGGTAAAGATTATAAAAGGTCTTACGGATTTGATAACCGTGATCCAGTGGCCAGGACTCATTATAGGCCGCATAAAAATCAGCTCCAAAACCACCAAACAACTCGGTCATGGCCAGGTCTGTCTCTCGGTCACCATAATAGACCGCCGGATCGAAAATGACCGGCTCCCCCGAGGACAAAACAGAATAATTCCCCGACCACAGATCACCATGTAATAAAGAGGCCACCGGTTGGTAGTCGGTGAAAAAATCCGCCACATGGGCCAGTAATCTGTCACCCTTATCCAGCATACGGTGACTGGCTCCCTGCCGACTGGCCAGCTTAAGCTGATAACCCAGGCGTTGCTCCTGCCAGAAACTTACCCAGTCATCACATTTATCATTTGGCTGGTGGGTCGCTCCAATCGTATTGTCCAGGCGCCAGCCAAACTGGTCAGCGGTGTAGCGATGCATCTCGGCCAGTTGCCGGCCAAACAGCCGCATGGCATCACGCTGGCCACCACCAAATGGCAGATTTTCCATGACGATATAGGCCTGACCAGCACTCGTACCATAACAGACAGGCTTTGGAACCCGGATCGCAGCCGGTTTGTTCAGTTCAGCCAGGCCCTCTGCCTCAGCAACAAACATATCCAGCAAATCCGCCCGGTTGAGCTTCACGAAATAGCTCTGCCCACCCCCTGATACTCGAAAGGCGGAATTAATACACCCACCCCCAACATTGCTATGTTGTTCTATTTCAAAGGAAATTCCAAGAGTATCCGAGATGTTTGCTGCGATATTTTGCCAGTCCATGGATGAGATCATACAAAATTTAGCCACCAAATGACTTAACTTTGATAGCTTTTATTCCGATACTGTGTATGATTACTATTTGTACAGTTATATGGAGGTAGGGAGCATGGCAGCAGACCATTATATTGGCCCTGAGCGCCGCGTCGAACAACGCCGTAAAAACAGTGATCGCCGGGCTGCGATCCGATTTGAACCAGATAAATCCCCTCGCCGCTCCGGGAAAGACCGCCGCTCTGGTGGCAAAAGTGTCTGGGATGGTCGTGGTGGTTTCTAACACGGAACACCATATCTAAGGCCCGGATAGTTTCTACCTGCTCAAGCTCGTCTTTTGAAGGCAGGAGTTTTACTCTATCCTGGGCTATCCACTGAATATAATGAAAAGGGATAGTCAATAAACAGGATCATCTCCGTGCCCTCATCACCGTGGGCAATATCTGCCCGTAACGTAGTCCCTTCAAACAGCATCCTGAAACCAAGCCCATAGGAATATTTCAGCTTATCCGTCAGGCCGGAACTGGTCTCGGCCACACTGCCCGCTTCTGCAAAAAAGGCCAATTGCATATTGGTTCGATGACCACGCAGGATATAGATATCCATGGGTGTGTATTCTTCGGTGAGATTCCAACGATACTCGGTACCAATAAATAATGTTTCACCAGCAAAATAGCGATTCCCTGGATAGGATCTCAGCCGTTGAGTACCGCCAAGGGGGTTAGCTGTTCCATAGCGATTGTTGGCAATAATGGAATTGATGTACTGAGCTTCAGAATTCTCACAGGAGCTTGATGCAACAGGATCGGATATTGAACCGCAGTTAAAACCAAAGCGTCCCTGTAGTTCAGTAAAATTAGTTGATCCCTGTCGTTCGATTTTGGTGGTAGAACGAAACAAATTCCAGACCCAGGTATTTTTATGGCCTATCGGAATATAGGCACTCAGGTTCAGATCATAGACTGTGAATGTGCTGAAAACTGGATCGACATCATCCAGCCTTTCCTTACGGTTCATCTCAAAGCGAAAACCACGCCTGGGGTCCTGGCGGTCATCGGTCAGGTCAATATTCATTCCCAGAGTCATGCTTTGCCTGGTTTCCTCTCGCGCATCCGCAGTCTGAAAGCGGTTATCACCGGTACTATCAAAAACACTTTTTATTTTATTATTCTGTTCTCCAAGGCGTGAATAAAAATCCAGTCGCTTGTCAAAAAAGGTCATAGTGAGTTGGCTGGTTACCCCATCTCCTGCTACGTTGGGGTAAATAAATTTATTCCTGTTTGAGTCAACTCCACGCTCATAAAACTTAAAGGCCACATCATACTCATACCAGGCCGCATCCAGGATCAAGCGCTGTGGTATCAGATGCATATTGAGTGCCGTCAGGCCTGAGGCATAAAAATCACCATCGATATAAAAGGCCGTCAGGTCGGTATCTGAATCAGCCACATTAACGAAAGTGCCACCACCCCCCTTGGCAGTACCAAGGCCGGGAATCTGGATATAGATGGGATAAACAAAGTAGCCAAAGTTAGGTGGGTATTGATCCCGGCGCCGGTCCGGCAGGCTGCTGGCAAGGCCCCACTCCTGGCCGACCAGACACAACATTAAAAAGATTAACCACCGATTTGCCCACATTGATCTTTCCCTTATTTTGTACGTATTACAAACTTATACGCTACAAAGTATGATTTCCGCACAATGTGATAAACGGTCACCTATCGGTGTGAAATGCCCTACATCTGTTTGAATAAATGTGCATAGCGGCGACTGACAGTCAGTTGGTCTTTACTGCCCCTGAGAGAAACATGATACGTACCATTGATGGCCTTTTTAAGACTGGCAATCTGGCTGGTCTGCACAATTATTCCACGATGTATTTGCCAGAACTGAATTGGATCCAGCTCGGCCACCAGCTCACGGATGGGTTTGCGAATCAGGTGTTCCTTGTCTTGTGTGACGACAGTGGTGTATTTATCTTCTGCCTTGAAATAGATCACCTCATCGATGGGTACCATGTAGGTGTTTTCACTATCACCCGCCCGTATCCAGTTCAGATACTGTGGAGTCTGCTTACTGGCATGACCCGCCAATTGAGATAAGAGTAAAGATAAGTTATTCGTTTCAGGTTCTGATTGATTGAGTTTTTTTAATCGGTCAATCGTCTGTTGCAGGCGTTGTTCGTCCACTGGCTTAAGCAGGTAATCAACAGCCGATGCCTCAAAGGCCTGTACAGCAAACTCGTCATAGGCAGTAATAAATACAACATGGCATTCCCCCGCGATTCGTTGTGCCACCTGCAGACCAGTCAGAACAGGCATCTTTATATCCAGGAAGGCAATATCCGGTTCCACATCCCGAATCAAGCCCAGGGCCTGCATACCGTTACCGGCCGTATCAACAATCTCCAGTTCAGGCCAGAGCCTGTGTAACATATCACTGAGAAAACGCAGCAAATTTGGTTCATCGTCAGCGAGTATGACGCGTGGCTTATTCATAAGGCATTTCGATCCTGATTATCACACCACGCGGTGAGTTATCCTGAATTTCAAGTTGGGCTGCATCACCATACAGTGACTGCAAACGCTTGCGTACATTCATCAAGCCAAAGCCCTTCAGGTCACCCTCTTTTAAACCAACCCCATTATCACTCACGGTTATTTTTAATTGATCTTCAGCCCGTGTTATCGAAAGCTCAACCCTGCCACCCTCGGCCAGGGGCTCCAAACCATGTTTAATGGCATTCTCAACCAGCGGTTGCAATAACATAATGGGAAAAGGACAGCTTAATAATGTCTTGTCGACATTGATACTGTACTGCAGACGTTCACCCATGCGAATTTGTAAAATTTTAAAATAGTTTTCTATCAGGTCCAGCTCATCCTGCAAACAACCCTGCCTGTCCTGACTACGTGACAAACTGCTGCGTAAATACCGAGTCAAACTCTCCAGCATCAATCTGGCCTTGTCTGGTTCGGATTCTATCAGGCTAATCACGTTTGATAGTGAGTTAAACAGAAAATGGGGTTCGATCTGAGCTTGTAACAACTGCAACTGGGTCTCAGCGATCTGTTTTTCGTGATCAAGGTTTTTAATCTGTACTTCACGAATGGTCCTGGCAGCCTGATGGTGACGCTCACGACTCATGAAAAAATACAGCACAATGGAACCAAAGAACAAGGCCAGAAAGAGATTAACAAAAATCCAGCGATATCCGTTTATACGCAGAAGCTCCATCGACACAAGCGATGTATCATTCCACAGCAATGACACCAGCATGGCGTTCGTAACACCTGCAATAGCTCCCACCAGTAAAGAAATGACAATCCACCAAACTGTTTGCCTGATGACAAAACTCAACAACCAGAAGGCACTGAACATGGTCAGACCAATACATTGGGAAACCATCAGGGTATGCAGAAACTGAGAACCTTCGATCAACAGGCTGAGTAAGACAGCGATTGCTGTATTAAACAGTACGGCGTAGACCAACTCGGTGGCCACATGTCTAGATAAAAGGTGATAACGCTGCTGGAACAATTCTCTAACCTGTATGCACAATATTGTAATAGGGTAATCAATTATCCTGTTAAGAATATAAACTTCTTAACCGGTGAATTTCATCCCAATGTGATAAAAGACCGATTACCACGACCAGATTGCATAAAGCCGGCTTGCAAATCCACTATTGGTATTAGAGTGAACCAGAAGATAGTCACAAAATTTAACAAAATTACCTACTATTTTAGTGGGTCTTAGGCTATTTTAGGTATCATTAAATGTTACAGCCTGCTTCGGGGGGATTCCCATGGCGACACTTGATTACCAGCTGCTTGTAGAAGCGGCGCCTACCGCTATGTGTCTGGTCGATACAGATGGCAAACTCCTGTTCGCAAACCCGGCGTTTCGAGAGTTGCTGAAACTATCCGAACCTGAAAGCCAGGACATATCGATCTCCCAGCTCATTGCACCAGACTGGTACGAGGCCAATCGGACAAAAATGAAATTGCTGCTGCAGGAAGAGTCCTTGGCAAGCCAGGTTCATGACTACCCCTTTATCTGTAGCAATGGTGATACCCTCTGGCTAACAGAGTCTCGTCGCGCCATAAAAGATAAAACTCATGGTCAATTAATCATTTGCCAGTATAACAATATCGACGAACGCCTGAAAAAAGAACAGCGTCTCAAACAAATCGAAGAACGATTTAATCTAAGCCAGCGCCATGCCAACTACGGCGTCTGGGACTGGAATATCCAGACCAATGACTTGTACTGGTCAGATCAGATCGGCCCACTCATTGGCCTGGGTGATGGTGAAAACGAAGCCAATTATGAGGACTTTGTTAACTCAATCCATCCCGATGATCGTGAATTTGTCGGAGAAGCCGTGCGTGCCGCCGTAGAGGATGGTTCAGAATATGATATTGTCCATCGCTCTGTTTATCCAGATGGTACCGTGCGCTGGCTTCGAGAAACGGGGGATGTCATTCGAGCCGATGATGGCACACCGCTCAATATGATCGGTGTGGCACGTGATGTGACTGAGCATCATCTTGCCAATGAAGCCCTCAAAGAAAGCGCCAAACAACTCAATGTGGCCCAGGCCATTGCCCATGTGGGACACTGGAGCTGGGATGTGGCCACTGGCAAACTGTTCTGGTCTGATGAAATCTATCGTATCTTTGGTCACAACCCCGGTGAGTTTGAACCTACCTATGAAAAATTCATCGCCACCCTGCACCCGGATGATGTAGAACGTATCAAGCAATCAGAGAAAGAGGCCTTTGCCAATGGCAAGGCCCACAGTATCGACCACCGCATTATTCACCCAGACGGTAGTGAGGCCTGGGTTCATGAAGAGGCCGTTGCCGTTCTGGATAATAGTGGTAAAGCAATCAAAATGACGGGAACGGTACAGGACATCACTCAACGTAAACAGCTGGAACAACAACTGGCCGATAAAATTGCCCAGGCAGAATCTGCTAACTTTGCCAAATCTACATTTCTTTCTCACATGAGCCATGAACTCCGCACTCCATTAAACGGCATTCTTGGCTTTGCACAGCTAATGGAAATGGAAAACTTGCCTGAAGCTCCTGACAATTTTGTCAGAGAAATTATTAAATCCGGTTGGCACCTGCTGGATCTGGTGGACGATCTACTTGATCTATCGCGCATCGAAACAGGTGCGATTGATTTACAACTTGAAACCGTCAACCTGTGTGAATTAATAAGAGAATGCCACTCAATGATCAATCCATTATTGAGTGAACGCAGACTGAGCTTTACTGCCTCTTTTGATGAATGCGCGCATTATATCCAGGCCGATCCACGTCGACTGAAACAGATCATCATTAACCTGCTTTCAAATGCTATTAAATATAATCGTCCCAACGGTTCTATTGAGGTGTCGTGCACCACACACCATGATCAATTACGCGTTCACATCAAAGACACCGGTCAGGGAATCCCGGAAGCCTTAATGCATAGACTGTTTACACCTTTTGATCGACTGGGTAAGGAAGGTATTGAAGAATCCGGAACAGGTATTGGACTGACCCTGGTCAAGCGACTCACCGAAACCATGGGTGGCGATATTGGTGTTGAAAGCACTGAGGGTGTAGGCAGTACCTTCTGGGTTGAATTTGCCCTTGCCCCTGCCGATCACCAAATTTCTGAACAAACTCAAAATTACAATAATGAGAATATTCTAATGACACAAGGCAATATCAATGTTCTTTATGTTGAAGACAATCCAGCAAACCTGCGCCTGATTGAAGGATTTATTGAGAAAAAAGACAATATCAATCTGCTTGCTGCCAATACAGCATGTAGCGGCCTGTCTCTGGCAAAAAAACACCAACCGGATTTGATTCTAATGGATATCAAGTTACCGGACATGAGTGGCTTTGAGGCATTGGCCCGACTTAAAACAATACCTGAGACAGCGGATATTCCCGTCATCGCCCTGAGTGCTGTTGCCCATGAGCATGATATTGCTGCTGGTCTGAACGCCGGTTTCTACCGCTATTTAACAAAACCCGTTAATCTCAAGCAACTGGAAGAAGCCATGTATTTTGCACTCAACCAGAACACATCCTTGCATAAGGAAAATATCAGTAGCTACTCTGGGTGATAAACCATGGGAGTGTTCAATCTATAAATAATTTTAAATCTTCTAAATTTACACAACTTATGGTCAATAGTTCACGACTCCCTGATCAGACCACACCGCCAGCTCATTACCATTAGGGTCTGAAAAATGAAAACGTCGACCACCTGGAAAAGAAAATATCTCCTGCACTATGGAACCACCACATGCCTTCACCTTTTCAAAGGTTTTCTCCAGGTCATTGGCGTAAAAAACAATTAAGGCCGCACCATTTTCTGTGGAAGATTGCTTATCTGACAAATAAAACCCACCATCCTGCTGACCATCATTAAAGGCTCGATACTCTGGCCCATAGTCGGTAAATGACCAGCCAAATGCCTTTTCATAAAAGCCCTGCACGGCATCAAGATCCTTTGCCGGTAATTCCAGATAATCAATTTTCTGATCAATCGCCACCTTAACCTCCTGTAAAATTATTTTTAATAATAACCTGACGCAGTATTTATAACTAAACTGCCTGCCGTGTATACCCTCTTCTATCCAGCACCATCAAAAGAGGGGGCAGAAAAAGAAAATCTGCCAGTAATGCATAACTTAGAGTCATAGCAAGCAATAAGCCGCTTACCCAGGTTGGCGAAAAACTTGATGCGACCAGCACAAGAAAACCTGCTACCAATACAATAGTGGTAATGCTTAGCGCGACACCAACCGTCTGAAACGCATAACGTATGCCTTCTTCTATTTGTAAATTCTGTTCGCGACGGGCGCGTAGATACTTACTCAGAAAATGTACCGTGTCATCGACCACAATCCCAAGACTCATACAGATAACCACCGAGGCAGAGAGGTCAACCTTACCGACGGTCAATCCCCAGGTGCCATATGCCAGGGTCGCAGGGACCAGGTTAGGTACCAGACTCAATAATCCCAGACGAACTGAACGAAGCGCAAATATCAGTACAATTGAAATCAGCACCAGGGCCAATAAAGTCCCAAGCAACAACTGGCGAATATTTCTGTGGTTAATATAACCGAAGATAATATCCATTCCCGTCCCTTCACTGAACTGAATATTCCCGGCATTCTGCTGAAGCCACTCACGGGCACGATTATCCAGGTTCAGAATGGCCTCTGAGTGGGTCTTATGGATCAGCACACGAAACAGGCTGCCTGAACGGTTGTAGTTCACCATATCATCCATATTGAGTTCTCGTGGCAGGCCAATTTCATACAACAAAAAGTACTGCGCCGCCAGCTCACGGCTTTCAGGCAGGCGGTACCATTCCTTGTCACCACTGTGCATATTTTTATTCAGCCGTTTTTGCACATCCACGATACTACCTACATAGGCCACACCTGGTTGTTGCCGGTACCAGTTGGCAAAGGCTTCAACGGTCTGTAAATATTCAGGCTTATGGATACCGTTATCTTCACCAGTATCCAGCAGATAGCGAATGGAATGCACCCCGGTAAGACGTTGGTCGATCTGTTCAATGGTACGACGTTGCTCAAAACTTTCATCAAAATACTCATGCCAACGTTCGGTAAGTTCATTGCGTGGAATAAAGCTCGCCAGGATCACGGCACATAAACCCATGACAATAAGCAAGGCCTTGCGCCGTGTTATGACAAAACTCGCCAGACTATCAATTAAGCTGAATTTAAAATCTTTCCGTTGCCGCTTCCCGATATCAAGCCAGGCCAGGACTGCAGGCAGCATGGTCATACTGAATATCCAGGCAAAGAGAACCCCCAGGGCGACCATATTGCCAAGATCACGGTAGGGGGGTGAATCGCTGAAGTTAAGACATAATACCCCGATGATCGTGGTCAGACTGGTGACAAAAACCGGGTTCACGTTAATTCGTATTGCCTCTCGCACGGCATCCTTACGATCCACGCCCTGTTGCAGGGAGTGGTAATAAGAAATCAGGATATGAACACAATCTGCTACCGCAATGGTCATCACCACACTCGGCACCCACCCGGCAACCGGTGTGAGGATCACCCCAAACCAGCCATAGGTACCCATGGTGGCTGCAATAGAAAAGGTCACCAATAGCACGGTGACCAGCATCCCCCTCAGGCTACGCAACAAAACCAGCAAGCCAACTATAAGGATGGCATAACTCAGACCTACCAGATTCTGCATATCGGCACCCACGGCCTCACCCAGTACAACCCCGGCGGTTGTACCCCCACCCAGGCTGATATTGGCATCAGGATAAGTCTCACGCATTTTGGCCTGCAGCTTACGGGCCTCTCCAACGGCCTCATCGGGTGCCATTTTGTTATTGGGCGGTAAACGCAGACGAACAACCACTCCCGTTGCTGAGCCGTCTTTTGCAATGGCATTATTAATAAGGGTTGGCTCATCCATTATGGCCTGTTTGATCCAGGCAATTTTCTGTGGTGTGAGATCCGTTTTATGGCGAAGAATATAGCCGGTGGTCAGCTCATCACCCTTGACTTCAGTATGCTGAAAATTGGTAATGGAGTTCACCCGCTCTGCATGCGGTAATAACCAGCCGGCTTCTGTGATGTCATGGATCAGTGACAGGTGTTCTTTCTTGAATAGATCGCCCGATTTCGGAGTAATAAAAAAATATATAGCATCCTGCTTACCATACGTGACCTCCATACGTTCAAGGGCTTCCAACTGTGGGTTTTCCTTACTGAAGTAAACCCGAAACTCATTAGTAAAACTCAGGTTCCTGGCTCCACTTGCCAGAAAAACCACAGCCAGGAGCACAAAAAGCAGGACAAGCTTGTGGTTTTTAATAACCCAATTAGTATAGTTAGATAACATATTGAAATCCCTTGTAATTATTATTTATTCCCGTTCATGGTGAATCGTCGTCTGGTAAATCCTTTTTAAACAACTCCCACCGATTGCCGATAAGAAGGCAGGCTAACGATAATATGAGATTCAAATGGGTATCGCCAATTTTAAAGGTAAAAAAGTACTGGTTGTCGATGATGCTGCATTTATTCGCAACCTGGTAAAAAAATCGCTGGAAGTAATTGGTATTACCGGTATTAAAGAAGCGGTTGACGGTCGTCAGGCCCTGGCTGCCCTACAGACTGGTAAATATGATCTCGTTATTAGTGATTTGAATATGCCTGAAATGGACGGTATCGAACTGCTACGAGAAATTCGTGCTGATGAACGCATGTTTCAGTTGCCATTTATCATGCTTACCTCAGACATGGATGCAGAAAATATCAAAGCTGCTGCCGGACTGGATGTTAATGGCTATATCACCAAGCCATTTCGTGGTGATCCCCTGATAGATAAAGTTACTGAAGTCCTTTCAAAAAAGTAATTCCTCATATACAAGCACCTCCACCATCATGTAACAAATGTTTTCAATGTTAAGCTTTTTCAATCTTTAACATTTAATACAGCTTCCGCTAACTATAATTAATATAAGATTTATATAGTTTAGTTGTATGGTGAGTGTATGGATGGGAATAACAAATCGCCTTCGGTACTGGTAGTTGAAGACGCCATTTTTGTACGCAACTTTGTCATTATTGCCCTGAGGACCATGGGGATCACCCATGTTACGGAAGCTGATAATGGCAAATCGGCCCTCGAAGAGTTACAAAAACAACCCATGGACCTGATCCTGAGTGACTGGCATATGCCAGAAATGGAGGGTATTGAACTCCTCAAGGCCGTCAGGGCAGATGAAAAACTCCGTCATATCCCTTTTTTGATGCTGACCTCAGATGTCTCTGAAGAAAATGTCCGAGATGCGCTCAATTCCGGCGTCAGCGATTTCCTGGCCAAACCCTTCCGGCATGCCCCCTTAATCAAAAAAATTAAACGCCTGCTGGAACATGGGCACCAGAACATTTCTCAGAGTGCATAAAAAAGCCCGGTTAAACCGGGCTTTTTTGAGTTGAAGATAACTAAAGTGCTTTATGCGGCATCGGCCTCTTTGTTCTCATTGTGATACGCCGTTACACGCTCCACTTCTGTCTTTGAACCCAGTATCACCGGGACTCGCTGATGCAGGTCAGAGGGTTGCAGTTCCATAATTCGTTCACGACCAGTGGTACTCATACCCCCAGCCTGTTCGATAATGAATGACATTGGATTGGCTTCATACATCAGACGAAGTTTTCCTTGCAGGCCTTTGGCCTTCATTTTGTCATCAATGGGATACATAAAAATACCACCACGGGTCAGGATGCGATGTACTTCGGCTACCATGGAGGCAATCCAGCGCATATTGAAGTCCTTGCCACGGGGTCCTTCGCTACCCTGAAGACACTCGTCCACATAGCGCTTGACGGGTGCTTCCCAGAAACGACCATTAGAGGCATTGATAGCAAACTCCTGGGTCTCTTCCGGGATAGTCATATCAGGATGAGTCAGGATAAATTCACCAATGTTCTGATCCAGGGTAAAACCATTCACGCCTTTACCGGTGGTGATCACCATCATGGTCGATGGACCATACAGGGCATAACCGGCACAAACCTGTTCGGTACCTGCCTGAAGGAAGTCTTCCTTAGTAGGATTTTCGCAATCACCCTTGCAACGCAGGATGGAGAAAATCGTGCCCACAGAAACATTCACATCGATGTTAGAAGAACCGTCAAGAGGGTCGAATGTCAGCAGGTATTTACCGCGAGGATTCAGGTCAGGGATATGGTAGATGTCTTCCATTTCTTCGGAAGCCATAGCCGCCAGGTGGCCGGCCCACTCATTGGACTTCAGAAAAACGTCATTGGAAATTACGTCCAGCTTCTTCTGGTCTTCGCCCTGCACGTTTTCACTACCTGCCGCACCCAGTACGCCCACCAATGCACCATGGTTCACCATGTTGGAGATGACCTTACAGGCCGTCACAATGTCGTTCAGCAGGGAGGTAAAATCCCCGGTGGCCTCAGCAATGTGGCGCTGTTCCTCGATAATGAACTGGGTAATGGTCGTTCTACCGTCTTGCATAACTACCTCTAACTATATGAATTACAAAGTAATTTGGCTCACCTACACGAAGTTAATAGCAGGTAGGTTACGGCCACAATGCATATAAGTATATCATAATTTACCGAATTAACATGAAACATACAGGACTGAGAGAGATTATTGCTAACTATGGATTGGGGAAGAGCAGGGGCTTATTTCAGCAGGCTATCCAGGTATTCCAGCAGTTTGGTTCGGTTGGCCTCAGAGCGGAACGTAGAATGCCCCCCGCCACTGACAATCCAGTACTGTTTGGGCTTTTTGGCGGCGTCGAACAGGGCCTTTCCATGGCCGGCACTAATCACACGGTCTTCATTGCCGTGGACAATGAGTACCGGCACCGGACTGATTTTTTTTATCTCATCCACCGGGCGAATATCGTCCGGTATGGTCCAGGCAAGGGGATACTGGAACAACCAAGTCAGCCAGAAATTCCCAAGTGCATCGCGTGCTGCGTCCCTGTAGCTGGTAAACGAGCCCTCTACGATCAGCCCGTTGAATTTCAGACGATGGGGTGAATTAGCAAGGGTAGCAGTGGCAATGGCACCACCCAGGCTGTGACCATACATAAGATAATTTCGATGAGACATGGCCTTGTCACTTACCATCAGCTCAATGGCGGCATGGATGTCTTCATGAATGCCTTCCAGATCTGGATCACCCTCTGAAGCACCATAACCACGATACTCGGGCATAAAGACATTGTAACCATAGTGAACTAGCCACCAGACCTTTTCGATATGGCTGGTGATGTTTTCCGCATTACCATGACAGAACAAAACCGTGGCCTTGCTGCGCCCTTTTTGATTTGGCAAAAACCAGCCATGCAGTTTGGTACCATCCTTGCTGGTGAAGTTCATATCTCGGATTTTAATGTTGAGCTCTCGTTCAAGCTCTGTCTTTTTGAGGATGGGTTCCTTAACGGGGTAAAAAAGGAAGTTGGCACAGGAAGCCAATAGCAGGGGAACAAGCAGACCAAAGACAAGTCTTAAGTACATTTACAGATACCATAGAAAGGAAAGTTTGGTTTCCTGTTCAGTATAGTCCCTGATTCCGTACTCACGTACCGATAGACGTAATGCCGTATCACGACTCATGGCAATATTCTGGGTAAACTCATGATTGACCAGGGTCTCATGTAAGTTATCAAACATATGTTGCTCATTCAGAGACAACCACATACTCCAACCACTGGTGACATGCCATAAAAACCCGGCTTGTGGACCATAGGCCATGGTGTAATCATTCTCGATACTGTCATGATAAATAAACCGGTAGTTCAGCATGGCAAACACGCCAAAGGAACTTGAGCTACCAAACATCATGCCAAAGGCTGTGTCCACATGAAAAACCGTTCTTGCCTTTTTGCCTTTTTCCAGCTGAATCTTTTCCAGGCCAGTACGTGCCTTCCAGGAGGTCGGTTTAAAAAATTCATTGCGTGAGGTTAGAGAAAAAATATCAATAAAAGACAATTCCTGCAGATAAGCTACATCGGTCTCTTCGTTATAGCGCATATTGATATTAAAAAAGTTGATCTGGGCACCCTCGGTATATCCCTCAGGCAAATCTATCAGATCATGATAGGAGGGCTTCATCTGTATTTCATAAATTTTGGCTTCATCATACTCAGCCACTCCCATGGAAATACGTGATGTACTATGCCCCTGATCGATCCGTACCTTGGGTACCGGTACTGGCTTAATATCCGACTTGGCATTCAGTTTGCTGCGTGCCCGCAGGATGCCAAAGGAGCGTTTACGCAGCTCACCTCCCTCGACCCCTTCATCCACACGGCGGTACAAAAGAAAATCATGGGCTGTCTCCAGTACCAGTGCTCGCCGAGTTTCGGGAAGCGCCTGCACGTCTTGAGCTTGAGGGGTTATCTCACCATCGACGATATCGATCACCATGTCTTTTTCATCAGATGAAAGGTATGTGAGGCGGTGCTGGAGCTTTGTCCGCGCTGAAGGACGATAAACGACCTTTTTCAGAATGCCTTCTTCTTCCAGGGTCACCTTAACGGTATCACTGGGAATGGCAAACCAGTTAAAGTTATCGGTCAGATTAAGTCTGGGTCTGGCCACTTCAAACAGGCTTAGCAAATGATAAGAGCAGTTCTGGGAGAAAAAGAAATACTGAAAATGGTTTGGTCCAAGTTCCCAGGTATGCATCAAAATGGTTTTAATTTCCTGCTGAGTAAAATCCAGCTGGTACTCCCAGATATCACGGTTTTCCATCTGGTTATACTGGTTGACCTTTTCATAATACGGGACGATGGAAAACTTCCCTGGGTAACCACCAAACAAACCTTTGAAGGTATAAGCCAGCCCACCCTCACCATTATTTTCTGCCGCAAAGTTAATCCCATAAGATGTTAGGCGGTTCTTCTCATTAAACTCTTCACGATCAAGCCTAAGTAGCGTATGACCAAACATAGAGGCAGGACTATTATCGGTGCCTGCCGGAAAGATCATGGTGATATATTTAGGATTGATGGTTTTATACCATTCCTGAAACCGTTTACATGTCCTTGGCTTGAGGCGTTTTGGATCAAACTTCAGTTCTTTCTTTAACCAGGCATATCGCGCAATAAACAGACACTGAGGATTCTGTACTTTGTCAGTTTCTCGCACATCAGAGAAAAAACTTTTGATCGTCGCATCAAGCTCCGCCTGGGGATCATAACGACCATTAGGATCATTAAAGAAGTTACGCGATACCAGTTGGCTGGTATAGCCAGAAAAGGTATTTGGTTTATAATGCAGAAGCTTATGCCAGGCTGCCCGTTCAGCCAGTTTATCAGCCCTGGCCCTGTCAATTAATTCCTGGATGTATTGCTGATCGGCCATACCTGTTAAAGGCATCACTAAGAGACACACAGCCAGCAGCAATCGATTTATTTTACACACCATCAATACACAAATATTTTAATTTATTTTTTATAATTATAATAAAAAAACACCCGGTGGAAACCACCGGGTGTTCTTAACTACAAATTAGCTTATCAAGCTTATGCAGCGTACTTAGACAGTTTCTCGTCAGTAGCCAGAACTACACCAAGATTGTCCATAACTTCAGCAGCAGAAACGCTGTCAGAAGGATAGATCATATCGAAGTTAGCTTTAGATACAGCAAAGAAACGAGACTTGTCAGCTTCTTTGATGCCCATGGCAGTAGCCAATGTGTCCAGAGCTTCACCCTTACCAACTGACATGTCATAAGCGACCTTGTCCATGTTAGCAGTGATGAAAGCATCAGCAGCAGCATACTGCTGGATAACACCGTCTTTAGCACAGCCGGCAGTACCGGTAGTGATACCAAAGCTCTGGCTACCAGAAGTGTGGTTAGTGGTAATAGCCATGATTTCATTAAACATGCCTTTTTTACCTTCAAAAATCTGGGAACCCCAGCCACAACCAACATTGTTAGGTGCAGCTACAGCAGACCCGGCATACATAACACCAACCAAAGCGGAAAGTATAATTTTCTTCATAACGGTTTTAGCTCCTGTTTATTTTTTCTAGCGTCAAAATTTCAAACAGTAAAATACAGACAACTGTTGTCTGATATGTTTTAGCAGCCAATATCGTATCTGTCTAGGAAACAGCAGGGGGAAATATGTCACATTTTTAAAGACATTCTTATAGTATTGTTATGCGCTCCATAGTGGATTCTATCCATTCTTCAACATCTTTAATGATCTCGTCAGGTTTACGTCCTTTTGTATTAATTACTGGCCCGATAACCACTTTAATCGTACCGGGTTTTTTAATAAATTGTCCTTTTTGCCAGTAATATCCCGCATTATGCGCTACTGGAACAATAGGGTAGCCACTCTCAGCTGCGAGAATAGCCCCCCCCATTTTGTAACGCTTTTTCTCGCCGGGACGGACACGGGTTCCCTCAGGAAAAATGACAATCCACTCACCATTTTTTAACCTGGCAGTTCCCTTTTCTACTACCTGGCGAATAGCAGAGTGGCCAGAACTACGATTAATGGCAATAGGGTTAAGCACTGCAATCCCCCAACCGAAAAATGGAATCCAGAGCAACTCCCGTTTAATTACATAAACCTGGGGAGGAAATATTTGCTGCAGAGCAAAAGTTTCCCAGGTGGACTGATGTTTTGAAAAAATGATGGCTGTTTCATCAGGAATATTCTCTTTCCCGGTAATTTCATAGTTAATGCCACAAATGTATTTAATAGCCTGTAAATTAATGACTGACCAAAGACGAATAATATGCCAACGAAACTTAAATGGCGTAGGTAAAAATAATATTCCAAGCGTTGATATCAACACAGTAACGACAATCATAACAATACTGAATAAAAGAGAACGTAAAAAAGCCATGCTGACCTCAGAAGTTACTTATTTTGTAAAAGCGAATCGGCAAAGCTTGCCAGATTGTCGTACACCTCGACCCCATCGAGCTCTTCATTTTTAGACAGCGTTCGTTCGCCTTTACCCGTTCTGACTAAAATGGGTTTTGCACCCACAGATCGGGCTGCCTGGAGATCCCGTAGAGAATCCCCAACAACAGGAACATCCTGCATGACAGTATTAAAACGGGATTTGATATCCAGCAATAAACCTGGCTTGGGTTTACGACATTCACACTGACTGTCCGGGCCATGAGGACAATAAAAAATACCATCAACCTCGCCACCATGGGCAGCAAGTAATTGCGCCAGCTTTTCATGCATGCGGTTCAGGGTGTCGATATCATAATATCCGCGTGCAATACCGGACTGATTGGTGGCCACGGCAATGGTATAACCGGCTCGATGCAATCTGGCCATTGCTTCAATACTGCCTGGAATGGGAATGAATTCCTCGGGTGATTTAATATACTCATCCGAATCTTCATTAATGACGCCGTCTCTGTCGAGTATGATAAGTTTCATATTATGTATTTTAGCCATGAAGTGACGAAGACTCGAAAAAATAAACTGCAATTCTACGTGACTTCAAGATAAATATTTATTTTTCACGAAATTCGGATACGCGTATCCGACCATTCACCATTTTCGATTCGCGTTGCATGATTTTATCCATTTTATCCCAGAAGGCCTGTTTGAGATCAAAGTCTGCAGCGATGCCTGTGCCTATAAGTAGAATAAACAGGTCGGCCACCTCTTCGGCCAGTACAGCTTTATCCCGACCCTTGGTCACGGCTTCAGCAATCTCACCCAGTTCTTCTGTCATCAATGCAATGCGATAAGTCAGCTCTTCACCGCCGGTGTTTTTAAAATCATGTTTGTCATGAAATGACTGTACAGCGGCGAGCATTTCATCATAAGAATCTTTATTCATAACGAGACTTTACTGTTGCAGAACTGAAATATCCGCCACACCCAGGAACAGGTTACGCAGCTGGTTTAACAATGCCAGGCGGTTGTCACGCAGTTTATTATCTTCTGCCATCACCATGACCTTGTCGAAGAAGGCATCGACCACGTCTCTTAAACCAGCCATGGCCTTCATGGCATTTTCATAGTCGTGCTTAGCCAATAAAGGTTCGACCTTTTTACTCACGGCAGCTAGCTGTTTTGCCAACTCCTTTTCTTCCTTGTCCTGTAACAGATTGTCTTTGTAGCTGGCTGGTATCTTAACTTCGGCCTTTTTGATGATATTGGAGATTCGCTTATTGGCCGCGGCCAGGCTTTCGGCCTCGGCCATGGCACGGAAGGCCGTCACGGCCTTGATGCGATCATCAAAGTCCATGGGGCTGGCGGGGTGTACTTCCAGTACGGCCTCATAGCTGTCATGGGCCACACCCTGATCCTGATAGTAGGCCCGTAGTCTTTCCATCAGAAAATCAAACACCTGACTACCGGCATCCTTTGTGCTGAGCTTAGCCTTTAAGAGATCAACTGCCTGCTGAATCAGGGCCTGCAGATCCAGATCAAGGCGCTTCTCAATAAGGATGCGCAGCACGCCTAGTGCAGCACGACGCAGCGCAAAGGGGTCTTTTGAGCCTGTCGGCGGCTGACCAATGCCAAAGATGCCCACCAGGGTATCGATACGTTCGGCCAGGGCCAGGGCCTGACCGGTCTGGGTCTGTGGCAGCTCATCACCGGCAAAGCGAGGCATGTAAAACTCATCCAGGGCCTGGGCGATATCACCCGGTTCCTTGTCATGGCTGGCATAGTATCGTCCCATGATGCCCTGTAGTTCCGGGAATTCATAGACCATTTCACTCATGAGATCGCAACGTGATAACAGTGCCGCACGTTGTGCCTGTTGTTTATCGCTGCCAAGTTGGCTAGCAATCTCACCTGCCAGTTGACTGACACGTTGAGATTTTTCGTAGAGAGTACCCAACTCTTTCTGGAAGACGACACTCTTTAATGATTCGATGCGGTCTTCCAGCTTTTGTTTACGATCCTGGTTCCAGAAAAACTCGGCATCGGCAAAGCGTGGACGTATGACGCGCTCATTACCTTCACGCACCTTATCAATATCGGTGCTGTCCACGTTACTGATAGTTATGAAGTAAGGCAGCAGCTTGCCCTGCTTATCCACCAGATGGAAGTATTTCTGATTGGCCTTCATGGTGGAGATGAGCGCTTCCTGGGGAACATCAAGAAAACGTTCTTCGAATTTACCCAGCACTGGCACCGGCCACTCCACCATGGAGTTCACCTCATCCAACAGTGCCTCATCAATGACGGCAATACCACCGGATTTGGCCGCCACCTCTTCGATGCGAGCACGCACCGTCTCACGACGGCGGTCAAAGTCGGCGATGACCCGGCCTTCACTCTCCAGTAGCACCTCGTACTCAGAAGGTTTGGGTATATATATCAGCTCCGGATGATGGAAACGATGACCACGGCTTTCACGACCGCTCTGTACGGAAAGGATCTCTGCCTCAATCACCTCATCACCAAACAGCAGCACCACCCACTGCACCGGGCGCACGAACTGGGCATCCAGATCCCCCCAGCGCATACGCTTGGGGATAGGCAGTTTGTCCAGCGCAGTCTGGACGATCTCGGGGATCAGAGCAGTGGTCGGCTGACCCTTTTCCTGTTTGGCGTAAAAGAGTTTACCGTCCTTATTGTCCAGTTCACTGACCCCGACACCAACGGAACGGGCAAAGCCTTCGGCGGCCTTGGTGGGGTTACCATCACCATCAAAGGCGGCCTTTACGGCAGGGCCATGACGTTCCACAGTTTTATCTTTTTGGGCTTCATCAAGTGATGTAATCAATAAGGCCAGACGACGAGGTGCAGCATAGGTTTTGATCTCTTTAAACTTGAGATCGGCTTTGCTCAACCCATCCTTTGTTTCATTACAGAAGGCAGTGGCCAGTTTTTTCAGTGCCTTGGGTGGCAGCTCTTCAGTGCCGATCTCGATGAGTAAATCACGCTGGCTCATTGGGCACCTCCCTTAACACTTTTACACATTGGGAAGCCGAGTTTTTCTCGAGCCGCGTAATAGGCCTCTGCAATAGCCCGTGACAGGGCACGCACCCGCAGGATATAGCGCTGGCGTTCGGTCACCGAAATAGCATGGCGGGCATCCAACAGGTTGAAGGTATGAGAGGCCTGTAGCATCTGCTCATAGGCGGGCAGGGGCAGACCCGCTTCGATAAGTTTCTGGCTTTCTGACTCACACAGGTCAAACTGCTTGAACAACTCTTCCACGTTGGCGTGCTCAAAATTATAGGCCGACTGCTCCACCTCGTTCTGGTGGAATACATCACGATAGGTGATCTTGCCAAGAGGCCCATCCGCCCAGACGATATCGAACAGGCTCTCCACCCCCTGCAGGTACATGGCGATACGCTCCAGGCCGTAGGTAATTTCGCCGGTCACCGGCTTACAATCCAGGCCACCCACCTGCTGGAAGTAGGTAAACTGGGTCACTTCCATCCCATTTAACCAAACCTCCCAGCCCAGGCCCCAAGCACCCAGGGTGGGGGATTCCCAATTATCTTCCACAAAGCGGATATCGTGCACCAGCGGGTCGATACCGAGCATTTTCATGGAGCCAAGGTAAAGCTCCTGTATATTCAGGGGAGATGGTTTGATGGCCACCTGGAACTGGTAATAGTGCTGCAGCCGGTTGGGATTCTCACCATAACGGCCATCGGTTGGACGGCGCGAGGGCTGCACATAGGCGGCGCTCCATGGCTCGGGGCCAATGGCTCGCAGGAAGGTGGCTGGGTGGAAGGTGCCTGCCCCCATTTCCATGTCATAAGGCTGTAATACGACACAGCCCTGCTCAGCCCAGTACTGCTGCAGGGCCATAATAAGCCCCTGAAAGGTATCCCCCGGGCGGGTCGCGCTATGGTCAGACAAGTTTTTACCCTCTACACAACAAATTGGTTCAAAAAGTCGCCCATTATAAACGTCTGACCGGACGGCGTCAGGGGTTCTTGCAGGTTTGTACCATAGCTTGCCTGGACTCTACCCAAGCAGGCCTGCTCTTTTGAAAAAAACCTGATAGTTACCCCATCGGTAGGGTCACTTATTTCAGCTTAATCACGAGAACAAATTCTCGCCTATGCTTAGAAAGAGAGACGGATGCTCTCCTTTAATTCTTTTTTTGTGTGTGGACTTTGTACCGTGTTTACACCTAAAGTTGTGTGAAATCCGGGTCGATGTTCTATTTAGCAACCATAAGACACGGGAGATGTCATGACACAGCGTATCCTGAGCAGCCATTCCACCCATGAATGGCACAGCCTGGTAAGTGAAGCCCAGCAATCAGCCGGTATTCGACTGGAAGAAGAGCTGGAGAGCTACCTTGTCTTCATGCTCATGCGATATACCGATAAACCTGAAATGGCCTCCAGTGTACTGGCCCTGGACTACCTGAATGGTTCCAATAGCCTGGGTCAGCTCAGACATGATCGAATGCGGGATGTGGGGGATCAATGCCTCTTATATAGCGGCCTGTTTCCAGAGCGTGCTGAAAGACGCCGTGTCCGGATCAGTTATTACGTTGATCTGGGTACCAGTGCCTACCACACCGCTGCAGATGCCACTCAAAAAACCATTAGTCAGTTATTTGCAAGTCTTGCCAGTCAGTTTGTGATCATCATGGACACCCTGCAGGCCATGCGAGGAATTAGTGGGGAACAACTGCAGCTTGCGCCCATTATGGCCTTCGAGCTCTGGCAGGACACCGGAAGCCAGCACGCCCTCAGTCAACTGAAAAGAAAAACCAGTCAGCAAGAGCACTTGATTGTATCCACGGAATCAAACAATAAAAACAAACACTGAATTAAATAAACGGATCCTCTTCTTTTATGCGAAGAGGGAGTTACAAAGGAGACGATGTGTTATGAAACATTTCCAGTTGTTTGGCATTTCAATGCTATTACTTTTAAATTATCCGACAGCCTATGCAGACTGCCGACTTTCAGACTTTACCCCCAGTGGTAGCCCGCATATCGATATCAGAAATTCAAATTCGCGTAGTGGATCCAGGGGTAACGTTACAAGTCATTCAACTTCGTATACCTTCGGCGCTACGACCTATAGCATGGCGAATATGTCGAGCACTTCAGGTTGCGGTGATGGTGGGCGAGCACAACTGCACCAGAAGCTCTTCATGTATGCCAACCGAGATGCCTTGATTACCGATATCGCCAGAGGTGACGGTGAATACCTTGTATCCTTTTCACAGTTAATGGGGTGTGATAGTCAGGTGCAGACAGAATTTGCCAGTGTTATGCAAACCAACCTGGCTCAGCTTCTACCTGCTGAGCCCATCTCTGATGATGTACTACTAAGCAGGATCCATAAACTGACTGCAGACCACCCGACAACAGGCAAGCAGTGTCAGTATATTGGTTAGTGATAAATGTTGAGGCTAAGGAAAGCCTCATCAACAACATTCTCCTCCACTGATTTGCCTTCCAGTAACTCTGTTCGACTCACTTCCAGGCGTAGATTCACATTCCGTCCCAGAATAAAACTCTGTGCAAGACCCACTTGCCTGATATCGGCTGTGTTACCACTGATATCGACTAACTGGCTCATGTAAAAATGCAATTTCCACAAACCACCCAGCTCGGTTAAGGCACCGGCAGAGAGCCCATACTGGTTAAGATATCCCTTGTCATATCGCTTGCCATGCCGAGTTGCTACATCGGCAAAACCATAGATAAGCATGTTAACCGACTGTCCCAACGAGTAGGCAAGTCCAGCACCGGTTTCTAACTCAAAGACCCCTTGTCTGACACCAGAGGTACCAGCTTCATTCCTGATGCCGATATGCAGACGCCATGAACTGTCCTTGAAAAAATCATCCCGAGGGGCCAGTGAAACTGTATCCAGTATTACCAGTTCATCCAATTCCAGTTTCTCCTCTTGTTCTGTGTAACGCATGTTCAGACTCATGATCTCTATCTGGTTATGTAAAACATAACCCGGCGTAGGATCCAGAAAGTCGTGATAGGCACCGCGCCAGCCGAGCTGCATAAAACCCGTATCATCACGTTCACCTACACCGAGACTTAACCGAGAAGTATCATGCCCTTCTTCTGGCGTGGTATCGGGTATTGGAATATTTTGGTCGATCCGGTGTTTTAACTTGCTTCTGGCCAGAAGGATTTCACGCTCGGACTCTGTCAGATTCGATACATCTAATTCATTATCCGCTATACGCTGATATTTCAGGTAGTCGAGACCAAGATCAAAAATACGAGCTTGTTGCAGGGAACTAAAGCCGACCATTTGTTCACGAGAAGCTGGCAATCCATTTTTGGCAAGCCAGACGACCATATCCCGCTCCGATGAGGACATTCGTTTAATTTTGTATTTTAATTTTGTTTGTGGTGATGGGTACCAGTCTAATTGACCAATTATACCGCGCTCTTTTAGGAGCTTGATGGTATCCACGGGCGTCACCCAGGGTTTTAACTGATCGGTAAATCTTGATTGTGGATTAATCGTATCCAGCAATGACAGGACATGATAGGAGCAATTTTCAGTAAAAAAGTAATAATCAAAATATCCCGGCTCAATCTCAAACACATGCCGGATTATGAAATCGACCTGCGCCTGGTTTAATAACAACTGGTATTCCCAGACATCACGATTTTTAATCTTGTGATATTCGCGTAACTTGAGATGGTAGGGGATAGTGCGAAAGCGCCCCTTGAAACCTCCCACCACACCATTCCACATGAAGGACAAACCACCGGCATCCTCCACCTCGGCAGCATAATTGACACTATGCGCAAGCATGCGTGTCTTTGGTGTCTGACCCTTTTTATCCATCCGTAACAGGGTATGCCCTAGCATGGCCGATGGGTTGTTAGGATCAGAACTGGGAAATATCAGACTGATGCCATTCGCATTCAGCTCCCTGAAAAAATTATTAAATTCCGGGCAGGACTGATGTGGCATACGTTTTTCATCAAACCTGAGTTTCTGCTTGAGCCAGAAGTAACGTGCCTGAAAACGGCAACGCGCAGCCATATTATTTGGTTCTAACCTGACTTTTGAAAAAAAACTCGCCAGGGTCGCCTCAAGTTCGGCCTGGGGACTGGTCTTACCCTGTTGTGATAGAAAAAAATCCTCACCATCAACTTCACTGACATGGTCGTGCCACCAGCCCGGCTTGTAATGCAGCAAAGCATGCCAGACCAGATCGGTATACAGTTTTTGTTGACGAGATAGCTGAATCAAACTGTGAAGATAAGGATCACTGGGAGTGGTTTCGACAAGATTGCGTCCCCTTGCTTCGGCATTGGTATCACCAAATAGAAGCAAATAAGCCATACAACAGGTAAGCACCTGTAAAAGAGCTCTTGAAGCATACCTGTTATTGCCAGATACCCATTCCCTCATTAGCCTCTATTCCTTGTCTGCTTCGCCTGAAAGGCTCAAATAGGCTAGATATTCCACATTTTACAGAAAAGTAAAATGCAGCTAATAGCCGTTTTACTATACTCAAGTAAATAATAACTACCCAATATTTTATAAACTTAGTATGGAAATGATTTTTTGAAAACCTGGTTTCGTATACCGTTTATCGCAATCCTGTTATTGCCCCAAATTGCCAATAGTGAGACTGTCTTAAAGATCACAAAACTAGTCAATCTCACTGGCTACTCTATAGGACTACTTGATATTGGGACGACGGTTAAACACGGTGAGTCTTTTCAGCCCACCGTCTATGCCGATGAAAGCTTGCCACCCATGCTTAATGAGATTGATAAGTTAGATGTGACTCAGCTCGCCAGTAAAAGCTACGGCATGGCCATCAAACTTAAACAGGCAAACACACAAACCGTAATACATGGGTATCTAGTTGTTTATTCTGGCCTGACCAATATGGATACTTCATCTTCCAGTAAAATCAGGATTCATAAAAGCCATCTAAAACTGGCTCAACAGGGTCAGGTCACCGTTCAGACAGGCACCTTCCCTCATAAGAACCAGACTCGCGTTCGCTGGATACTCTGGCTGTCAAACAAATCCCTAGATGTGGATTGTGGTTGTATGTAAACTTAAGGGTTTTTATTGAAGTCGACAAACACTCTTAAGTTATGGCCTGATCCATCCAGATTAATAGAAGTATCAAGCACAATAGATTCATTAACATCCAGGATACCATCCCAGGTTTCTGGTGGTTGCAGATAACCGGTTGAAACAGGTTTGTTTTCATTATCAAATAAAATATAGGCATGTCGGTTAAGTGTCTTAACCTTAAGCAATGGATCATATAAGATTACCGCTGACTCACCCACATTCTTAACTGTCACCTCCAACCTGTCTTTCAGTAAATTCACCCCATCAGCAGAAATCAGTTTATATGATTGTGGAATGACAGCATCCTTAATTGGTGAGCTATGTATATCCCTGACACTGAATGAATCAAGATGGAGTGTATCAACCAGATTAAATTCAGAAGGACCAGGATTAGTATCAAAAATTAGTGTTGCTACTAGATAGGCTGTTGCGCCAGGCGCAAGGCACATACTGTTATAATCAGGTTTTGATATACCAGAGTCACGGATTGAACCATGAAAAACAAATGGAAGAAAAAGCTTTGGATTAAGTTTTACACCATCCGCATCAAGCAAAACCTCATTACTGGCGGACAATCTGCAGTAAGAATGCCACTTATCCGTATTTGTAACCGGTATGATGATATTTGAAGTTTCAAACTCATCCTCGACTATCCCCATATAATCCCGAATTAAGAACACCTGACCAACATCCAACCCAACTAGTGCAGTACCTATATCAAGTTTAAGCTGTCGTCGTAACGGCTGCCCTTCAACTGGAGTTGCAGCCTTACCAATGACATCACCATTTAATGTAACTGTATTGTTTTCAGGTAACGTTAACGTCACATTATTGGATTTAGGATCAGATGCACCAGGAAAACTCCCCATCTGAGCAAGCACCTTATAAACATACTTGCTATACATGCCAAGATTTTCATGCAGATACCCAGTATCTGAAATACCGGCTACCTCAGTAAATCTTGAGTTCCCAAAGTAATCTGCTGTCCACCATTGTACTGTATAGGATGTTGCCCCTTCTATCGGCGTCCAGTCCAGACGATTGGTATTTAGTCCTGCTGTAGTCACTCCCATGGCAAAGGGTTCATTCACTATGAGCGTCTGTTCATGAATAAAGCCTGCAAAATTGGCCTGAATCTTAATATCACCTGTTTTATGAAAAGTTAATTCCCTCGGATTTGATGGTGTATCGAAAGAACCAATATCCATATTAAGACTGGAGAACTCCACCTCATCCATACTTGCAAGAAAACCACCGTCATCCCAATGTACTTCTGCTTCTATGAAAACACTGTTACCAGGATAAAATTCCGTCTCGCTGACAGTAGTTGTTACTACTGCAGTACGTATGTGGAATTTCTGACTCGTGCTTAGTTCGATATTACCGTTTTTGAATTTTGCACTAATAACTGCTGTACCAGGAGACTTTGCTTCGACGACACCGTCAAAACCTACTATGGCAACGGCTTCATTGGATGAAGACCATGTCACTATGTCACTGGCATCCACACTGCTACCATCATGCAGTTTGCCCGTGACACTCAGGGCTACGATAGTCCCTGGCAACATCCGGTCGGGCTTATAACGTGCTTCATTGTCAAAACCCAGAGCAGAAAGAGAAACAATACCGGTCCCGGAACCAGTCTCACCACCGTTTCCACCACCGTTTCCACCACCGTTTCCACCACCGTTTCCACCACCGTTTCCACCACCGTTTCCACCACCATTTCCTTCGCCGTTTCCACCACCGGTTTCTTCAGTCGTGTTAGTAGTGTCCGAACTACCATCACCATCTCCGCCGCCACAGGCAGCGAGTATCGTACTGAGTAATAGAATTATGAGAAATTGAGTGAGACTTCCTGTTTTTCTGATTATCATAGCATCCCTACTTATATCAATATTATTAATTATTTCAAATAGATAGCACTATAGCTTGAATGCTGGTGTATTTACAATTGCTAATATTCAGCCAACTATACTTAAGCTGTTACTGGACTCTAACCGGGCACGGTCACATAATAGCGCCCGTTTTCACTTGAACTTCCTTTACCTAAATATATTCTTGTTATGGGTACCATCTATCAGGCCAATTGCCCCTGCGGTTTCAAGCAAATAGACCTGATCCAGGGCTATGGGCTCAACCAGGTGGAAATTCATTATGAACTCTACCAGTGTGAACATTGCCACTCACTAACCAGTATTGAACTAACTCAACAGGTCGATAGCCTGTTCAAACCCATTCGTTGCCCGGAATGTAAATCCACCATGTCCCGCCTGATGGACAGGCCTGAAGACCACCCATTAATCTGCCCCGAGTGCCAAAACCCCTCTCTGATATTCACCATCAACAAACTCTGGGATTGAACTAAAACCAGAATAGTGGCCTCCTGGCCCCTCCCATACGTCAAAAATATGGCGAGCCGGGTTACTTTTGCCCTGAATCTAGGCGCCTCACAGTTGACCGCCCCCATATTGTGCAAATTTCACCCAAAATTCATTGGCTTAAGCAGCTTTCCCATGGCACAAAAATTGCCAAATAAAACTAAACATCAACAACTCGTAACCGATACGCAAAGGGAGGGGAGCAATGAATGGCAGTTCTATACCGGAGATTTTGTATGCCTGTTTTACCAAAAGTTGTTTTGAGCCTGTTTTTCTTCCTGTCCTCGACCGGGCTGGCCCTCGCCAACGAATGCCTGTCAAAAATGCCCAGCGGGGTCAAACCAGCGGGTCAGGCCAAATTATGTCAGTCCAGCTACACCGGCCTTGAAACCAGTTATAGCTGCCAGGATTATCAGAAAGGCCAGCAACGCTACCGAGTTATCTACAAAAGCGGCCTGGAGCCCAAGGCTATTCTAAAAGTCACCAATGGCGTGGAAAAACTGGTTTACTCGCCCAGCTGGGGTGACCACAAAATGCGTTGCCCCCTGCCTACTCCCACATCGGTTCCTCGGCACGCCAAACACCTCGGAATTGGCATTTGCATTAACAACAATGATGAGAGCATCCCCTGTAGCGTGTTTGAACATGCCCAGGCCCGCCAGACTCGAGCATGGCGTTATCTGGTGTTTTACAATGACAACGGACAGACTGAACTGGCCCATCGCATGGTCGTAAGAGATAACCACGATGCCATGGTCGCAGAAATTGCTTACCAGCTTGGATTGAGCCTACTGCAAACCTCATGCTGTAGCGAACAGGCCACAGCCTATCTGGAATATGCTCACCGTTTGTTCCCGAAAGCCACCGCTTATCGTTCCGGTTACCTGGACGCCCTGCTGGAACAACTGGCTTCCAACGAAGAAACCAATCCATAATTTCAGGGTTTTCCCGGGACATTGGTAAGACCAATCTCTCAGGGATTTCTCACATTTATCTGGTTCACATATAAATAAGAATCGGTGGCACACCCTCATACCATGTGATGGTAAGCCCTTCTCGACTGCTGTTTACACCCCCTATAAAAACCGGTAACGTTAGCAACAATTTTGTGAACGACTATTTAAAACAGGGGTATTTGTGCAGTGAGGATCTTCAGTTACAGCATTTTGTTGTTTCTATTCTGGTTGCTGTTATCTGGCCATTTTGAACCCCTGTTACTGGGTCTGGGACTTGCCTCGGTTGCCCTGACCATATTTCTGGTACACCGTATGGAAGTGGTGGATCATGAAAGTTATCCGCTACACCTTTCCAAACAGTTACCGAAGTTCATTGTTTACCTTTTCAAAGAAATTCTTCTGTCAAACATCGACGTGGTAAAACGTGTCCTTTCGCCTCGACGGCCTTCCATCAGTCCGAAACTATTTGAAGTACCATTGCCACAAAAATCTATACTTGGCCAGGTTATCTATGCCAACTCAATTACCCTGACCCCTGGCACAGTTAGTATCCAGCTAACCGAGAATAAAATACTGGTGCATGCCCTGAGCAAAGAAGCAGCTGATGCTCTGGCCGATGGCAGCATGGCCAAACAAATCCCCGACAAGGTGGTTAAGTCATAATGTTCATCGCTGTATGTCTCGCTATTCTCGTCACCATGTCACTCGCCCTGGCAAGAGCCCTCATGGGGCCGACGGTTTATGATCGTATTGCGGCAGCAAATGTGTTTGGTACCAAAACCGTTTTATTAATTGCCGTATTTGCCTTTTTATCAGGACGCATGGATTTACTGGATATCGCACTGGTTTATGCATTGATTAACTTCATCAGCATGGTGGCCGTTCTACGCTTTGTAAAGTATGGTGAATTCCATTCTTCACCTGATGATGACAAGGTGAAGTGATGCTAGCTATCGATCTATTGAGCTGGTTTTGTCTTATCAGTGGTGGCCTGCTGGGAACCATTGGGGCCATTGGTATGCATCGCTTCCCGGATTTTTACACCCGCCAACATGCGGCCGGTGTTACTGATGTTTTGAGTGCCTTTCTCATTTTGCTTGGTCTTGGCCTGCAAGCTGGCCTGACTCTGGCTGCCTTCAAGCTGTTATTGATTTTCATGTTCCTGTATTTCACCAGCCCGGGAGCTTCCCATGCTGTAGCCAATGCTGCCATGCATGCCGGCCTTAAACCCATGGCGGACAAGCAAGACTGATGGATCTTTATATCAATATCATCCTGTTGGCTCTGATGGCAATTACCGCATTGGCCATTCTACGTATGACGAATATTTTCGCCATCGTTATGCTGTTCGGTATTTTCAGTTTTTTATCGGCTGTCTTATTTGTGGTGATGGATGCGGTTGATGTGGCTTTTACTGAAGCTGCCGTTGGTGCCGGTATCTCTACTGTCCTTATGATTGCGACAATGGCACTAATCAAAAACCAGGAAGAAAAAAGACCACTGGGTCATCGCCCCTGGCTGCCACTACTAGTGGTATTCATCACAGGAGCTGCGCTGGTGTATGGCACATTGGATATTCCCGCCTTTGGCGATCCTAATGCACCGGCACAAAAACATGTCGCACCCTATTATCTTGAAAAATCTATTTCCGATACTGGCGTGCCCAATGTAGTAACTTCAGTTCTCGCCAGCTACCGAGGCTTTGATACCCTGGGTGAGGTCGTGGTGGTATTTACAGCAGGCATTGCCGTTTTAATTCTGATCGGTGGCAGGCTCACCCGACCCACTAAACGACGTGATAAGTGAGCAGGCAATGAAACATAATCTTATTCTTCGCGTCACTGCCAAAACTCTGATACCGCCGATTATCATTTTTGCACTCTATGTACAGTTTCATGGTGACTTTGGGCCTGGCGGTGGTTTTCAGGCCGGGGTGATCCTGAGTGCAGCGATAATCCTTTATTCCTTATTATTCGGTCTTGATGCAGCAGAAAAGGTGATTACTCCAACTGTCGCTCGCATCCTTGCCAGTCTGGGTGTACTTATATATATGGGTGTCGGTTTTGCGACGGTTTTACTTGGCGGCAATTATCTTGATTACAGTGTGTTAGCTGATACACAGGTGGCCGGACAACACCTCGGAATTTTACTGGTGGAATTGGGTGTAGGTGTCACGGTTTGCAGTGTCATGTTGCTGATCTTTTTTGCCTTTGCCGGCAGGGGTCGCCCATGATGGACTATATCATTGGCCACTATAACTACTGGATCGCCATCTTCCTGATGATGGTTGGTTTTTATATTGTCATTAGCCGTGGCAACCTGGTGAAAAAAATCATCGGTCTGAATATATTTCAGGTCTCGGTGTTTTTGCTGTATATCACCATGAGTACGGTTAAAGATGGTGCTGCCCCCATCATTACCGAAGGCGTCAAACTCTATTCCAATCCACTACCCCATGTATTGATCCTCACTGCCATCGTAGTCGGTGTCGCGACAACTGCACTGGCTCTGGCCCTGGTTATCCGAATCAAGGAAGCCTATGGCACGATTGAGGAAGATGAAATTCACGAGCAAGATCACTCCCTATGATAGTGAAACACCTGAGTCTATTACTGGTCATGTTACCACTCGCCGCTGCGCCTATTGTCGCAGTGTTACCACGTGGTCGCCTGCCCTGGGTGGTTGGACTTATCGTGGCCTCATCCTGTGCGATTCTTGCCAGCACGCAATTATCAATGGTTCTGCAAAGCGGTGTCATTAGTTACGAACTGGGTGGCTGGGCACCACCATGGGGGATTGAGTATCGTATTGATGCAGTGAATGCCTTTTTTGCCCTGCTTGTTTCTATCATAGCGGCGATTACGCTTCCTTATGCACTTTTGAGCGTAGAAAAAGAAATTCCAGAGCATCAAATTCCACTGTTCTATAGTGCATTTTTACTCTGCTTTGCGGGACTGTTGGGAATCACTCAGACTGGTGATATTTTCAACGTCTTTGTCTTTCTGGAAATATCTTCTCTTTCTTCTTATGCCTTGATCAGTCTCGGTAAACAACGTCAGGCCCTTACATCTGCCTACCAGTATCTGATCATGGGAACCATAGGGGCGACCTTTTACCTGATTGGGGTAGGCCTGCTGTATTCACAAACTGGCACACTGAACATGGCTGATATGGCGGCATTACTGCCACAGGTCACTGAACTCAGAACAGTGCATACCGGCTTTGCCTTTATCTTGATTGGTATCGCCCTCAAGCTCGCCCTGTTCCCTTTACACCTCTGGCTTCCCAACGCCTATACCTATGCACCAACCGTCGTTACCGTTTTCCTTGCCGCTACTGCAACCAAGGTGGCGGTCTATGTCATGCTACGTATCCTGTTTACCATCTTCCCGGATGGTTTTGTTGCAAGTACTCCCACCGGTGATCTATTCATCCTGTTAGGTATTACCGGTATTATCGTTGCCTCGATCTATGCCATTTACCAAACTGACATAAAGCGACTACTGGCCTACTCAAGCGTCGCCCAGATCGGTTATATGGTACTGGGTATTGGCTTTGCCTCTGCTACCGGTCTAATGGCAAGCATGATTCACCTGTTTAACCATGCCCTGATGAAAGGGGCCCTGTTTATGGCAGTCGGTGCGATCATTTATCGACTCGGCATCTGTCGTATGGACAATATCCAAGGACTGGGTAAACAAATGCCCTGGACCTTTGCCGCCATTACTATAGCTGGCTTGAGTCTGGTAGGCGTACCCGGCACCGCCGGCTTTATCAGCAAGTGGTATCTGGTTTCTGCCGCCCTGGAACAACAGGCCTGGGTATCTGTTGCGGCCATATTGATCGGTTCACTGCTTGCCGTGGTTTACATTGGAAAAATTATTGAGTCGCTTTACTTTAAACCTGTAAGTGAAACCAACACTACCGTCAAAGAAGCTCCCCTGTTTCTATTACTCCCGACCTGGGTACTGGTTGTGGCGAATATCTATTTTGGTCTGAACACTGAACTGACCGTTGGTGTGGCAGAACATGCCGCACAAGTTATGGGAGTCGTCGCTAAATGAAGGCCGAATCCCTGATGCTGTTGACCATGCTGCTACCCCTGGCAGGTGCCATGGGTATTGTGATCACCCGACGGTGGCCAAATGTTCGTGAAGCCGTTACCTTGATCACCGCCTCCACTGTAGCGGTATTGGTTGTAATGATCGCCAACCGCTTTGTTAGCGGAGAAGTATTTTCACTACTTGTAGCCGAACCCCTGCCCGGTATTCAGATTGCCTTTAAGATTGAAAGTCTGGGTATGTTATTTGCCCTGGTCGCGGGCCTGTTATGGATCGTCACTTCGATCTATTCCATCGGTTACATGCGCGGCCATAATGAAAGTAACCAGACACGTTTTTATGCCTCGTTTGCCATCGCCATCGCCTGTACCCTTGGGCTGGCCTTTTCGGACAACCTGTTTACCCTGTTCCTGTTTTATGAACTACTAACCCTGTCTACCTACCCTCTGGTCACCCATGCCGGCAATGATGATGCCCGTCGTGGTGGTCGTACCTATCTGGGTATTTTACTGGGCACCTCCATTGGCCTGTTCCTGCTCGGCATCCTGGTGACCTGGATCGTCGCCGGTACCGTTACTTTCACTGCTGGTGGGGTACTCAAGGGCAAGCTGGACCCAGCCTGGGCCGGGCTACTGTATGCCCTGTTCCTGTTTGGTATCGGTAAGGCGGCCCTGATGCCCTTCCACCGCTGGCTGCCGGCGGCCATGGTCGCCCCCACCCCGGTCAGCGCCCTGCTGCATGCCGTGGCGGTGGTCAAAGCGGGGGTATTCACCCTGCTCAAGGTCACGACCTATATCTTCGGTGGCGAATATATTCTGAGTAACGATGTCACCGGTATCCTGGTCTGGGTCGCCGCGGCCACCATCCTGCTCGCCTCACTGGTGGCCATGACCAAGGACAACCTCAAGGCCCGGCTGGCCTATTCCACGGTCAGCCAGCTCAGTTATATTGCCCTTGGGGCCATGCTGGCCAGTAAGTCCGCCCTGATCGGCGCGGCCATGCACATCGTGATGCATGCCTTTTCCAAGATCACCCTGTTCTTCGCCGCCGGTGCCATCTACGTCGCGGCCCACAAGAAACTGGTCAGTGAACTGGATGGCCTGGGCCGGGCCATGCCGATCACCTTCGCAGCCTTTCTGATTGGCAGCGTGAGTATTATCGGCCTGCCGCCTTTTGGGGGCATGTGGAGTAAGTGGTACCTGGGTCTGGGCGCAGCCGAAACAGGCCAGCTAATCCTGCTCGGGACACTGATGGTCAGTTCCCTGCTCAATATTGCCTACCTGTTACCTATACCCATTCGTGGCTTTTTCAGTAAGCCCACCTCGGGAAAACATTACACTGAGATAAAAGAGGCACCAAAGACCATATTACTGGCCATGACCATCACCTCCCTGGCCTGTATTGTGCTGTTCTTCTATCCCGATCCGTTTTATCAACTGGCCGCGAAAGCTGCCGGAGGTCACTGACATGCCTGAGAAACAGTATTTCTTTGATAAACCAAAAAATGTGAACCGGGTGCTGTATGGCTTTTATGTTATTTGCGGCCTGCTGGTGATTGCTGATTTTATTGTCCATCGCCACATCGGCCTCGATTGGGAACGCATCCCGGCCTTTTATGCCATGTATGGCTTTGTGGCCTGTGTGCTTCTGGTGGTGCTGGCCAAGTTAATGCGCAAACTCGTCATGCGAAAGGAAGATTATTATGATGAGTGAGTTACCTCCTTTTCTAATCTTTTTTGCTGCGGCGCTGCTGGTGCTGCTGGTTCGTGGCCAGCTCAGTAAACTGTTTTTGCTCGCCGCCCCCATCCTGACTGGCCTGCATATCTGGATGAATATTCAGATAGGTGATGCCTTCACTTATTCCCTGCTTAACCTGGAACTTCAGTTCCTGCGCGTTGATAAGCTCAGCCTGTTGTTTGCTTATCTGTTCTGTATCGCCAGTCTGATCGCTACGATTTATGCCATTCATGTCGATGATTTGAAACAGCAACTGGCGGCACTCCTTTATGCAGGTAGTGCCATCGGTGCGGTATTTGCCGGTGATCTGCTGACCCTGTTTATCTTCTGGGAGCTGCTGGCCATCAGTTCGGTGTTCTTTATCTGGGCCAGGGGTACCGAGAAGGCCCTTAAGGCCGGAATTCGCTATCTGATTTTCCAGATCACCTCCGGTGTCTTTTTACTGGCCGGAGCCCTGGTGTACTTTAAAACAACCGGCTCCCTGAGCTTCAACCATATTGGCCTTGGCAACACCGCTGGCTGGCTGATCATGATCGCCTTTGGTATCAAAAGTGCGTTTCCCTTTTTACATACCTGGCTTACCGACGGTTACCCTGAAGCCACCGTAACAGGCACTGTCTTTCTGTCTGCCTTTACCACCAAGGTGGCTGTTTATGCCCTGGCACGTGGCTTTGCCGGTGAGGAGATCCTGGTCTATATCGGCGTTACCATGGCCTGCTTCCCCATCTTCTATGCCGTAATCGAAAATGATCTCCGCAAGGTGCTGGCCTACAGCCTGATCAACCAGGTTGGTTTTATGATTACCGGCATCGGTATCGGTACCGCCCTGGCCCTAAACGGCGCCGTGGCCCACGCCTTTAGTGATGTGATATTTAAAGGCCTGTTGTTCATGAGCATGGGTGCGGTCCTGCATCGGGTCGGCCATGTAAATGGTTCTGACCTCGGTGGCCTGTATAAGACCATGCCCAAAACCGCCGCCCTGTGTATCGTCGGTGCCCTGTCTATTTCTGCCTTCCCGCTGTTCAGTGGCTTTGTCAGCAAGTCCATGGTCATGACGGCCATGATGCAGGAGCACTATGACTACTTATGGCTACTCATGCTGTTTGCCTCGGCCGGAGTTTTTCACCACGCCGGGATCAAGATCCCCTATTTTGCTTTCTTCGCCCATGACTCACACCTGCGCCCACAGGAGGCACCACGTAATATGCTACTGGCCATGAGTCTGGCGGCCTTCCTCTGTATATTCATTGGTAGCCAGCCTCAGTTCCTGTATGCCATGTTGCCCATGCCTGTTGAATACTGGCCCTATGATGTCACCCATGTACTGGCCCAGTTACAGTTACTGTTCTTCTCGGCCATGGCCTTTGTCTGGCTCAACAAGGTTGGGATCTATCCACCTGAACTTCGTTCAGTGAATGTCGATGCTGAGTGGTTTTACCGCAAGCTACTGCCTGTCAGTGCGAGAAATGTGATCATGACCCTGAGTGATGATAAGGCATACATAAAATCCAGCATCACAAACACATTTAATCGCCTGCGTAATGGCTTTTCTCAAATGTCGATTGCCCGATATCACCTGTCAGAAAGTTGGCCAACCGGCAGTATGGTAGTGTGGATATCGGTTATCCTGGCGGCCTATTTATTACTGGATAGTTTTGTTTATAAAACCATCCAGTAATTGTTTCGATAACAGCCCATGCTCAATAATGCCTGTTTTGGTCTTGTTGATATGTACGAAAGATACTATGCTTGATTGCAGTTTGTTGTCACAATCATAAATTTCGGCCTCGCTACAGTACACATAATGCTAAGCTTTATTTCAGGTGCCCACGGTTTTGTTGGTTCCGCTATGCAATCTTATATAGAACTTCATAGTGATGAACTACAATACTATCCTCAAAACGAAGAAATAGATGTTCTGGATAAAGACAAACTCGTCAGCATGTTTAGCAGTAAACTCCCAGATGCCGTCATTCATCTTGCCGCAAAAAGTTATGTACCTGAATCTTTTGAAAATCCGGAACACACATACAGGGTCAACTTTATTGGAACACTACATCTGCTCCAGGCCTTAAAAGAGGCCAATTTTAGCGGTACTTTTTTGTATGTGGGTTCAAGCGATGTTTATGGCAAAGCCGATGAAAAAGACTTACCTTTTCTAGAAACCAGACCTACCGCTCCACGTAATCCGTATTCAGTTAGTAAAGTTGCAGCAGAAGCCCTGTGTTATCAATGGAGCCAGACGGAGAATATACGAATTATAATGGTTAGACCATTCAATCACATCGGTCCTGGCCAATCGCCCATTTTCGTTGTTTCTGATTTTGCCAAACAAATCGCATCTATCAAACTCGGTTTAAGTCCACCCATTCTGAATGTTGGAAATATCGATGTTTACCGAGATTTCACCGACGTTCGTGATGTAGTCAGGGCTTATGCATTATTGCTGAAATCAGGTTTGAATGGTGAAGCCTATAACATATGCTCTGAGAAGGCTGTTAGCATCCGTGATATCATAAACAAGCTGATTGGTATTAGTGGCGTTGATATCCAGATACAAACCGATCAAGCCAGACTACGGCCTGCTGAACAAATTAAAGCCTATGGATCATGTAAAAAACTAAAAGACCAGACTGGATGGGATCAAACTATTAGTCTGGATCAATCTCTACAGGACATATACAGCTATTGGGAGGAGAAACTCAAAAATGGCTAAACGTGCGTTAATAACAGGAATCACTGGCCAGGACGGTGCTTATCTAACCAAACTTTTATATGAAAAAGGTTATGAGGTTTATGGCTTACTGGCACGACGTAGCACCGACACACTCTGGCGCTTACGTTTTCTTGATGTGCTGGACAAGATAGAACTTATTGATGGTGATATGACGGACGTCTCTTCACTGGTTCGGGTCATGCACAAGGCCAAACCTGATGAAGTATATAATCTCGCCGCGCAGAGCTTTGTTTACACCTCCTGGTATCAGCCAATTTTAACCGGCCAGGTCACTGCCCTTGGTGTAACCAATTTACTTGAGGCAATTCGCCAGACAAATAAAGAGGCGCGTTTTTATCAGGCATCCACCAGTGAGATGTTTGGACTTATTCAGGAAACCGTCCAGGACGAAAACACGTCCTTCTACCCACGCAGCCCATACGGTGTCGCAAAATTATATGGCCACTGGATTACCATTAACTACCGCGAAAGCTTTGATATGTTCTGCTGTTCCGGACTTCTGTTTAACCATGAAAGTCCTGTCCGCGGCATTGAATTTGTCACCCGCAAGGTAACCGATGCAGCTGCCAGAATTAAACATGGCAAACAAAAAGAATTACGACTAGGTAACATAGATGCCAAACGAGACTGGGGATTTGCTGGTGACTATGTTGAAGCCATGTGGTTAATGCTACAACACGATAAACCCGAAGATTTTGTTATCGCCACCGGCACAACAACCACAGTCAGGGACATGTGTCGGATCGCCTTTGAATACCTGGATATGAATTATGAAGACTATGTTGTTATTGATAAGAAGTTTTACCGACCAGCAGAAGTTGATGAATTATTAGGCAACCCGGCTAAAGCGAAAAAATTACTCAATTGGGAACCAAAGACTGACCTTCAACAATTAATTCATATGATGGTAGATGCAGATATGGTGAGAGTATCTAAAGAATAGAAACTCTCGTTACACATCAAGACAAACTCTTCACTCTCTGCTATTAGTAGATAAAACAAACAGGGAGATAGAGCCATTAAGGATATTCTGTCACGGTGTAGTGTTATACTCACACCTCTATTTGTCCTGGGCTGCTCGGTTGAGTCCGATACTAACTCTAGCAATGTCAAAACAGCGGGAATTTATGCTGAGATATCGTCAGTTTCCAGTGGAGATGGTAATACAGCGGTCTCCACTCGATTGACGATCGGTGGTAAAAGTCTATTTTCTACAAACCTGAACCTGACCGGGGGAGACAGCCTAAGTGCATCGGCTAATAGTAATACTGTCGTACTTGAAAAAGACAAGAATTGGTTCACCGGCCAAATATACTATCGTGGTATTCTCCCCGGTGATGCCCCAACAACATCGATCACTGTTGCCCTGACACGACCTAATGATACCGACGCACCCAACTCTGTAATGAGTATTCCATATTCACCGGATTTAACTGCACCTATTAATACCCAAGTTTTTACCCAGTCAGAAAATTTCACTATTAACTGGGACAATAATAACAGTACTCTCCCTGTAACTTTGGAATTCAATTTCCGATGTACACTGGAAGCTGGAACCAGCGCCTTTGGTGTAGAAAAGTCGAGCATTGCCAATACTGGTAGTATTAGCTATTCAATTTCATCATTACTTGGTAGCAACTTGACACTCAAAAATAGCGAAACATGTTCGACTAAAATCACTATTTCTCGTGAGAAAGCAGGAACACTAGACCCAAATTATGGTGAAGGGGGGACAATCACTGCCAAGCAACATCGATCTGTGACGGTCACTGTCAACCCATAATTGTTTAGCCTATTCAACGGTAACGGATTTGGCCAAATTACGTGGCTGATCCACATCTGTTCCCTTCAATACAGCCACATGATAGGAAAGCAGTTGCAGGGGAATGGTGTGAATGATCGGCGAGGTTTCATCTTCACATTCCACCACATTCAAAACCTTCACACCTTCTTCAGATTTGAATTTTGATTTGGCATCGGCAAATACATATAACTCACCGCCACGGGCGCGGACTTCCTGTAAGTTGGATTTGAGTTTGTCGAGAAGTTCATTGTTTGGTGCGACAGTAATGACTGGCATTTTGTCATCGACCAGAGCCAGGGGGCCGTGTTTGAGTTCACCTGCGGGATAGGCCTCGGCATGGATATAAGATATTTCTTTTAACTTCAATGCCCCTTCCATGGCCACTGGATAGTGCAGCCCTCGGCCAAGGAATAGTGCATGGAACTTGTCTGCAAACTCTTCTGCAACAAGTTCGATTTCCTTATCCATCTCCAGCACCTTCTCTACCTTTTGTGGTAAGGCAACCAGTTGATGAACCAGCTTGGCCTCTGTTTCTTCATCCATCTCGTTATAACGACCTAGCGCAATAACAAGCAACAACAAAGCTACTAGTTGTGTCGTAAATGCCTTGGTTGAAGCAACCCCGATCTCTGGACCGGCGCGCGTCATCAGTACCAGTTCTGATTCTCGCACCAGTGAGCTTTCAGGTACGTTACACACAACTAATGAGTGCCCAAAACCAAGCCGTTTGGCTTCTTTTAAACCGGCCAGGGTATCGGCAGTTTCACCCGACTGCGAGATGGTGACAATCAAGGCGTTCTTGCGAACAACTGGTTTGCGATAACGAAATTCACTGGCCACTTCGACTTCACATGGAATACCTGCCAGGGTCTCAAACCAGTGCTTGGCAACCAGGCCGGCATGGTAACTGGTGCCACAGGCAATAATGTGAACACTCTTTACCTGCTGGAAGATTTCATCGGCCTTGATACCAAAGGATTCGATAAGAACTTTTTTATTACTTATGCGTGATTCAAGGGTGTCGGCAATAGCACGGCTTTGCTCGTAGATTTCTTTGAGCATGTAGTGACGAAATTCACCACGCTCAACAGCATCGGCAGTCAGCTCACTTTCCTTGACAGGACGCTCGACCTGCTTACCACTGACATCATAAATCGTCAGGCTGTCGCGCTTAAGATCGGCAACATCGCCTTCTTCCAGAAAAATAAAACGCTGTGTAACTGGTAATAGCGCTGCAACATCTGAGGCAATAAAGTATTCGCCAATACCAACACCGATCACAAGTGGACTGCCACGACGCGCTGTAACTAACCGGCCGGGTTCATTGATGCTCACCACACCCAGGGCATAGGCCCCTTCAAGTTCTTTTAGTGTTGCTTTTACAGCCTCAAGCAAGTCTTTCTTGCCATTAATATGGTGTTCATAGACCTGATGAGCAATCACCTCTGTATCTGTGTCTGAGGTAAATTCATAACCTGCCTTGATCTGTGTCGCACGTAAGGCTTCGTGATTTTCAATAATACCATTATGTACAACAGCAACGGTCTTGCGACAGATATGAGGGTGGGCATTAGATTGACTGGGAATACCATGGGTTGCCCAACGAGTATGGGCAATCCCTATTTGTGATGATAGATTGTGCTCTTTAATTGCATTTTCAAGTTCTACTACCTTACCTGGCATACGAACACGATCGATCTCATTGTTCTGGTCGATAATGGCAACACCTGCCGAATCATAACCACGATACTCCAGACGCTTCAGGCCTTCGACCAGAATCGGAACCACATCACGTTGGGCTACTGCACCGACAATACCGCACATATTCTTTTGTCTCCTTATTTCTCTACGAAAAAACTGAAGAGAATATTTCCCCCTCCTTGCAGGAGGGGGTAAGGGGGTGCTGATCAATCATCAGTTTATACCACCCCACCCTAACCCTCCCCTGCGAGGGGAGGGAAATTTATACTTTGTTTCAAGTCTTCAGGTATTTCAGGTTTTCTTTTTCACAGGCCGTTTCCAGCCTTCAATTGTCTTTTGCTTTACGACTGACAAGGTCAACTCACCTTCAGGTGCTTCTTTTCTTAGAACGGTTCCCGCTCCAATGGTTGCACCCTTGCCAACCTTTATTGGCGCAACCAGCACACTGTTTGAACCTGTTGAGGCATTATCTTCAATCGTGGTTCTATGTTTATTGGCACCATCGTAATTGGCCGTAATGGTACCTGCACCGATGTTCACACCAGAACCCATATCGGTATCACCAATATAGGTCAAATGATTTACTTTGCTACCTTGACCAATATTACTGTTCTTAATTTCAACAAAATTACCGATGTGGTTACCTCCAGCAAGATCCGCGCCGGGACGCAGGCGTGAATATGGACCGACGATGGCCTCTTTGCCGATGCGCGCCTGTTCTATGACACACATGGGTTTGAGTTCAACACCTTCTTCGATAATGCTATCTTTGATCACACAATTAGCGCCGATGGAAACATTGTCAGCAATCGAGACCTTGCCTTCCAGAATGACATTAATGTCCAGGGTGATGTCTTTACCAACCGTCACCTCACCACGAATATCTATACGACTCGGATCGATAATGGTCACACCCTGCGCCATCAGGTCTTCTGCCTGTAATCGCTGGTAATGGCGCTCAAGATGGGCCAGTTGCGAACGGCTGTTGACACCCAGCACTTCTTCTTCACTTTCCGGATGGGTCGCCTTGACCTCAACATTGTCCCTGACTGCCATGGCAATAATATCCGTCAGATAATATTCACCCTGGGCATTATTGTTTTTTAACTGGCTCAACCAGCTTTTTAACTTACTGCCATTAACAGCAAGAATGCCGGTATTGGATTCAGAGATTTCCAGTTCTTCGCTGTTGGCGTCTTTTTGTTCGACGATGTATTGCACCTTACCATGGGCATCGCGGGCAATACGCCCATAACCGGTGGGATCGTCCAGGTGGACGGTCAACAGACCCAGACTGTCATCACCCGCCTGATAAACAAGATCGCTCAGGGTACTGGAATTGATCAGTGGAACATCACCATAAAGCACCAGCACAATGCTGTCTTCATCGACCTCAGGCATGGCCTGGTTAACGGCATGACCAGTACCCAGTTGCTCCGCCTGCTCTACCCAGCTAATGGAGTCATTATTGATGGTCTCCTGCACCTGCTGCCCACCATGGCCATACACTACGATCAATTTTGCAGGTGTAAGGGTATTGGCTGCCTTGATAACATGGCCGAGTAATGGGGTACCACCAAGGGGATGTAATACCTTGGGCAGTGAAGACTTCATTCTTGTCCCCTGCCCGGCGGCGAGGATGATCACATTCAACTTGCTTGTCGTCATGAAAGACCTGTAATGCTGGTTTGCTGGCCTCTACCCACCTGCCAGGTTCTTTTATAGTATTTGCTTATTGTATTACTAATTGGTGTAAGTGTTAAATCAGGCCGTTTCTAATGCAACATTTCAGGCGGTGGCGGTACATCTGAATCGACAACTTCACCGCTGCCCACTTCTTCAACAGTCGCACTACGAATTCCGGTGACCGTCACCTTGAAAGTCATACGCCTGCCGGCATAAGGATGGTTTCCATCCAGATAAACCTGACCATTTTCGATCCTGGTCACCGACATGGTGATCTGTTCACCGTCATCGCTTTGAAATGTCGCCTCAGCACCAATTTCGAGAAATTCATTGGGAACATTTTCAACCGAATCCTGAAAAGTACGGCTGGGGTCGATCTCACCAAAGGCATCGACTGGTTCAAGGGTCACTTCAATGGTATCACCCACTTTTTTACCCTCCAGTTCGCGCTCGACCTTTGGAAACATTTTACTGTCGATACCATGCAGGTAACTCATTGGTAGGTCTGACTGCTCCTGTACGGAGCCATCATCATCCAGAATGGTATAGGTAAAACTCACAACCTTCTGTTTTTTAATGATTTCTTCTGTCATTTAGATGGAGCACCCTCTAAAAATATTTTCTCAACCCGACAAAAAAGGGCAGTCTAGACTGCCCTTTTTCTTATTATATACGACTTATATCGTCGTTGCCCGATCAGCGACCCTTCTTGCGCATACGCTGGATAGTCTGCAGCTGAGCCACGGCCTGTGCCAGTTGTGACGCGGCTTCGGCCAGCTCCATTTCACCCTGACGATCCTTAAGGGCCTGTTCGGCTTCTTCCTTGGCAGCCATCGCGGCTGCTTCGTCCAGATCGCCGGCACGAACGGCAGTGTCTGACAGAATCGTAATAACATGGGGTTGCACTTCCATCATGCCACCAGACACATAGATGGCCTCTTCCTCACCACCCTGTTTGGTGATGCGCACCTCGCCCGGTTTGAGCGGAGTCAGCATCTGGGTATGGCGGGGATGAATCCCTACCTCACCCATCACCGCCGGTGCAATTACGCTCTCGGCGACACCGGAATAAATGGCGTGCTCTGCACTTACGATATCGACATGAATTGTCATTGCCATAGTTCAGTACCTCCCTTAAAGGGTCTTGGCCTTCTCAACAGCTTCTTCGATAGAACCGACCATGTAGAAGGCCTGTTCTGGCAAGCTGTCGTATTCACCTTCAACGATACCCTTGAAGCCACGAATAGCGTCTTTCAGGCTGACATATTTACCGGGTGCACCGGTGAAGACTTCTGCCACGAAGAAAGGCTGGGACAGGAAGCGCTGGATCTTACGTGCACGAGACACGATCAGCTTATCTTCTTCTGACAACTCATCCATACCGAGGATGGCGATGATGTCTTTCAGTTCCTTGTACTTCTGCAGGTTACCCTGTACCGCACGCGCCACGTTGTAGTGCTCTTCACCAATGACGTGTGGATCCAGCTGACGTGAAGTTGAATCGAGAGGGTCTACCGCAGGGTAGATACCCAGTTCGGCAACCTGACGAGACAGTACGAGTGTCGCATCGAGGTGAGCAAACGTTGTTGCAGGAGATGGGTCAGTCAAGTCATCCGCAGGGACGTATACGGCCTGGAATGATGTAATCGAACCGGTCTTAGTAGACGTAATACGCTCTTGCAGCTCGCCCATTTCCAGAGCCAGAGTAGGCTGATAACCTACCGCTGAAGGCATACGACCTAACAGAGCAGATACTTCGGTACCGGCGAGTGTGTAACGGTAGATGTTATCGATGAACATCAATACGTCACGACCTTCGTCACGGAAGTATTCGGCCATGGTCAAACCTGTCAAAGCAACACGCAGACGGTTACCAGGAGGCTCATTCATCTGACCGTAAACCAGCGATACCTTATCGATAACGCCGCCTTCAGTCATTTCGTGGTAGAAGTCATTACCCTCACGAGTACGTTCACCGACACCGGCAAATACCGAGTAACCACTGTGCTCTACCGCGATGTTACGAATCAGCTCCATCAAGGTTACGGTCTTACCTACACCCGCACCCCCGAACAGACCAATCTTACCGCCCTTGGCGATAGGCATGATCAGGTCGATAACTTTAATACCGGTTTCCAGGATTTCAACCGACGCGGCCTGGTCTGCATAGGCAGGTGGCTTACGGTGAATGGCCCAACGAGTCTCTTCACCGATAGGACCGGCATCGTCTACCGGGTTACCTAAAACGTCCATGATACGGCCCAGGGTCTTTTCACCCACGGGTACCTGAATCGGTGCGCCCGTATTGTTAGTGGTCATGTCACGCTTCAGACCGTCGGTTGATCCCATGGCGATAGTACGTACCACGCCATCACCCAACTGCTGCTGTACTTCCAGAGTCAGGCCTTCGCTATCAACGTTTAACGCGTCGTAGACCTTTGGCATCGCATCGCGTGGAAACTCAACGTCCACCACCGCGCCGATGATTTGTACAATTTTTCCAGAACTCATTGTGTAGTTCCCCTCAGTTTCTTTAATAAATCTGTTTTAAACCGCTGCCGCACCGGCGACAATCTCAGAAAGTTCCTGCGTAATCGAAGCCTGACGGGCCTTGTTATAGGCCAGTGCCAGATCATCAATCAGGTCGCCAGCGTTATCAGAGGCCGCTTTCATCGCCACCATACGCGCAGCCATTTCACAGGCGGTATTTTCAACCACTCCCTGATAGACCAGTGATTCGATATAACGCACGAGTAAACCGTCCAGCACGACTTTCGCATCCGGTTCATAGATATAGTCCCAGTGATACTTCAGTTCCTTGTCTTCTTTGCCCGGCATAACTGGCAACAGCTGTTCAATCTGTGGCTGTTGGGTCATGGTATTCACGAACTCGTTGAAGACCAGGAACAGGCGATCAATTTCACCATTATCATAGGCATCCAGCATCACCTTAACGGTACCGATCAGATCGGCAACACCGGGGGTATCACCCAAATGGCTAGCTTGTGCCTTAATATCACTAAAGCGTTTGAAAAAGCCGGAGGCCTTGGAACCGATGGTACATACATCGACTTCAACGCCCTTGCCCTGCCATTCCTGCATGTCCTTCATCGTGTCGCGGAACAGGTTGTTATTTAAACCACCACATAAACCACGGTCCGATGAAATGATAATGTAACCAACACGCTTCACTTCGGGACGATCCTGCAGATAAGGATGCTTGTATTCCGGATGGGCAAAGGCCAGATGCTGTATGACGTTACGCATCTTGTCCGCGTAGGGACGAGATGCCGACATACGATCCTGCGCCTTGCGCATCTTACTGGCGGCAACCATTTCCATTGCTCGGGTGATCTTCTGCGTATTTTGTACGCTCTTGATCTTGGTGCGAATCTCTTTACCGCTTGCCATAAAAATTCACCTCTTTTCTCATTTCCCTCCCTCTCCCTCTGGGAGAGGGTTGGGGTGAGGGTTCATTTGAAAACATTACCAGGTACCGGTTGATTTGAACTTCTCGAGAGCCGCTTTCATTTCGCCTGCGATTTCGTCGTTGTAATCACCCGATGCGTTGATCTTGTCCAGCAGGTCTTTGTTATTAGACTTGATGAAAGACTGCATGGCAGATTCGAAGTCGACGACTTTGTTAACGTCAACATCGTCGATGAAACCTTCGTTGGCTGCAAACAGCGTGAAGGCCTGTTCAGCAACACTCATGGGCGAGTACTGAGCCTGTTTCATCAGTTCTGTTACACGCTGACCGAGGTCGATCTGTTTACGCGTGGCTTCATCCAGGTCAGAGGCAAACTGTGCGAAGGCCGCCAGTTCACGATACTGGGCCAGTGCCAAACGCGTACCACCACCGAGCTTCCTGATGATCTTGGTCTGGGCTGCACCACCCACTCGCGATACCGACAGACCGGCGTTAATCGCAGGACGAATACCGGCGTTAAACAGATCCGATTCAAGGAAGATCTGACCGTCTGTAATCGAGATTACGTTGGTCGGTACGAAGGCCGATACGTCACCGGCCTGTGTTTCAATGATAGGCAGTGCTGTCAGTGAACCGGTTTTACCTTTGACTTTACCGCCAGTCAGTTTTTCAACTTCTTCAGCGTTAATACGCGCAGCACGTTCCAGCAGGCGCGAGTGCAGGTAGAAAACGTCACCAGGGTAGGCTTCACGACCGGGTGGACGACGCAACAGCAGGGAAACCTGACGATAGGCCCATGCTTGCTTGGTCAAGTCATCGTAGATGATTAGGGCGTCTTCGCCCTTATCGCGGAAGTATTCACCCATGGAACACCCAGCATACGGTGCAATGTATTGCATCGCGGCTGAATCAGAGGCGTTGGCCGCCACCACGATGGTGTGGTCCATGGCGCCATGTTCTTCCAGCTTACGTACCACGTTAGCGACAGAAGAGGCCTTCTGACCCACGGCAACGTAGATACATTTTACGCCGGTGCCTTTCTGGTTGATGATGGCATCAATAGCGACGGCGGACTTACCCGTCTGACGATCACCGATGATCAGCTCACGCTGACCACGACCGATAGGTACCATGGCATCGATAGACTTCAGACCGATTTGAACCGGCTGGTCTACAGATTTACGGGCGATAACACCAGGGGCAATCTTTTCGATAGGTGCGGAACCCTGTGCATCGACAGGACCTTTGCCATCAATAGGCGCGCCCAGCGCGTTCACAACACGCCCCAGCAGGGCTTCACCCACAGGGACTTCCAGAATTCGACCGGTACATTTGACCTTGTCACCTTCAGAGATGTGTTGATAGTCACCCAGTACCACCGCGCCTACAGAGTCTCGCTCCAGGTTAAGGGCCATACCATAGGTATCGTTAGTAAATTCGAGCATTTCGCCGGCCATTACATCGGCCAGGCCATGCACGCGTACAACACCGTCGGCCACAGAGACCACGGTGCCTTCGTTACGGGCTTCGACTTTGGCATCAAAGCTTTCGACCCGTTGTTTAATCAGTTCACTGATTTCAGATGGATTCAGTTGCATTTTCAGTATCCTTTAATCACTTTGGCGGTTAGCTCATCAGCGTATGTGACAATTTATGTAATTGGCTGCTTATCGAACCATCGATAACCAGATCACCGGCCTGTACAATGGCACCGCCGATAATGGATTCATCGATTTTCGTAACCAGCTTCACATCACGGCCCAAACGTTTTTTCAGTGCCGCGGATAAACTTGCGACCTGTGCATCGCTCAACTCAAAGGCGGATACCACTTCGGCATCAACCGTCTTCTCGGCTTCGGCGCGCTGCGCTTCATAGCGCTCAGCAATTTCAGAAACCACATTGAGTCGTTTGTTTTCTCCAAGCACGCGAACAAAGTTCTTGCCCGCTTCATTCAGGTTGTCACCACAGATATCGATAATTATGTCGACCAGTGTTTCACGTGCGACATGGGGGTTACCGATTAAATCATCCATGGTGGCGTCATCCGTGATCATAGCCACAAGCTGAAGCATGGCTGACCAGCCTTTGAGATCACCGGCATCCTTAGCCAGGTCGAATGCGGCCTGGGCGTAGGGACGTGCGATGGTTATTTTCTCTGCCATTAGTCAGCGCCTCTTAAAGTTGTGAGACCAGATCCTTGAGCAGATCTTCGTTGGCCTTTTCATCGACTTCGCGCTTCAAGACTTTGCCAGCACCGGCGATAGCCAGGGAAACCACTTGTCCGCGTAAAGCTTCACGAGCACGATTTGTTTCCTGTTCAATCTCGGCATTCGCTGAGTGAACAATGCGATCGGCTTCTGCTTTAGCAGTGTCTTTGGATTCTTCGATAATTTCACTGGCACGTTTTTGTGCACCCGCCAGAATATTGCTAGCATCGTCTTTGGCTTGTTTGATGATGTCAGTCGCGCGTTTTTTGGCCAGCTCTTCTTCATGCTGACCCTTCTCCGCTGCTGCCAGACCATCGGCAATCTTGGTTTTACGCTCTTCCAATGCCGCCATAATGGGTGGCCACACATATTTGAGGCAGAACCAGACAAAGAACCCGAAGGTAATCGATTGACCGATTAGCGTTAAGTTAATATTCATTACGTAACCTTCCCGTTATTTATAAAGTGGAAGCTCGTTAATCATTAAATCTTAACGGCGAACATCAGGTACATGGCCAGACCAACGGCGATCATTGGTACCGCATCCACCAGACCCATAACGATGAAGAACTGTGTACGCAGCATTGGAATCAGTTCTGGCTGACGAGCCGCACCTTCGAGGAAGCGACCACCAAGAACACCGATACCAACAGCAGCACCCAGTGCGCCCATGCCCATCATTAAAGCAGCAGCAATGTAAAGTAATGCTTGTTCCATTTTTATCTCCTAAAGATTTCTAAAGTTAAAATATTAAAAAGTAAAAAAAATTCGTTTCGAAACTAGTGATCCGCGTGAGCCATATCCATGTACACGATCGTCAGTGTCATGAAGATAAAGGCCTGCAGGGTAATAACCAGAATGTGGAAAATGGCCCAGCCCAGTTGCAACAGGAAACCACCCAGCGTCAGCAGGGCGCCCATTATTGTGTCTATAGAAAGTCCCGTGACCGCTGCCAGCAGCATGCCCGCGCTAAACATAATGGCGATCAGGATAAAGATCATTTCACCGGCGTACATGTTACCGAACAGACGCAGTGATAATGAGATTGGCTTGGATATCAGTGATACCAGCTCAAGGAAAAGATTAAACGGAATCAGGGCTATCTGTACTGCCATATTGTGAGAATGGAAAGGATGCAGCGTCAGTTCGCCAACAAACCCACCAATGCCCTTGTTCTTGATGCTAAAGAAAATCATCAATGCAAAAACAGTTAGCGCCATGCCGATAGTGGCATTGGGATCAGTAGTAGAAACCACTTTAAAGTAAACGCTGTGTGGGTCGACACCAAAGACACTGGAACCCACCATACCGGCCAGTGTCGGTAACCAGTCAACCGGTATCAGATCCATGAAGTTCATCAGGAAGATCCAGATAAAGACCGTCAGCGCCATCGGGGCAACCAACTTGCTCTTCGCGGTAAACGAACCCCGCACACTGGTATCGATAAACTCTACGACCCACTCAACGAAATTCTGCATTCCGGTTGGAACACCGGCAGTTGCCTTACGCGCTTCGCGGTGGAAAAAGAAAATAAACATCAGACCCAGCAAAACCGACCACAGCATGGTGTCGACATGGATTGCCATAAAGCCCATCTCCTTCGCCTCTGCCACACTTTGTGCAAAGCTCCAGCCATTTTGTGGATGCAGACCGAAAGTCCAGTTTTGTAGATGATGTGATATATATTCAGATGATGTTAATGCGTCACTCGCCATTGTTGTTTACAAGCCCAAAATATTAAAAAGAAAGCTGTCGTCGCCGAGCGAATGGTTAAAAACCACTCAAGCCCGATGAGGATGCGTGGGAACGATGAAGTTTCCCAGAGTCCCGGCAACAAAACCCATGATCAGGGTCAATGCATCCAGCTGTAGGCCTCCCAGACCTATCGCCAGTAATGCAATCGTCAGTATCAGACGAAAAATGGCCGTTTTATAAAACTCGGCCACGCCGGGTATCGCATCCTGCCTGGTCGCCCCATTTCTAATATGGGTTGCGACCGTGATACGCCATGCACTCAAAAGAGTGGTGATGAGCGTAATGGCACCGCCATATAGCGCTGCCAGTGCGAATTCGTGTCCCTGTTTCAACTGGAAGTATGTGACACATGTTACAACCAGAACGCTTTGAACCAGGATTAATCGGTAGACGGCATGCCGCAGACTGTGGATAGTAAAAGCCATATCTTCAGAAAAATGTCACTAAATTGTGGCGAAAAGCCGCGGCATTACGGCTAACTAGCGGGCGCAAGTATATAGGACTCCGCCCGTTGGGATCAATTATCAAATGGGGGTATAAAGAACTTGATTGGCAAGTGAGCAAATTTCATGGCAGGATGCCCAACTTGCTGATATATATTAGAATTTGCTTATTTTTTAATACATTAAATTATCAATTCCAGCTGATCCCTCTGTCCTGGTCGACCACTAAATTTTACTTTTTCCTTACCAGAATGATGGATTTGTAAACTGATAGCATCAATGTTAGTCCTGATTCGACTACTGATAATAACCCGGCACCGGTGAACAGTTGTTATAGATTGCCTAAACCTGTTTGCCCGGATACTCCAGAAAGTATCTTACTCTATTGGGCTCTCACAATGGTACCACACCATAAATGCGTTGCTTTCGCCTCATCCGCGACTGGTGAATGCACTCCACCACACAAATCGTCCGTCTTGATAAGCTCAGCCGCGCTCCATAATTCAGTGGTGTTTTTCTCTTTACCACTACCACAGATGGTCACAAACTTCGCACCAGTACTTTTCCAGACACGACAATAAAGCATAAATAGCTTCTAATTCTTTTAATCCTTTTTGTTATTACTGGTGTCAACCAGTTAGTAAAGTCTTTGAAATAAGGAAAAAAAATGAAGCAAAATATCATTATTATATTAATAGGACTGACACTTATAGCCTGCGGAAACACTGCCAGTAACGGGGACAGTAATGGAGGTAATAATGTTGGTACGGTAAGCGTCATATCGACACAGCCGACCGATGGCAGCAGTAAAGTACTCACTAACACTGTTGTGAGTGCGAGTTTTGATGCCGACATGGATATCACCAGTCTGGATACGAATAGTTTCAGTCTAGCTGGTGGCAGCCCGGTAAGTGGATCTATCAGCTATGACGCGGCTAGCCGCACGGCCAGTTTCATCCCCGATGTACCACTATCACCAGGAACCCAATATACGGCAACACTGACCACCTCGGTCACAGCAAGTAATAGTGCAACACTGGAAGAAGTCTATACATGGAGCTTTACCAGTGAGGATTTTATTAAGCGAGTTAGTGTCGACTCCAGTGGTAGCGAGATCGCAGGAGATAGTTATGAAGCCACCACCAGTGCTGATGGTCGTTATGTGGCCTTTAGCTCCGATGCCACCAATCTGGTGACCGGCGATACCAATGGGCATTCAGATGTTTTTGTGCATGACAGCCAGACCGGCACTACCACCCGTGTTAGTGTCGATTCCAGTGGTAAACAGGCCATCAATGGTAACAGCTATCCCCACTCTATCAGTTCTGATGGGCGCTATGTGGCCTTTCGTTCCAGCGCTACCAACCTGGTGGCCAATGATACCAATGGACAGCGGGATATTTTTGTACACGACACCCAGACCGGCTCCACCACTCGTGTTAACGTCGATTCCAGCGGTAATCAGACTGTCAATGGTCATAGCTATGCCCCATCCATCAGTGCCGATGGGCGCTATGTGGCCTTTCATTCCAGCGCGACCAACCTGGTGGCCGACGATACCAATGGGCAAGCAGACATTTTTATGCATGATACCCAGACCAACACCACCATCCGTGTTAACGTCGGCCCCAGTGGTTCCCAGGCTAATTTTCACAGCACTACCCCATCTATTAGTGCAAATGGGCGCTATGTTGCATTTGAATCCAGTGCCACCAATCTGATTGCTGTTGATACCAATGACGTAGATGATGTTTTCGTCCATGACACCCAGGCCGGCACTACCACCCGCGTTAGCGTCGATTCCAGTGGTACCCAAGCCATCAATGGTCGCAGCCATTCCCCATCCATCAGTGCTGATGGGCGCTATGTCGCCTTTGAGTCCTATGCCACCAACCTGGTGACCAATGATACCAATGGGCAAAGGGATATTTTTGTCCATGACACCAAAACCGGTACCACCACCCGAGTTAACATTAATTCCAGTAATACTCAGGCCATGAGTTATGATGGTGAAAATGCATCCATTAGTGCCGACGGACGCTATGTGGTCTTTGAGTCAACAGCCTCCAACCTGGTGAACAGTGACACTAACGTACAATATGACGTCTTCCGAGTGCTGAATGCTGCACCCTGAGAGAATGCTGTACCACTGCCCTGACCTTAGGATATTCAGTCGGCTTTATTTAGATGTCGTTTAGGACTTATTTAATATGCGCCAGGATGCCATCCAGCTCATCGAGGTTGTTGTAGGTGATGACTAACTTTCCCTTGCCTTTGGCGGAGTGCTGGAATTGTACCTTGGCACCTAACTTTTCTGACAGATCGTCCTGCAACTGACGAGTATCTGGATCCAGGCTCTGTGAGCCTGCCGACTTGAAACTGGGCTCAGCTGGCTTAAGCATCTTACGCACCAGGGCCTCTGTTTCTCTCACGGACAGACCTCGTGCAACGACATCCCGGGCTGCTTTTGACTGTAGTGCCAGATCCAGTGCCAGCAGGGCGCGGGCGTGACCCATTTCCAGCTCACCTTTTTCCAGTAGCTTTTTGGCTTCTTCGGATAAGGAGAGTAGACGTAACAGGTTGGTTACCGCCGTTCGAGAACGACCCACGGCTTCAGCGGCCTGGGAGTGAGTGAGTGCAAACTCATCGATCAGCCGTTGCAGGGCAGTGGCCTCTTCTACCGGGTTGAGTTCTTCACGCTGGATATTTTCGATCAGGCCCATGGCCATGGCGGCCTGGTCTGAAACGTCACGAACCACCACGGGAATTTCGTGCAGGCCGGCTAGCTGGGTGGCGCGCCAGCGACGTTCACCGGCGATGATCTCATAACGACCGGGCTGGGCGGCCAGTGGGCGAACCACGATAGGCTGTACAATGCCCTGGGCTTTGATGGAATCGGCCAGCTCCTGCAGAGCCGTCGGCTCAAAATCCTGACGTGGCTGAAAACGTCCCCGTTGCAGGACATCGACAGGCAATGACTTTAGTGAATCTTTCTGTTCAGATTGTGTAGGTGCTGTTGCTACTGCACTGCTGGAACCTCCTCCCAATAGTGCATCCAGGCCACGCCCTAACCCCGGTTTTTTCATAGACATCGTACCCTTCCTTTTACCTCAGCACTCAGGCATGAGCGACCGCAGCGGTCTTCTCATGCCGTCTTAATAATTCACCGGCCAGGGCCAGATAGGCCACGGCCCCACTTGAAGCCCTGTCGTAATTAATCACTGGCAGACCATGGCTGGGTGCCTCGGCAAGGCGGACATTACGCGGGATGACCGTACGATAAACCTGATCTGGAAAATGCACCAGCAATTGGCCGGAGACATCATTGGCCAGATTATTTCGGGGGTCAAACATGGTCCGCAACAGGCCTTCGACTTTCAGCTCCGGATTGACGGTCTGTTTGATTTTTTCGACCGTATTTAACAGGGCCGACAGGCCTTCCAGGGCATAGTATTCACACTGCATGGGAATCATGACAGAGCGGGCCGCCACCAGGGCATTGATAGTCAGCATATTTAAAGAAGGCGGGCAGTCCACCAGAATATAGTCATATCGGTCCTGTACCTGGGCGATGGCGGTACGCAGGCGGCTTTCTCGCTCCTGCATCTCAATCAGGGCCACTTCGGCGGCGGTCAAATCACCATTGGCAGGCAGTACATCGTAATCGACATTTTCTGGCCGCAGCATGGCGTCTTCAATACTGGCCTCGCCCAACAGCACATCACAACTGGTCAGATTGACCTGATTCTTTTCCACTCCACTGCCCATGGTGGCATTGCCCTGGGGGTCCATGTCCACCAGCAATACCCGACGTTTGGTCGCTGACAGGGACGCGGCAAGATTAATACAGGTGGTAGTTTTGCCTACGCCGCCCTTCTGGTTTGCGATTGCGATAATCATGCTCATGCTGGGATTCTCCAGGTTATGCTTTTGTCTGATTATTGATCATTTTTATAACGAATGAGTACTGCATGACGTTCGGCCTGCAGGCCAGGAACGTCGATTTTTTCTACCGATTCACACTGAAATCCGGCCGGCCATCCTGTCATTTCCCCCTCCGGGTACTGCCCTTTCATGGCAACAATACGGGTACCGGGTTTACAAAGGTGCTCAACCCACTGCAATAACTCACTTATGGCCGAAAAGGCCCGTGCAAGCACGACATCAAAGGGGTGTTCGGGCTTGTACGCCTCTGCCCTCGACTGTACCACAGTCACATTCCTGATCTCGAGTTCCAGAAGGCTTTGGGTCACAAATCGGGTCTTTTTTACATTGCTATCCAGCAGGGTAAAGGCCTGATTTGGCCTGACTATTGAGAGGGGGATTCCCGGCAGACCGGGTCCGGTACCAATATCAATGACCTGACCTGCTTCCAGAAAAGGCAATATGGCCAGGCTATCGAGTAAATGCTTACTGACCATTTCCGCCGGATCGCGGATGGCGGTGAGATTATAGGCCTTGTTCCATTTATTTAGCAGCTGGATAAACTGGATCAGTTGCTGTTGCTGTTCGGTGGGGACAGTCAGTCCCAGGGCACGAATGCCCTGGTCCAGCTGTTGTTCAAGATCGGTCGTACCAGACACCCATTACTTACTTAGCGATGGCCGCATTGGTCATGTTGTCGAGGGCGCCAGTCATTTTTTTCACGATGTCATCGCGATCATCAATGCCATGGCGTTTAGCGATATAGGAAGGATCATTGTAGGCAATCCAGACCTGCCCAGCTTCATCCTTCCAGGCCAGGGCCTTCATAGGCAGATCGATACCGGCTGTCTGTTTGCTGGTGAAAAAGTGGGTGCCCATTTTGGGATTGCCAAAAATCAGTAACTCGGTTGGACGCAGTGGGATTCCTGCCTTTTTGCCACCTCGGCTGTGACTCCAGCGCTTAACAATAGTGATACCTTTGCTGCGCAGGATCTTTTCCAGTCGGGTGAGGGTTTTTTGGGCTGAGTAGGGACTCTTTTTAACTATAAGCCCATCGACCTCGCCTGCCCACACACTCGGTGCTGCGAAAACCAATGTTACGAATAAAACCAGAATGCGTGTCATTTGCCGTCTCCTTTAAATTTTTTTGCGTCTTTTATTTTTCAGGCACTTTTTCTCTTATTGCCCTGTCGCTGTTTTTTCAGGTGTACCAGTAACAGCGATATCGCTGCCGGTGTCACACCCGGAATCCGTGCTGCCTGGCCTATTGTAGCAGGTCGAATACGAATCAGTTTTTCCCGAACCTCAGCCGACAGACCTGAAACCTGATCATAATCGAAATCATCAGGTAATGTCGTCCCTTCATTACGACGTTGTCGGGCTATCTCATCCTGCTGGCGTTCGATATAGCCAGAGTACTTGGCCTGAATATCGATCTGCTCAGCGACAGCGGGATCTTCTACTGCTGGACCAACTCCAGGTAGCCTAGCCAGATCTTCGTAGGCCACCTCAGGACGGCGTAACAGTTCTGAAGCGCGGGTCTCGCGAGACAGCGGCTTACCCAGCATTCTCTGGATAGGTTCATCGGCCTCAGTATTGGGCCTTACCCAGGTATCTAGTAGGCGTTGCTGTTCTCGTGCAATGCTTTCTCTCTTTTCATCGAACAACTGCCAGCGTGTATCGTCCACCAGGCCTAATTCACGGCCTTTTTCTGTGAGGCGTAAATCGGCGTTATCCTCGCGTAACATCAGGCGGTACTCTGCCCGACTGGTGAACATGCGATAGGGCTCCAGGGTTCCGCAGGTGATCAGGTCATCCACCAGCACACCCAGATAGGCTTGATCCCGCCTGGGTGACCAGCTGTCCTGCTCCTGTACCAGCCGGGCAGCGTTCAAGCCGGCCAGCAGGCCCTGGGCGGCGGCCTCTTCGTAGCCTGTGGTGCCATTAATCTGGCCCGCAAAAAACAGTCCTGGCATGTGTTTGGTTTCCAGGCTTGGCCTCAGGTCTCGGGGATCAAAGAAGTCATATTCAATGGCATAACCCGGCCGGGTGATGTGTGCCTGTTCAAAACCCTTGATGGACTGAACCAGGGCCAACTGCACATCAAAGGGCAGGCTGGTGGAAATCCCATTTGGGTAAACTTCGGTAGTGGTCAGGCCTTCCGGCTCGACAAATATCTGGTGGGAATCACGCTCAGAAAAACGTTGCACCTTATCTTCGATCGATGGGCAATAACGTGGCCCAACACCCTCGATCACGCCACTGTACATGGGAGAGCGATCCAGACCACCGCGGATAATGTCATGGGTTTGCTCATTGGTATAAGTTATATAGCAGGCCACCTGCTCGGGGTGTTGTTCTGCTGAACCAATGAAGGAAAACACGGGTACAGGATCATCACCGGGCTGAGGCTCCATCACACTAAAGTCGATGCTCTTGCTGTCGATGCGAGGTGGTGTGCCAGTCTTAAGCCGATCAACATTGAAAGGTAATTCTCGCAGACGCTGTGACAGGGCATTGGCAGGTGGATCTCCGGCCCGGCCGCCCTGATAATTTTCCAGACCAATGTGGATTCGACCACCCAGAAAAGTCCCGACGGTCAGCACCACCGTAGGAGCAGAAAATTTCAGACCCATCTGTGTCACCACACCAGCCACCCGATGGTTCTCGACCATGAGGTCATCGACGGCCTGCTGGAATAAAGTGAGATTAGGAGTATTCTCAAGCACACCCCGCACAGCCTGTTTATATAAGGCGCGATCGGCCTGGGCGCGGGTGGCCCTGACAGCTGGCCCCTTGCTGGCATTAAGGATTCGGAACTGGATACCTGCATGGTCGATGGCAGTCGCCATCAGGCCACCCAGGGCATCCACCTCTTTAACCAGGTGCCCCTTACCGATGCCTCCAATGGCCGGGTTACAGCTCATCTGGCCCAGGGTGTCGATGTTGTGGGTCAGGAGCAGGGTTTTGCTGCCCATACGCGCAGCCGCCAGGGCCGCCTCGGTTCCGGCGTGACCTCCTCCTACTACAATGACATCAAATCTATCCTGAAAAAACACGTCAACCTGCCTGCCAGCATGGGCAGTTAAATTCTAAAAGATGGGGGTATTTTATAGATTGGCCAGAAATTAGCCAATAAAAAGTCGCTATCTGACAGCTACTTGTTGTCTGATTTGGCGTTAGGAAGGTTTTCGATCAAAAGCGCATCACTGACGAACTCAACCATGGCCGCCTTGGCTTCATCTTCGGATTTAAAGGGCCCCTGATCCTGACCTTTACGGACAGAGAAGAACCATTCATTCCCCACACTGTAGATCCTGTCCGTACGATACGGAACCGGACCATCTTCACCAAATCTGTTTGACTTCATAGACCTGTTCTTAAGTTAAAAGCCAGTGCACGGCTCACAAGATGGGCACTGGAACTACCAAGCTGGCGATTCTAAATGACCACCCTACCAAACTGCAAAAGTTTTTGATGATCCCGGTATTGTCTTACTCTATGTACATGGTTATCGGCAGAAAAACCCTGATCTTGATTAATTAAAGACTGGCTAATCCATTGTGTAAATTCGGGAATAACAGATTTGAAGAAGTAAAAAATGGCACATCCCTGTGCCAAGCAACGCATATAAAATCAAACTCAACTCTCTGCAGCTAAACACATCTCAAACTGCAGTTGTTCTTCAATGAACTCCCTCAGGGCCATGCGAGCTTCCATTTCACTGTCATACGGTCCCTGGTCAACCCCCCGGCGAATGGCAAAAAACCAGCCACCACCATCCTTGAACAAGCGTTCGCTACGCTGCTGAACCCATCCCTGTTCTCCATATCGATTGACATTCATCGTAGCTTCCCCCTGTTACAGGCCCACACTCCTTGCTTGATTTGTGAAATTTCCCTGGCAGCGCCTGATTAGTATCCTACCTATCTCCCCATCCTCCATCTGTAGGCCAAGCCCGAAAGCCACGTAGGACAATGCCTACAGGCAAAGCCTTTGGGCATACCTGACAGAATTGGGGATATTGACAAAGTTCCTGAAAAGACTGACATTTAACGGCTCCAGCCATGCAAATATAGTGGCGGGATTGTGACCTGATGAAAGAACTGGGTACGGGGGATAGTCTTAAAAGATGTTTGTCGCAGTTGACGAAAAAGAAGCACTCATAGAGCTGATCGATACCTTCTATCGCTCAGCCGGCGAATCCGGCTGGACAGGCGATATTAACGATAGCGTGGCCAAAGTCTTTTTACAGATGTTGCTGGAGGCACAGAAGGGCTTGAAGGATTATTCCTGGTCCATCCTTGTACCAGAAGAAAAAGATATCACGGCAAAATGGCTTATCTACCAGATAGATAATTACACCATTGAAAAAATGGGCCGCATGAACCAGGAGACCAGTTGTTTGGAATTTGCCCTTGAGAAGTGGGATGACCGCCTACGGCTGGCCTCAAAGTACGACGTTCTGCTTGACGAAGATGAAGATGACTGAGTTGGCTTTTTTTCATGTAACCCACATTTCCCAAGCCACGCTTAAAGTCAATATCGACCTTGATCCCTTCGGCCCCTACAATGGGCCGCTATGTCAAACCAGCTAAATCCCGCTCAAAAATCCGCTGTCCGATATCTGGATGGACCTCTGCTTGTTTTAGCGGGGGCCGGTAGCGGCAAGACCCGCGTCATTACTCAGAAGATCGCTTATCTGGTCAGTGACTGTGGCATAGAACCCCGCCATATCGCCGCCGTGACCTTTACCAATAAAGCAGCGCGTGAGATGAAAGAGCGTGTCGGCCAGTTACTGGGTAAGAAAAAAATGTCCGGCCTGCGGGTCTCCACCTTTCATACCCTGGGCCTGGATATCATCCGCCGAGAGCTAAAACAGCTGGAACTGAAAAGTGGCTTTTCTATCTATGACAGCACCGACAGTCTGAACCTGATAAAAGAACTCATGCGCAAGGCCTTTGGTGACCACGGCAATCAGGCCGAGCAAATGCAGTGGCGTATCTCCGGCTGGAAGAATGCCTTTGTCCTGCCTCAAGAAGCGGCCGCCATGGCCGAAAATGCCCACGACCATGCCGCCGCCCGCCTGTATGAAAATTACAACCATCATCTGCGTACTTATAATGCGGTGGACTTTGATGATCTGATCATGCTGCCAGTCACACTGTTTCGCGAGCACCCAGAAGTCCTGCAGAAATGGCAGTCACGCATTCGTTATCTACTGGTGGATGAATACCAGGACACCAACACCACCCAATACGAGCTAGTCAAACAACTGGTGAATATTCGTGGTGCCCTGACCGTGGTGGGAGATGACGATCAGTCCATCTATTCCTGGCGCGGTGCCAATCCAGAAAACCTGGCACTTTTAAATAAAGACTTTCCCAACCTGAAGGTCATCAAGCTGGAGCAGAATTACCGTTCCAGTGGCCGCATCCTCAAGGCCGCCAACACCCTGATCGGTAATAACCCCCATGTGTTTGAAAAGCGCCTGTGGAGTGATCTCGGCTATGGTGATCCAATTCGGGTTATCCGTTGTAAAAACGATGAACAGGAAGCAGAGCAGATCGTCCATGAACTCATGCACCATCGATTTCGCAACAACACCAAGCACAAGGACTACGCCATCCTTTATCGCGGTAATCACCAGTCACGCTTGTTTGAGCGTTTGCTGCGACAGAATACAATCCCTTATTACCTCAGTGGTGGCATCTCGTTTTTTGCCTATACCGAGATCAAGGATCTCATGGCCTACCTTCGCCTGCTGTCTAACCCGGACGATGACAACGCCTTCGTGCGAATCGTCAACACCCCACGGCGTGAGATCGGCCCCGGCACGCTGGAGAAATTGGCCAACTATGCTCAGCAACGGGAGAGCAGCCTGTTCACCGCCTGTTTTGAAATCGGCCTGCAGCATCATTTAAGTGATCGCGCCTATCAGAACCTCAACAACTTCGCCAACTGGGTAGTGAGCATGGCCCATCATGCGGAAAATATTCATCCGGTTGAGGCAGTCAAAAACCTTATCAATGAGATTCGTTACGAGACCTATCTGCTGGATACCTGCAAGGATGAAATCATCGCCCAGCGCAAGATGGATAATGTTAATGAACTCATTACCTGGCTGGACCGCATGCACAAGAATGATCCGGAAGCCAAACTGGCAGACCTGGTCAGTAAACTAACCCTGCTGGATATTCTGGACAGAGATGATGAAGAGAAGGGTGATTGTGTCAGCCTCATGACCCTGCATGCCGCCAAGGGACTGGAGTTTCCCCATGTGTTTCTGGTGGGCATGGAAGAAGAGCTGCTGCCCCATCGCACCAGTATCGAAGAAGAGACCATCGAAGAAGAGCGCCGCCTGGCCTATGTGGGCATCACCCGCGCACAGCAGACGTTGACCCTGTCCATGGCCGCCCAGCGCAAACGCTATGGCGATACCACAGACTGTGAACCCAGCCGTTTTCTGGAAGAACTACCAAAAGATGATCTGCAGTGGCAGGGGATGGGTGTTGAAGTCAATGAGGAAGAAAGACAGGAGCGCGGCAAGTCTCATCTTGCCGCGCTGCGTGGCCTGCTATCCGAAGGATAAATATATTTGTTGAGTCGTTATTGAGTCACTATCTCATTTATAGAACCTGCCGCACCTCTTGATTCATTTGCTGGTAATGTATTATTACCACCGTCACCAGGCATTCCAACTGAACCACCGTTAACTATAATTAACCCTTCCTGAACTAATAGACTGGCAGCATCCTTTAAAACGGAGTAGCTACCGCCCCCTGCACCGCCACCGCCACCGCCAGCTCGGCCTCCGGCTCCGCCATCACCACCAGGGCCACCGGCTCCACCATCTGTACTAGCTAACGACACCCCTCCAGCACCACCACTACCGCCGGACTGACCAAGACCACCATAACCACCATGACCTCCATTGCCTCCTTTGCCGCGGCTGAATTCAGTATTGTTAATAACTACCGACGAATTCACCATAAAGAGACCGAAGCTACTGCCACCACCATAAGCACCTAGCCCTGGAGAGGTGGAGCCCAGGCCTCCCGAGCCACCACCACCTCCGCCGGCACCAAGATCATCCGTACCAGTGTCACAGCCGCTGCCACCGCCTCCGCCGCC
>Ga0224506_10000187_pt1 | contig 60898 bp, 63 predicted proteins | sample SF_Jan12_sed_USG_2_FD_169108 | JGI IMG/M metagenome (GOLD analysis project Ga0224506, IMG submission 169108) | Sediment microbial communities from San Francisco Bay, California, United States - SF_Jan12_sed_USGS_8_1 | ecosystem: Environmental > Aquatic > Marine > Sediment | place: USA... | reverse complement strand
CGACACAAACGCATTGACCTTGAGATAGAGATTGCTACAGATAACAAAATTATTCGTACATCCTTTGAGTGGTCACGTTCATGAGCTCATTTGAGGCAACAAGATGGGTTCGATTAACCAAACCCTGGCAGGATGATGCAGTAAGGGATACCTGCCAGGAATTGACGGCTCTTCAATCTGTAACTGATATTAAATTGATACCGGAAAAGTGTTCGTTACGTATCCAGTAAGCTATGGATGCACTCAGTTTTAATGAGATTGAACAGATTTTTAAAGTGAATGGACTGAAAATTTCCGGCCATTGGTGGATGAAACTAAAGATGGCGTGGTACCGATATACCGATAAAAATGCCAGAGAGAATACCATGACAAAAGGTGGCAGTTGCTGTAGCCAACCAAAAGATATTTATGCACAACGGTACAGGCGTCGGTAAGCCTGCACCAGACATTAAGATGTAAACCTGCTATTGAGAATATTAATATGGAATATTTGATCGGAACTGCACTGGGGGTTTTTGTTCTTATCCTGGCCAGGGTTACACGGTTTGACACAGACAGAAGTTTTTATCCGGTTATTTTAATTGTTATTGCATTTTATTACGTGCTGTTTGCTGTGATGATAGAAGAGGCTGATGTTATTTTTTATGAACTGTTGGCCTCTGTTGTTTTTTCAAGTGTAGCCATCATCAGCGGCATGAGAAACCTTGTATATGTTGTTGCTGCCGGATTAATTTTACATGGAGTTTATGATTTAACACACAATCTGATTTTTATTAATCCTGGTACACCTTCATGGTGGCAGGGTTTCTGTGCAGCCTTTGATTTTGTGCTTGGGGTCGATTGTCTGTATTTAAATGCCAACTATAACAGGTCAATGTCGATGCCGATTGATTGAATTGTTTTGACAGGCAGGCATCATTGAAGTGTGCGAACGTAATACATTCAGCACCATATAGAGAAAAGAATCAGGTTTAAGCACGAAGTCACGTAGACTATGGTTTAGATAGGCATCGTACTTTGTGTACTTGAACTATCACCGGTGAGGGAATGCACCATGTGGCGACTGGCATTACAACAAATCCTGCATGACCGTGTGCGGTCGGGTCTGACCACGCTGGCCATCTGTGCCGCGATTGCCGTGACCCTGATCCTGCACGGCTTTGAGCAGGGGCTTTATGTGCAGTCGAAAAAGGTGGTGATGGATCGGGGTGGGCAGTTGTTCCTGGCTCAGGCCGGGGTGGCCAACTTTCTTGCGGTGCGTTCTTCCATTCCGCAACTGACCCGCGCCGCGGTCGAAGAAGTGGAAGGTGTTGATGAGGCCCATCCCATCACCGGTTTCTGGGTGATCTATGGCCCGGAAGGGAACAAGTTTCCCCTGCTGTTAGTGGTCTATGACCAGTTGGGTGGGCCACCGAATATTATTGAAGGCCAGCCCATTCGCGCTGGCCGCGATGTGGTGATCGACATCGGTCTGGCGAAACGCTTTGGCCTCAAACCCGGTGACCCGCTGGTGATCTCCGAATTTGAATTCAGGGTGTCGGGTATTTCCAGTGGCAGTTCTGCGCTGTTCAGTACCTTTGCCTATGTCAGTTATGACGGGCTGATCGATCTGTTGATCGAATCGGAGATCGCGCCGGACATCAGCACCTTTCCCATCGTCAGTTTCCTGTTAGTCCAGCTGAACGAGGGTGCCGATCTCATGAAGGTTAAAGATCGTATCGAGGCACAGGTTAGCGAGGTGGATGTGTTTACCCCGCAACAACTGGCCGCCAAGGACGTGCAGCTGGGCGAGGAGCTGTTCGGCCCCATCATGGGCGTGTTGATCTCGCTCTCTTATATAATAGGTATGCTGGTGATCGGCCTGATTATCTATTCGGATGTCAGTGCCCGGCGCCGCAGCTTCGGCATCCTCAAGGCGCTGGGGTTTCGACTCTCGCACATTGCCCGCGGTGTGCTCATGCAAACCCTGTTGCTGGTCACGGTCGCCTTTCCCCTTGGGGTGGGCTTTGCGTGGCTGGTGGCCTCGGCCATTGAATGGAACATGCCGGTCTACCTGGTGCATGTGCTCGATGGTCCTGGCCTGATCAAAACCCTGCTGGGCAGTTTCATCATGGGCCTGCTGGGTAGCCTGTTACCCCTGCGCATGATCGCGCGCACCGATCCCATGCTGGCCTTTCAGGTGGAATGACCATGATAAGGTGGATACTCAAAACCCTCTGGTTACAAAAAGGCTCGGTACTGGGCAGTGCCGCCGGTGTGGCGGTGGCCTTTTTGCTGGTGATCATTATCGAGGCCGCCTTTGTCGGTGAGTCGCGTCAGATCGTTGCCTATATTGAACACAGCAAGGCCGATGTCTGGGTCATGCAGCGCGGTGTCTCCAACATGCACATGGCGACCACCTTTGTCTGGGACTGGAAGCTGCGCAAGGTGCGCGAGACCCCCGGTGTGAAACAGGCCACGCCGATCCTCTATGTGAACACTGCCGTGAAGGCCGGGGGCAAGAACTGGTTTGCCTATGTGATCGGCCTGATGCCCGATGGCCAACGGGCCGGGCCCTGGTCCATGGCCCGTGGTAAGGCCCACCCGCAAGCCGGTGAAATCATCCTGCCTGCGGCACTGGCCAACATGGGCAACATCAAACTCGGTGACATGGCCGGGATTGCCGATCAACAATTCCGCATCGTCGGCTTTTCCAACAATACCTTCTCCATGGCCAACTCGGTGGCCTTTGTCACCTTTAAAGATTTAGAAGACCTGATCAGCTCCAGTGGTACGGTGAGTTTTATCCTGGTGGATGCCGAGGAGGGGGTTGACCCGAAGGAGCTGGCCAGACGCATCGAGGCCAATGTGGAAAAGGTCGCCGCCATTGACCATGATCGCTTTATAAAAAACGATTTTCAGATCGCCCTGTTAATGGGAGTGGAGATAGTTTCTTTTATGACCATCATCGGCTCTACTCTGGCGGCGCTGATCATCGCCTTTGCCTCCTGGTCACAGGTGGCGCGGCGCAAATGGGAACTGGCCATCATTAAGACCCTGGGGTTTAACAACACTGCGCTTTACATGGCGGTGATCATCCAGTCCCTGATCATCACCGCGCTGGCACTTGGTCTGGCCCTGTTGCTGGCGGCCCTGCTGGTGCCCGGTCTGTCGGCCGCCGTTCCCATTATTACTCTCGAAGTGACCAGTGCAGCGCTGCTACGCATGACCGGCATTGCCCTGATCATCGCACTGCTTGCCGCCCTGTTACCCGCCTGGCTGGTAGCCAGGGTGGACCCGGCCTCAGCCTTTAAGGTGTAAACATGACGAAGACGATCCTCACAGCAAAGCAGCTTTGTAAAACCTTCGGTAGCGGTCATACCGCGGTGACTGCGGTCAACCAGACCGAGCTGTCGATCAAACCGGGCGAACTGGTGCTGATCATGGGGCCATCCGGTTCGGGTAAAACGACCCTGCTCTCCATGCTCGGTGGCCTGCTCAGACCGAGCAGTGGCCGCATCAGCATCGATGGTACAGAACTGAGCACACTTAAGGAAAATGCCTTGCCGGCCATTCGTGCCGAGAAGGTGGGTTTTATTTTTCAAGCCTTTAACCTGCTCGAGGCATTGAGTGTGGAAGACAATATCCTGTTTCCCGCACAACTGTTGCCCGGTGGTATTAATGCGGCTCGACCAAGGGCGAATGAATTGATTGAACGTCTTGGTTTAGACAAGCGCCGCGATGCCAAACCGGCCACCTTATCGGGTGGAGAAAAACAACGTGTTGCCATTGCCCGTGCCCTCATCAACCGGCCGCCACTGATTCTTGCCGATGAACCCACCGGCAATCTCGATTCACAAAGTGGACAGGATGTGATGATGGTCCTGCACGACATCGCCCGCGATGAAGGCCGTGCCGTGATCCTCGTTACCCACGATCCAAGGGTAGAAGACATCGCCGACCGCATCCTCTGGCTGGAAGACGGCATACTCCGCGATCGAAAAGAAGACAAACATAACTGGGTACACTGCCCGGTGTGTAATATGCGAGTCGATGAATGGACTGCCGAACTGCGTTATAACTATCACAGGCATGAATATGTGTTTTGTTCAGAACGCTGTCGGGAACGGTTCAAAGCGGAGCCGGGTAAATACTCGGCAGAGTAGAAATCGATTTATTCAGCTTAAGCAATGACGGCGATGTTGGAGGGGCTGGGAGATTCATGTGAGCACGCGAATGACCTGGCCCGTGATTTCTGGTTAGCAAGTTATGAACTAGGCATGGACCTGTATGTCCATAGTAAACAAATCGGATCAACGAGAAATAACACTACAACTTATGCTTGCTGAGAATTCTGGGGATAGTATACATATTTCCTGTTGATGAACGGCTGATATCGCTGCAAAGGTGACATTAACTAATAATAGTTATTGAATTAGGAGAAAAGAATGTGGTGTTCATTCAAGTTGCTTAAATGGCAGAAGAATATAAACACACTACTGATGAATTTATATCAACAATTTTTTCCTCACCATCACCACCGCAATGTAATAACTCACCACCGCATACACAGCTAACACAGTCAGGTGTAATACTGGCTGAGTTAGTTCCTGGCCAGTGACTAGTGGTCTGGTCAATGCCACTGCATGTGGCAGGGGCAGGAACTGTACGGCAGTTTGCATCAACTCAGGCAGGGTGCTGACGGGATAGAACACGCCGCTGACGATGAACATGGGTGTGATGACTAATACGAAATAATAATTAAAGAAGTCATAGTTACTGGCCAGGGAGCTCATGACGATGGCCGGGCCGGCAAAGCATAAACCGATCAGGAACACCACGGGAATGACGAAGATGACCTGCCAGCCATGCACCACATCCAGAAAGAAGGCGACGATTAAAATGGCCACGGCGCTGATCAAGGATTTGGTGGCACACCAGAGCATTTCCCCGGCGAGGATGTCATCGATATCAGTAGGTGTGGCCATGATGGCTTCATAGGTTCGTTGCGGTACCATGCGCGTGAACACCGAATACATGCCTTCAAAGCTGGCGGTGGTCATGGCCGATGAGGCGACGATGCCGGAGGCCAGGAAGGCGATATAGGGCATGTCACCCATTTCACCGATGAAAAAGCCCAGCCCAAAACCGAGGCCCAGTAAATAAAGTGTCGGTTCACCAAAGTTCAATACCATGGCGGGACCAATGAGTCGTTTCCAGACCAGCAGGTTACGATGCCAGATGGCAAAGGCATTTTTACGGATACGGGGCAGTTGCCAGACGTTCATCAGTCACGCAACTCCCTGCCGGTGAGTTTTAGAAACACATCTTCCAGCCCGGCGGGTCGGTGCATAAAGGTCAGGTCGTGCTCACTGCGCAGGTATTCCAGTTGTGGGCCCGAGTCGTGGGTGTAGCAATAGAGACTGTTGCCCAGGTGTTCCATACGACAATCGGTGACTTTACTGCGTACAGCATTCACGGTTTCTTTATCACAGCCGCGCAGTTCAATCACTTCCGGTTCCACATGGCGCTTGATCAATTCGGCCGGTGAACCCTGGTCGAGGATCTTGCCGTGGTCCATGATCACCAGTTCATCACACAGGCGTTCCGCCTCTTCCATATAGTGAGTGGTCAGTAACAGGGTCTTGCCCTGATCGCGCAGTTCATTGAGGCGTGACCAGATCACGTGGCGTGCCTGGGGGTCGAGACCGGTGGTGGGTTCATCAAGAATGATCAGATCCGGATCGTTGATCAGGGCCCTGGCTATAGTCAGGCGACGTTGCATGCCACCCGATAGCGTATCGGTGCGCGCATTGCGACGTTCGGTGAGTGAGGCGAAGTCGAGCAGGGTATCAATGCGCTGCTCCAGTGCCGCATCGAGCTTTAAGCCAAAATAACGGGCATACATGCGCAGATTTTCAACAATAGTAAAGTCCGGATCCAGATTATCTGCCTGGGGGACAGTACCGATACGGGCACGAATTTCCCGGGAACGATCTGGAATGGGCATGTCAAACACCGAGAGCTCACCACTGGAAAAAGGAGTGAGGCCGAGCAACATGCGTAAAGTGGTGGTCTTACCTGCCCCATTGGGACCAAGAAAACCAAAACACTTGCCGCGAGGAATCGTAAAATCGATTCCGGCTACGGCAACATAATCACCGTAGTGTTTTTCCAGTTGTTTGGCTGTAATAATCGGGTCAGTATTGTTCAAAAATGTATTTCCCTGTTATGTTGGCATTGTACGTGGAAGCCACAATCAGTGCCAGACAGGAATAATATAGGTTAACTATCTAATGAATCGCCAGTCAAAAAAACAAACTGATAAGTTACTGATAGATTGGGAGACAAGTCTGGGCACGAAGCGGCTGGATAAACTGGCCAGACTCGAATCCCGGCGTCATTTCCTGACCGGCATGCTTAAATCAGGTGCGGTTGTTTCCGCTTTGCCACTGTTCATGAACCTGTCGGCCTGTGATCGTAAAATGGCCCAGCAGACAATAATAGAAAAACAACCCTGGCAGACCTTTGCTGCAGTACAACAACAACTCTTTCCCGATGACGGTAACGGACCTTCGGCCAGTGATCTCAATGCTGCCTGGTATCTGAAGTTTGTGATGGAGGCACCGGATACCGATGAGGATGATAAAACGTTTTTACTGGAGGGTGTCACGTGGCTCAATGCCCTGACAGATAAAGAATTTGGCAAGGCCTTTATCAGCATAACAAGTCAGCAGAAGAATATAGCATTAAAAACTATCGCTAATAGCCGTGCCGGTGAGCGTTGGTTGTCGCATTTAATTTTATATCTTATGGAAGCCCTGCTGAGTGATCCTGTTTATGGAGGTAACCCTAACGGCATCGGCTGGCAGTGGTTGGAGCATCAGGCCGGTTTTCCTGTTCCGCCCAAGGACAAACGCTATCCGGAGTTATTATGAAAGAGTACGACGTTTGTGTTATTGGTAGTGGAGCCGGTGGTGGGCCGGTGGCACTGGAACTGTCACGGGCCGGACACGATGTGCTGGTGCTGGAGAAGGGGCCCTGGTTTACCGAAGATGATTTCTATAAAGATGAACTGGCCTGTTGTCGGCGCAGTGTCTATACACCCAATCTAAAAGATGAGCAGCATGTCATTGAAGATTATGACGGCCAAAATCCCGATGGCAGTTATAAGTTTAAAGGTGAGCCTACCTCTGACTCAGGTTGGGACTTCTGGAATGGTAATTGTGTTGGCGGTTCATCGAATTTCATGAGTGGTTTTTTCTACCGCATGAAGCCGGAAGACTTTCGTCTGTTGAGTGAGTTCGGGCCTATCAAGGGGGCCAATGTGGTTGACTGGCCGATAAGCTACGATGAACTTGAACCTTATTACACAAAAGTGGAGTCTGAAGTCGGGGTATCTGGTAGTGTGATGTCACATCCCTTTGCCGAGCCACGCTCGACAAAAGACTTTCCTTATTCACCGACCAGTGAACACCCAGTCACAAAGCTGATTGATAAAACCTGCCAGCAGATGAAACTGCATTCCTTGCGCACTCCAAGGGCCATTCTGTCGAAACCGGAAGGCCAGCGACGCGGTTGTGAGTATTCGGGTTTTTGTGGCAGTTACGGTTGTTCATCGGGTGCCAAGGGATCGGCTCGTGCGGCCCTGCTCGATAAGGCTGTAGCGACCGGTAAGTGCAAGATTATTGCCCATGCCAAGGTAAATCGTTTAATCAGTGATCAAAAGGGTAAAGTTGTAGCGGCTGAGTTTGTCGATCAGCAAAATAAACAGCAAAGGGTTTCAGCAAAGATCTTTGTTGTTGCCTGTCAGGCTATTGAGACATCCCGTTTATTATTGTTATCAAGCGGAGCAAAACATAAAGATGGACTGGCCAATGGTTATGGCCAGGTGGGCAGGAACCTCCTGTTCTCAGCAGGAGGTTCCGGTTATGGTGAACTGGCCTATGAAAAATTTGGTGATGAACTGAAACAACGTGGCCCTTTTGTTAATCGTGGCCTGCAGGACTGGTATGTCATCAATGACAAAAAACTGGGCAGGGTCAAAGGTGGCACCATCGATTTTCTATTACGTCATCCCAATGCCATTGGTCGTGCTGATAGCCAGAAGTGGGATGAGAATGACAAACTGGTCTGGGGCAGTGCTCTGAAGCAAAAACTCAAACAAGAATTTACCCACAGCCAGAGCCTGCGCTTTGAGGTCTTTAATGACTGGCTGCCGACCGATGACTGTTTTGTCTCACTCGATGACAAGGTAAAAGACAAATGGCAAGTCCCCGTGGCAAAGGTGCGAGTGGGTTATCACGATCACGATGTGGTGATCGGTAAGTATCTGGTGGAAAAATCCAAAGCGGTCTTACAGCAGATGGGGGCAGATAATATTAGCGGCAGTGCCAGCGGTTCACCCCCACCCAACCTGATGGCCGGAGGCTGTCGGTTTGGCCATGATCCAAAAACCTCGGTACTGGATAAAGACTGTCGCGCTCACGGTGTCGATAACCTGTTTGTCACTGATGGTAGCTTTATGCCAACCGGTGGTAGTGTGCCCTACACCTGGACCATTTATGCCAATGCCTTTCGGGTGGCATCAATAATTATTAAGGATTTATGACAGTGTGTAACCGCTTAATTATCCGGTAAAAAATGTTTTATAGTCTATAATATCTATTAATATACTGACAGTTCCCCCAAGACTAATCTCTCTACATGGCAATGGAATTTCCAGTCCCCTCAATCAAAACTATCGTATGGCGTATTACTCTGGTAATTGCTCTTATTGAAGCGATTATTATGCTGAGCATGGGGCACTTTGAACAGTATATGACGAAATTTACTATAGTGGTTTTTGACACCATAATACTGGTCTGCATCTCTACCCCGATTATTTATTACTGGATTATAAAACCGTATGTAATTGCAAATAATACTGCAACAGAAAAAATCAAACATCTTGCACTGCATGATCCACTTACACAACTGGCTAACCGTCGCTTGTTTGAAGAACACCTTACCAAAAGGCTTGCTCGCTTTGAGCGAAATGGCTTGTATGGTGCCCTGCTGCTCGTTGATATGGATGGATTTAAGACAATAAATGATAATTATGGCCATCAGATTGGCGATATGATACTGGTTGAGATAGCAAACCGATTACGCAATTCTGTGAGAGATGAAGATATCACCGCAAGACTGGGTGGGGATGAATTCGTTGTTCTACTAGGAGAGTTGCATGCAGAGCTTGAGGAGGCTCAGGCAGAAGCAGGTGAGATTGCAAATAGAATTCGAAATGAAATGAAAAAGCCGGTTCAGCTTGAAGAAGTTTATCATCTGGGAGCGAGTATTGGGATTCGTCTACTCGATGAAAAAGATACTACGGTTGAACGCATGGTCAGAGAGGCAGATGTGGCCATGTATCAGGCAAAGAAGAATGGTAAGGGGCAGGTTTGTTTTTTCAGCCCAGATATTGTGAAAGGTCGAAAAAAATAATAAACATTACATCCTGATTGCGATTATTATCAGAATAAGCTGAATATTCTATTACCTCATGTCATGTTTAATGACGGGCACACCAGGAAAATTTCCTCAAAGGGAGTTTCATGCTTAACTTTGTCAGTGTAATCTATACTTGTATGAACTATACCAATAGCTTGTAAACATTAGGGCCGAACAAACAAATTATAATCATCAGGAACTGGTATGCTGATAGACAAAATTAAAAATAGACAAAGTGGTATTGTGGTATACGGTATTACGCCACCAAAAAAAGGTACCGAGTCGAATAAGGTCAATGAAATTGCAGCACTACAGCTTGAGCGGCTTCAGTCTTTAGCAATCGATGGATTGATTCTTTATGATATCCAGGATGAAAAATCCCGCACTGATGAAGTACGGCCCTTCCCTTTCATCGAAACCCTGGATGCCTATGATTACAGCCAGACATTACTTGCTCCACTCAAGGTGCCCAAAATCATTTACCGGGCCGTGGGTAAGTATGAGCCTGCAGAATTAAAACAGTTTCTGACCGAGGCCCCGGCCACAGATTATCTGACCGTGTTTGTGGGTGCGGCGTCAAAAGATCAGGCGGTCAATCTTTCCCTCAGTCAGGCTTACCAGTTAAAGGCAGACAGTCAGAGTGAACTATTACTGGGTGGGGTCACCATCCCGGAGCGACATCAGGGCAAGGGCGATGAACACCTGCGGGTATTTAACAAGATCAAACAGGGTTGTAGCTTCTTTGTATCCCAGGGGGTGTATGACCTTAATGCATCAAAAAATTTTCTCTCTGACTATTACTTCTACGGTAAGGAGCAGGGTATACCGCTGGCGCCAGTCCTGTTCACACTGACTCCCTGCGGTTCCGTCAAGACCCTGGAATTCATGAAGTGGCTGGGCATTAGCATCCCTCGCTGGCTGGAAAACGAGCTGATCCATTCCAGTGATATTCTGCAGGCCTCGGTGGATATTTCCGAGCAGAACTGGCGGGAACTGAAGGCCTTTGCCGATGAAAAGGGCATACCAGTGGGCTGCAACATCGAGAGTGTGGCAATCCGTAAGGTCGAGGTAGAGGCCTCTATCGAATTACTGCGCCGGGTAAGCCAGTAAGTACAGTTTTCTATCATTTTTAACATCCGATTCCCGGGTGTCATCCTATCTCATTGATAATTATCAATATTACTCCTGTAACTTGTTATTTATCTAAATGATAATGATTTGCATTAACATTATCATTCCTATATCATGAAGCTGTATTAGCAAATTATGATATTTAAGAGGAAGGGATAATGAACAAGGTAATAGTCGCTGGGCTGGCATTGGGAGGTTTGGTGGCCCCACTACAGCTCATGGCAGCAGAGGATATCGAGAATTTACAGAAGGAAGTGCGGGCCCTGAAAAAACAGAACCGTATGATTATGGAGCGCCTGGATGCCACTGTCGATATGGTGGAAAAGTCTGGCAAGGCTGGTCCGAGCAAGACCCGTATTGGGGGTTATGGTGAGCTGCACTACAACAACCTAAGCAATAGCAAACCGGGTGAGAAGGATAAGAAGGAAATCGATTTACACCGATTTATCCTGTTTGTCGGCCATGAGATCAGCCCGGATATTCGCTTCTGGTCAGAGCTGGAAGTGGAGCATGCCAAGTCTGACAAGAATGGTGGTGAAGTGGCCATCGAACAGGCCTATCTGGAATTTGATATCAGCAGCAATCTTATGAGCCGTGCCGGGGTGATGCTGGTACCGGTGGGAATTATCAACGAGACCCATGAGCCGCCGACGTTCTATGGGGTCGAGCGTAATAATGTTGAAAAATACATTATTCCAACGACCTGGCGTGAAGGGGGTGTGAGTCTTAATGGGCGTAGTGGCGGTTTGAGTTATGACCTGGCGGTGCATTCCGGTCTACAGACCACGGCTGCGGATGATTATGCCATTCGTGATGGTCGAAAGGCCGTGCGTCAGGCCCCGGCAGATAAACCGGCCTATACCGCACGCCTAAAATATACCGGCGTGGCCGGACTTGAACTGGCGGCATCCCTGCAGCAACAGACAGACATTACCCAGAATACAGACGGTACAGCAGGTGCGGCCACCTTAGTGGAAACCCACCTGGCATGGCAGGCCGGGCCATTTACCCTGCGGGCCCTCTATGCCAGTTGGAACCTGGATGGGAAAGGTCCCAAGTCTGTCGGTGCCGATGAGCAGACCGGCTGGTATGTAGAGCCTTCATTCAAATTTTCTTCCAAGCTGGGTGTGTTTGTGCGCCAGAGTAGCTGGGACAACCAGGTGGGTAATGCCGTAGATACTGAATACAGGCAACTGGATGTTGGCTTTAATTACTGGCCCCATCCCGATGTGGTCATCAAGGCTGACTACCAGACCCAGGATGCCCCAAAGGGCAAGAATGAATACGAAGGTTTTAACCTTGGTCTCGGCTATCAGTTCTAAGTGGTGTTATTTGTGAAGTTACAAATGATATTCCTGCTGGTGTTTCTTAGTAGCGTTACGACAGCAAAAGCCTCCGGTGTCTATCAGACACCAGAGACTTTTTTACAGGAAAGCTTCAGGGGCAAGGTTCCCAAATCAAGAATGATCTGGTTAAGCGGTGAAACCGGTAAGGTAGCAAGCGATATCCTTCAACATCGACCGGGTAGTCTGCGTACCCGTTACTGGCTGGATAAGAATCGTAGTGCCTGGGTGCTGGATGAGATAGGCAAGGACAAGCCGATTACAGTCGGTGTCGTCATTAATGATGGAAAAATTGAAAGCATCCGTGTCCTGGTGTTCCGAGAAAGCCGGGGTTATGAAGTCAAAGAAAGCTTTTTTACCGAACAGTTTAAGCAGGCCAGGCTAAAAGCAGACAAAGAACTTGATCGACACATTGATGGGATCACCGGGGCAACTTTATCAGTGCGTGCCCTGACACGTTTATCAAGACTGGCCCTGTATCTTCATCAACAGGTGATGGTATCTCATGACGCGCCATAAGCGTCATCATCGAATTAAGCTGCGATCGATGTATCAGTGGCATCGTTATGTCGGGGTTAGTGTGGCCCTGTTTGTCATGGTACTAAGTGTCACGGGATTTATGTTGAACCATACCGAAGCTCTTGGTCTTGATAAACAGTATGTAAAAAACGCTGCATTGCTTGATTGGTATGGTATTCGAGTACCTGAATCAATCCAAACTTATAAAACCTCTTTTGGCTGGGTTAGTCAGTGGCATGACACTCTGATGGTTAACGACAGGGTAGTGAATAAAGAGACCGCGAAGTTACTCGGTGCCGTGGTGTATCGCGATATGCTGGTGATTGCCCTGCAGGGCAAGCTTCACTTGTATACCCCTGACCTGCAGTTAATAGAAACTCTGGGTGGAGTGCAAGGCGTGCCATCCGGCATGTGGTCAATAGGGCTTGATGACAAACAAGGACTTGTTGTCAATTCCGCCCATGGTAGCTATCTGGCGGATAAAGACCTATTGCAATGGCAACATACTAAGACCCGTGCCGTTAAGTGGTCGGCACCCAGTACCTTACCTGAAAATATTTTTATTGCTATGCAGGAGCAATACCGGGGCCGTAGTCTGAGTATGGAACGATTCACACTTGATCTACACAGTGGTCGCCTGTTTGGGCAATTGGGTGTTTATCTGGTAGATGCCGCTGGTATGATGCTGATGTTCCTGGCCTGTAGTGGTTTGTGGTTATGGTCGATGCGACTATTACGTGCTCGACAAGGTCAACATTAATCTTAAACGAGGTGTGTTATGAAAAAATTTCTTCCTGTATTAATGGCGCTTGTTATTCCTTCTATTGCTGTTGCAGAGGATTGGCGTAAGGGTGATGATAATCAGCAGAAGCTGGATAATGTGGTCAAGGTCATACCAGGTGCATCAACAATTATGCTGCAAATGGGAGAACGTTACCGCAATATGTACTGGGCCGGTAAACAGGGTAAGTGGACATTTGCCGAATACCAACTTGAAGAAATTGAAGAGTTAATCAAGACCTTAATCATTACTCGCCCTAAAAGGGCAGTGACTGCTGAGCATTTTTTAAAAGAGGCATTTACTGAACTTTCGCCAGCAATTCGACAAAAAAACTGGCCAGTTTTTAACAAGGCCTTCTTGCACATGCGCAAGGCCTGTGTGGAATGTCATGCACAAAACCAGCATGCCTATATTACCCTGTCAGCCACACCCAGTAAGGGAAACAGTCCTGTCCTGGATTAGCCATTAACTCTGTTGGTAAGCGGACTGTCCAGCTCAGTTGGCTGTGGTATGATGGTAAATCCTAGATATTAGTCAGGTAGTGTTGTGGATTTTACCTATACCCGAGAGGATAATGATCAGACCCTGTTGAGCCGTATTGATGCCATTCGACAGGGACAGGATCTTGAAGTCCTCGAACCTTTTGCCAAGGTCTACCTGGGCCTGTTTTATGATGTTGATAATCAGATTGCTCCTGCCGAACGGATTGACCTTCTGGCAAATGCTGAGCTGGCCACTGCAATTAAACTGGGCTTGCAAAATGTTTTGCTACGTCCTGATCTTCCATCGGTCGAGTCGATTACCGAGGCCAACCTGAATCAGAAAAATCTGACCATTGGATATGTCATCCTGGCAGGTATATCACTTTATGCTGAACAGGATATTGAAAAGGTTTACGAGTTACCTGAACAGACCCGTAGCGCTGCGATATGTTTTCACCATTTTATTAGCACCTTCCACGATGATAACTGGTATCAACCTTTGCTTAATACCCAGACTGAGCAGTCGGCCAGGGCCTTACTGAGCATGTGGCAGGTATTAATCAACAAGAAGCAGGATTTTCTGCCGGGACTGAAACCAGTAATAGAAGAGCCGAACAATGTTCCACTATTTACCAAAATCGTGGTGCCGCTGTTACTGGGCTGGACCCATTGTCGGCATCGTGACTTATCCAGTTTACTGAGTCAGGCCATACGTCATGCGGATCATGCCGAATTACTGGCAGCCGCAGAGGAAATGCAAAAGAAAGCTGAATTGATGAACCTGCGCAACCAGGTTTATTGGCAAACAACAGCCTTCTTGTTGGACCCGGAACAACAGGGGCAGAACTTGATCAACTTCATGGGGCAGGAAAAGATCAAGCTGCTTCCCATGCTGGATTTTATCATACCCTTGCTTGATAACGATGAAGATCCATCGTTTGCGCTTTCAGCAACGGGCTATGGTTTTCTGATTCGTTGTCTGGCTCAAAAATTTACACCACAGATGGATATGTATGACAATCTGGGTGAAATTAGCCTCAGGGTACTATGGTTGTTTTATATGTTGGCCTGTTTCTCAAAACAAGAGGGTGGAGAGACCCTTAATAGTTTGCGTAAGGTCAGGGTGTTAAAACTTTATAAAGAAATTTTTAATGCCATAGCTGACTACCAGTTATCACCAGACAAACCAGATTTTCATAATTTCATACAGACCCTTCGAGATGAAGGCAGGTTACGTATGAAAAAAAATTGGCATGACGTACGATGAATACTTCGAAGCAGACAGACCCTTTTTACATTGCATATCGTGGTGCCTTTACCAGCCTGTTAAAATGGCCAGACCTTGATGCCTTCTGGCAAATCCTGTCAGAGCAGGCAGACAAGGGCTGGTATATCTATAAAACAGATGAGGCGGTTCCAGAGCAGGTGGTCAGTGCTGATGAGCTGAAAAAGTTTATCAAGCAAGTTGACCAGTATTTACATCAGGCCCATGATGAAGATTATTGTGGCATTGTCTATACCGATAGCAAGACTGAACCGACCTATATCAAAATCTATGATCCCAATAACCTGGGGGTCGTCTGTGGCATTGGACGTGAACCTATTTATCCTGGTTGGATCATTAGCCAACTGGCGCCAAAATCATTGCAACACCTGCCGCCATTGCGTACAGAAATCAAACCCTGGTGGCGAAAATTCATACCCTTTGGCTAGCACAAAAAATATTTAGCCTGTTATACTCGTGCCGGTTCACTCTAGGGAGGACAGGCAATGGCTGGAAAACTGGTTTGCTGGCACTGTGGTGAGGCGATTGGCGACACTCCTAAACCCTTTCCTCGTCTGTTCAAATGTCGGAACTGTGAGGCAGATTTACATGTCTGTTTGATGTGCCGGCACTATAATCCCCGTTATTCAACAAAGTGCGATCATGAACTGGCTGAAGCTGCTCGTGAGATCGACCTGGCCAACTTCTGCCATTATATAAAACTTAAACCCAATGCCTTTGTTGAGAAGGACTATGATCAGGGTAAACAGGCTGAGGCCAAACTCAAGGCTTTATTTGGCGATACAGCAGAAGAGTCAAGTGATACAAAGGAAGAGGTCATTGATGACCCCATGGAAAAACTCAAATCACTTTTTGCAAATCAGGATTTGGAAAAATGAAACTGGTTTTTTTCTGAATCTGCTTTGCAAGTCAGTATGATGTCATCTATAAAAATGCCTTATCTAAAGTGGTCCATACGACTGCTTGTTGTTATTTTTATCGTACTGGTAATCATGTTTATATGGTTGGTGTTTCCCACACTAAAAGACCCAGCCAATGATTTTGTGGCACGAAAGGGAACTTTAATTAAAGTTCAGATGGAACGGACTGTCCGGGATAAGTATTCAGTGCTTAGTGATGTAAGCCTGCTTTCAAGCAGCGGCCTTAAGGTCAGGCTGTCATACCGAACCCCGTTGGATAAAACCGGGACCTATCCCCTGGTTTTTATTTTAGGTGGGCACCAAACGGGGCGTAAGGCTGTGCAATTATTACCAGTCCAAAAGGCGTTGGTGCTTGCCTCAATTTCCTATCCATATACCGCTCCATCAAAATTAAAAGGGCTTGACTGGTTGTTTTTTCATCGGGCGTTCCAGCAGGCCTTTCGTGATACACCTCCGGCAGTGATGCTGGCTCTGGAATATTTACAGCAGCAGGATGAGATCGATAAGCAACATATCGAGGCAGTGGGGGTGAGTCTGGGGGCTTTTTTAATTCCTGCACCTGTTGCGATGGAACAGAGTGTCAAACGCTTGTGGTTAGTTCAGGGAGCCGCAATGCCAGAAATGGTCATTGAGCATAATTTAAAAAATAAAATACAAAATGATTTCATAAGGCTGATGACAGCCAAACTTTTTATGATGATGAGTAGTGGACATTATTTAAAACCGGAAAGATGGCTGGCTAAAGTTTCACCTCGGCCAGTCATTGCCATTAATTCGCGGCAGGATGAGCGTCTTCCATCTCGAGCCGTTAGTGCATTACATGAAGCTATGCTACAGCCGTCTGAGCTTATCTGGTTGGAAGGTCAGCACATCACGCCACGGCGGCGGGATGTGTTACTGCAATTATCTGAGATTATTTTAAATAGAATCGCCATGGAATCTCGGATAGGACCTCGTGATTCCATGGCTCAGTAAATACTGGATTACTATGAAGGGGAAGAATTAATGCTCGTGGCCACCAGGGCCGTGTACATGGCCATGCTCCAGTTCTTCAGCAGAGGCTTCACGAATCTCAACAATTTCAACATCGAAACTCAGGTTCTCACCGGCTAAGGGGTGATTGGCATCAACCGTGACAGTATCATCACCAATTTCAGTTACAGTAATTGTGATATAACCTCCATCTGGGCCAGCGGCATGGTATTGTGAACCAACTGCAACTTCGCCCGCATCTTCGAACATATCTTTTGGTACAGCCTGAACCTTACCTTCATCAAAGGTTCCATAACCTTCTTCGGGTGGAACAGTGACTGAAACAGAATCGCCCATTGCCTTGCCTTCCAGCGCCTTTTCAAGGCCAGGAATAATATTCTCGGCACCGTGGAGGTATGCCAGTGGATCATTGCCTTCGGAGCTATCTATCACTTCTCCGTCATCGTTTTTAAGTGTGTAATTAATTAATACAACCTTATCTTTGGTAATTTGCATACTGTTTTCCCGTAAGTAATTGGGTGAGACAAACGCCTACGGTTGACTGGCATAATAAACGGGGAAGGGCATGCCCCAGGCATTAGGCGGACGGGTGTAGACAGAATAGTGCTAAGAATTTTAGCATGCCCATAATTGGTTTTTACAGTTTTTTGCCAGATTATCGGCGATTATTTACTTATAATGCGGATAAAATCAGTAAAATTAATCCATTCTAACTTTAGTTCGGGGAGATATTATGCGTTATCGTATTGGGCAGGAACCGGGGTCTGGTCAGGAGCAGGCAGTTGGTGAGGATGGTTTAGCTATATTTACCGCCATTTTTAGTCTGTTTACCGGTATCGGATTTATTATTGCCGGTATCAGAGGCAAGCAAATATGGTTGGCTTTCTGGGGTGGCGTCATGGTACTTGCCAGCCTGGGGTATCTGGGAGCGGTTTTTATTCGTTGATTTAATCAGACTGTGGATTGTTATAACTCACTTTTGCTATGAGAAAATGTTTTTCCCCGGCTGGAGTAGTTACCGTAACACTGTCATCCAGATATTTTTTCAATAGCGCTTTGGCCAGTGGGGCATCCAGACTAATATATCGACTATCAACATCGAATTCATCGGGGCCTACAATCCGGTAGGTGAATTCCTCTCCTTCATCATCTTCAAGCCTGATCCAGGCACCAAAAAATATCTGATCCTGGTTATCTGGAATTCTGTCCACCACGGTGAGATCGGGCAGGCGTTTTTGCAGGTAACGGATTCGTCTGTCTATTTCACGTAATTGTTTTTTACGATAAATATACTCCGCATTTTCCGACCGATCCCCTTCTGCCGCAGCCGCAGTGACAGCTTTGGTGACTTCATCACGCTTGATCCAAATTGCCTTGAGTTCCTTTTCCAGTGCGGTATATCCTTCACTGGTAATGTAGGGGGTGGATTTAGCTTGGGGAGGTCGGTAACGGCCCATTTCTGTCAATACTTCGGTGTATACTTGTAGGGTAGTCAGAAGGTTAATTCATGCTGTGTATACTTATTATATATGATATCGCACATGATGCGCCTGTGTTGTTAAGTAGGTTTATATGAAAATTGCCATAATTTCCGATTTGCACAGTAATATTGAGGCACTGCAGGCCTGTTTGGCCAGAGCTCAAGGTCAGAATGTTGAAAAATATATTTGTCTGGGAGACATCATTGGTTACGGACCTGATCCGGCAGAGGTTCTGGATATTGTCATGTCCTTACCGAATGTGGAGGTCGTCAAGGGTAATCATGAAGAGGCCTTGTTTACTGCTTATTATAAAGGTCTGCGGCAACACATTAGACAAACAGTTGACTGGACAAAATCACAGTTATCAGCCAGCCAACTGGCATACCTGGAAACCCTGCCTTACCAAGTCAAAGTCGGTGATGTGACCATGGTACATGCTTCAGCAGACCAACCAAAAAAATGGCCGTATATCTATAATATTGAATTGGCTACTAAATGCATGCGGGCGTCCGATTCACTTGTTACTTTTGTTGGGCATACACATCAACCTGAGATTTTTTTTGAGACACCTTCAAAGCATATAAAAAACATCACACCATCACCCGGTTTATCGGTACCTCTGTATGCCCATTGTCGATATGTTATTAATGTTGGCTCCGTTGGACAGCCAAGGGATGACATCAATGCAGCAAGCTTTGTGATTTATGATACTGTTGAGCGGGAAGTCAAGTTTCATCGTGTCGCATATGATTATATGGCGACAGGTAAAAAGATTATTCAGTGCGGTTTACCCCACCTGTTTGCAGAAAGGCTGGCAAAAGGGCATTAGAGATCATTTCTAACCGGAGTGGTTATAATGGAAGAAATTGATATTCATGAAATAGAACTGAATGAAACCATCGATGGATTTCATGTAACAGAATGCCTGCATGAGAGTCAGGTATCAAAGCTGTATCGTGTAACCCACCCTGATCATCAGCTTACCCTGATCATGAAGGTGCCAAAAATTTCGGTCATATTGCCCAGTAGTGTGTTTGCCGGTTTTGAAACCGAGATGAGAATCCTTTCCAAGCTGCGTGGAGTCTATACACCAAAGATATATGGTAAGGGAGATCTGGCAAGTGCGCCTTATTATGTTATGGAGTACGTGGAAGGAACTCAACTACAGGATGCAACAAAAACCGGCCCATTACCGATAGAAGAACTCTGTAAGATTATGATCCCGGTCTGTAAGGCGATCCATGAATTGCATCGCCATAATATAATTCATCTCGATCTGAAACCTGAGAATATTCGAAATCGTACAGATGGCAGTGTCATCCTGCTTGATTTTGGTACGGCACATCAGGCGCAATTACCGGATATGTATACGGTTGCCCATGAGCAACAACCGATTACAGTGGACTATGTTGCACCCGAGCAATTGTTTGGTGTTCGCAATGATTCAAGAAGTGATATTTATGCCATAGGGGCCATGTTGTATGAGCTGGCAACTGGCCAGCCGCCTTTTCCTAAAGACAATATGTTAACTGTCAAAAAACGTCTGTATATTCCACCCAAACCTCCACGAGCCATAAATCCAGACATTCCAGCATGGTTGCAGGAGATCATACTCAAATGTCTGGAGATACGACCAGAAGATCGTTTTCATACCGCAAAAGAAATTGCCTATGGCCTGGCCCATCCTAATATGGTGACATTAACTGAGTTATCTGAGCAGACACGTCGCCCAGGCCCTCTTACTTTGCTGACCAACTGGTTAGGTAACCGGGAGTTTAATTTTGTCCACGATACTGAAACCCATCCACAGCAACGACTGACTAACGCACCCCATATTCTAGTAGCAGTAAAACTGATTCATTCTTCTGAAGAATTAAAGTTTTCGATGCGAGATACTATGCTGAAGATTGCCAAAAGTGATAAGCACAGTTATTTTACCTGCCTGTCAATCTTACCCAAGGAAAATTTTTCTGATCGAGGCAGTGTGGATGAGTTTGTCAATCTGTCCCACCCCAAACATATTCAGGCCCAGGCTGAAATGCGGCACTGGCTGGAACCTATGCGACTGGCACAATCTCGGGTTAATATCCAGGTATTTTATGGCGACCCATCAACGGAAATCGTAAACTATGCCAAACAGTTTGCCGTCGACCATATTATAATGTGTGCCCATCGTAGTGAGGGGTCAAAGAAGACCATTGGTAGTGTGCCAGAAAAGGTCATTGCCGAGGCACCTTGTTCAGTTACCGTGGTCAGGACGCGTCAGGATAAATTACCACAATAAGATTTCTATTTTTTATTATGTCAAAACGATTACAGCTATTCTGGTTTGGGCTGGTTGTGTTCCTTAGCTCGGCCCTGTTGATGATTCTTGAGATAGTTGCGGGAAGGATCATTGCCCCATACGTTGGTGTCTCACTTTATACCTGGTCATCCGTGATTGGTATTGTGCTTGGTGGCCTGTCACTGGGAAACTGGCTGGGTGGCCGTTGGGCCGATAATGGTGCTGGTGAAAAGGAGGTCGGGATCACCCTGCTGGTTTCCAGTGCATCAAGCATCGCTATCCTTTTTTTACTGACCCTGTTGGCACCTATGATTCAAGCCGCTGAGATCAACCTGCTTGGTGCCAGCTTCCTGTATGTATTAGGCCTGTTTTTTATTCCATCGACCTTGCTGGGTGTGATCACCCCTGTTCTTACTACCATGGGAATTAAACTGGATACCCGCGCCGGACATATTGTCGGTAGAATGAATGCCCTTTCTGCATTGGGTAGCATCCTTGGAACCTTTGCTGCCGGGTTCTGGTTAATTCAGTTTTTCGGTACCCGTAATATTGTCATCAGTGTCTCTGTGTTGTTATTTATCATGGGGAGTCTGTTTCTATTCCGTTTCAATAAAAAACTGATGTTGATTCTCTTTATGGTTAATACAGTTATTGGTGGCGTCACTTACCTACGAGGTGGTTTTCAGGCCTATTGTGACAAGGAGAGTGCCTATTTCTGCATACGTGTGGTCAATGCCGCAGACATGGTGCCACGTGGTGATGCCAGGGCCATGGTACTGGATCATCTGGTGCACGGAATAAATTATCGTCACTGGCCTGACAGCCTGTTTACCCCCTATGTGCATTTAATGGATGAGCTCGTGCAGTTACACCTTGGAGAACAGGCGAATAGGGCAAAGTATTTTTTTGCCGGCGGTGGTGCCTATACCTCACCCCGTGCCGTCAAGGCCCATTCACCTCAGGCAAGTATCACGGTGTCAGAAATTGATAAGGATGTAACCCGTCTGGCGGAAGAACGTCTGTTTGTTGATACAGATGGCATGAATATTCTGCATATGGATGCACGTATGGCGCTAGAGTCTATGGCAGATGGACAGTTTGATGTTGTCGTGGGAGATGTGTTTACCGATGTGGTTGTGCCGTATCACCTTTTGACTCGGGAATATAATAATCTGGTGAGTCGTAAATTACAGAAAAATGGCCTGTATGTATTAAACGTGGTGGATATCCCACATGATCCTCAACTACTAAAAAGTATGTATAAAACCCTGTCCGCTGTTTTCAGCTATGTAGATATCTGGGCTGAACACAGGCAAACGAATATTAAGCGGTATACTTATGTGTTATCAGCCAGGCATCAGCAGGTTATGCCTGAAACGATAAGTGCCAGAAAGGGATTTAAACGAGACTGGAAAAATGTCACATCGGACATCCTTGCAACAGGCACGGCCATGAATGCCATTCCTGTTTTAACTGATGACTATGCCCCAGTTGAACGCCTGAGTTCTGATCTGGTCTTAAAAGAATTTGGACTCTAAGGGAAGAGAATCAAGATGGCCGTGATGTGGGAAAAAAGACTGGGTGATACTCACTATGAAGTACGTTCTGCCGGAGGTTCACGGCGCCTGTATACCAATGGCGTGTTTCACAGCCAGTATAATCCTAATAATCCAGTCACGGGAAATGTCTGGGATCTAATCCTGCTACCCATCTTTTTTTATAAGCCCGGTGAGATAAAACGTATTCTTATGTTAGGCGTCGGCGGTGGTGCGGTTATTCAACAGTTGAATTATTTTATGCAGGCCGATGAAATTATCGGTGTGGAATATGATCCGGTGCATATTGAAATTGCCGAACGCTTTTTCGACATATGCCATGATAATGTTAGCCTGACTCAGGCCGATGCGGTAGACTGGATCGAAAATTATCAGGGTCCAAGGTTTGACATGATCATTGATGATTTATTTGGTGAAGTGGATGGGGAACCCAGCCGAGCCGTTGAGGTAACAAATCAATGGGCTAGAAAACTGTTTTCCAAAGTTAATAAAAATGGCATGGTGGTGAGTAATTTTATTTCACCAAAGGAACTCAAGGCCTCTGCCTACATGCAGGATAGTCTGTTACAAAGTCGCATTCATTCTGCTTTTTCTTTATCAAACCCTTATTATGAAAATGCAGTTGGAGCCTTTCTTGGTATCGAGAGTTCGACCAAACAGCTTCGTGAACGTCTGCGGACAATCCCTCTTTTCAATTCACGCCAGAAACTCAGTAAGCTTAACTTTCGAATCCGACAACTCTAATAAGTTATTAAAGAAAATTGCTATCCATAACAGCTAGTTTGGTTTTATCATTGGGTATCTGACAAGGGGAAAATGTATGGATAATAAACTAATGGTTTTACCTGCTGGCGACCACAAGGCCATTCGCCTGGTCAGGATCCCGGATGACTATGAAGAGCATGAAGTCTTTCGGCATGTGGTGGGTTTAATTGCCGAGGCGGAAGAGCAAAACCCAAATTACACCTGGGAAGATATTTCCTTAGTCCTGGAAGATCATGGTTTTGAACCGGTGGATTTTATTCTTGGGCCAGCACTGGATTAAACCATGACAAAAATAAATATCATGGCCCTACGACACTCGGCCTTTTATTCACCCTTATTGATTTCTATCAGTGGTGGCTTCCTCAAAGAAGAAGGTCTGGAGCCTCATTATGAAGTCCAGACACCAGCACGCACAGTAGTTGATACGATTAGAATGGGTGAAACTCATGTTGCTCAGTCTGCCGTAGCAACCAGTTTTGCGGCACTGGAGGCCGATGAAGAGGTTGATATCGTCCACTTTGCCCAGATCAACGAACGGGATGGATTTTTTATTGCTGGTCGAGAAAAAAATAACCAGTTCCAGTGGACTGATCTTGTTGGTAGTGAGGTACTGGTAGATCACTTTTTTCAACCTCTTGCTATGTTCAAGTACGCCTGTCATAAGCAGGGAGTTAACTTTGCAGATATTAAGGTGATTGATGCGGGTGATGTAGCGGCTATAGATAAAGCTTTTCGTAGTGATCAGGGACAGTTTGTGCATCAACAGGGGCCTGCCCCTCAGCAAATTGAACAGGATGGTGCCGGCTATGTGGTCGCTTCGGTTGGTGAGGCGATTGGCCCAGTGGCCTTCAGTAGTCTTTGTGCCCATCGTGATTGGCTTAAGACCGATATGGCTCGTGCTTTTATGCGTGCCTATCGCAAGGCCAGGCAGTTCACGATTGAAACCCCTTCTTCTGAACTGGCCAAATTACTGGGTGACTTTTTACCGGATATCACTTCTGATGTGTTGATCAAGACACTTGAGACGTATAAACAATTAGGATGCTGGACACCGCAAGTGGAAATCAGTAAACCGGCCTATGAAACCTTGCTGGATGTGTTTCTCCATAGTGGTGACATCCAGCAACGCCATCCCTACCAGGCCGCCATTGTTTCACCTCCATAACAATATATTATCAAACTGATCGGGTATGTGTATTTTTCATAACATTAACACCCGGAAAAATTTATAATGCCAAGGTGTAAACCTGAGAATGATAACTTCAATGGGAGGCAGGTAGGTGGTGAGCAAAGAAATTATAAGTAAAAGCCTGATCGTACTTATTGCAACAGGTTTTTATCTGATACATCCGGCATATGCAGCAGACAAACTCGATGATGCGTGTAAAACAATCACCAATCCCTATGATCAACGGGTCTGTGAAGAAAAATCACTTCGTCATAAAGCCTTTGCCCTTGTACCTCACCGACCAAACTACATTCTTGGTAGCTGGGTGGATAACCTGGAACAGGAAAACGAAATCTACGATGATTATGAAACCAAATTTCAGCTCAGTTTCAAAGTGCCATTAAATAAGCATGAAGATGACACCCGTTGGCTCTGGTTTTTTGGTTATACCCAAATATCTGTCTGGCAAATGTTGAACTTTGAACACTCTGCACCTTTCCGTGATACCAATTTTGAACCAGAAATTATGTCCTATTATCTGGCCAACTGGCGATTCGGTGACTGGCGGGTACCGCACATCAACATCGGATGGATAAACCACCAGTCGAATGGACAGGTTCCTCCCAAGTCTCGTAGCTGGAACAGAAGCTATGTCGAGTTTCTGTTTGAAAATGGTAGAAACTATATCAACTTCAAATTATGGCAACGCTGGAAGGAAAGTCCAAAAAACGATCCGGCAGATTATGAAGGGGATGACAACCCGGATATTGATGAATATGTAGGGCATGGTGAGCTACGTATTATGCACGTGGGCAGGAAAAACAATTTCGGTATCGTAGTCCGCGATAATGGTCACCGAGATGCCAAAGGATCATTTCAGGCCGACTGGACATTCCCGGTATATGGTCGTGAGGAAGGGAAAGGAGAACTGCGGTTTTATGTTCAGTACTTCTATGGTTATGGTGAGACCTTAATAGATTACAATGTCAAACGTCGGCGAATTGGGTTTGGTGTCATGCTGGCCGACTGGTTATAATCCCAGATATTAATTGCTAAGGTTTAATAGTTCAGGAGTAAGAATATGCCAACATATGATTATCAATGTGATGCCAATGGTCAGACCGTCGAAGTCAGACATGGCATGAACGAATTGTTGAAGAACTGGGGTGAGTTATGCGATAAGGCAGGTATCGTCACAGGTGATACCCCAGTCGATAGTCCAGTCAGGAAATTGGCCACTGGCGGTAACGTGGTCAAGAGCTCCAGTGCAGGGAGTGGTGATTTACCCCCCTGTGCCAGTGGGGGGTGTAATGGGGGGATGTGTGGGTTGGGTTGATTCCAAACACAACAGTTTTATCACATCAGTGTTTATAAAATAGGAGAGCTATGTCTATAACTCTAAAAAGCCTCCTTTACAGCCGTAGCGGTCACATGCAATCGAATATCGATCGAGGCCAAACTTACTAATTCTTAACAATAACTGAGATGGTGCGGCCTATCGTAAAACACACCTTTCTTAAATTTTGTGAATTTACAAATAAATATATTTTTACAATAGTTGATATTGCTTCCAGATTCCATCGTGTAATTTATTGTTGATGTTCATTCTACTTTTCAAACAATGAACTTTTCAGCTTACAATCACTAAATGTTAAAATTAGAACTGTCTAATAGCCAGGTGATTAACGATTAAAATTTAACCATAAGAAATCGAACAAACACTCAGTGACTTACTATAAACAAGTGTTTGTGATAAAATATAACAATGATATAAAAAAAGCTTCAGATGGTTGCAAATTCATAGATTTGGAGAACACTCACCCAATAATTAGATTGGAAACGAAACAAAGGTTAATAATAATTTTGTTTTATTTAAGGTAGAAACCCTTTTTCTATGTATTAATACTTAAACTATAAAAGCAGATGAAAAAAATAGTCTTTATTTTGTTATTCATTGTATCCGGATGTGGTGGTTCTTCTCCATCGACTAACCAATCTGATGGTTCAGATAACGATACTACAACTGTAGATAGTGATGGCGATGGTATCGTTGATTATAAGGATAATTGCCCACTCATAATCAACCCGACTCAACTTGATACTGATTCTGACAGTGAGGGGGATGCCTGCGATAGAGACGATGATGACGATAATATTGCAGATGAGAGTGATAATTGCCCACTCATAATCAACCCAACTCAACTTGATACTGATTCTGACGGTGAAGGTGATGCCTGTGATAGAGATGATGATGGCGATAATATTGCAGATGAGAGTGATAATTGCCCGCTCATAATCAACCCAACTCAACTTGATACCGATTCTGATGGTGAAGGTGATGCCTGTGATAGAGATGATGATGGCGATAATATTGCAGATGAGAGTGATAATTGCCCGTTACATAATAATTCAGATCAGAGTGATATAGATCATGATAATATCGGTAATCCTTGTGATTCGGATTTTGAAGAGAAATTAATGCTGATTATGAGCATGTAGATATTTTGGAGACTAACATGAAATATATATTTGGAATATTGTTACTATTATCATTCAATAATATGGCAAATGCAGCTTGTGCCTCTTATACCTCTTTAGTGGATTTTACTCCAGGTCAAGCCAGCCCAATTATAAACGTTGTAGTTGAGGGCTATAAAATACACTCTAGTCATACTGTTGAAATATTGATGCTCAGCCTCGACTATGAAGGGGGCGAGCATACATGTAAGAGCGTTTTTTATTCTAAACTATCACCTACGAGTGAAGATGATTTTATAAGAGATGATGCACTAAGGATGTTAAAGTTGGGAATGTCGCTAGGGTATATTTTATCATTTTCTACTACAACCACCAATAGTTCTATTGTTTCAATAAACGGGTTTAATGATATCGGTATAACACTGCCTTAAAATGCGATGTAAAAAATATCAAAACCACATACTCTGGTAATAGTGGATATAATTCTTAATGTCTGCAAAGAAGACACTTAACATTTACAACCAAGTGATGTAAATCAGTTATTTGTTATCTCTTGCCAGAGTTTATTAACACGTTTTACCGAAACCGGGCGAACGGTCTTCAGCTCCTGGGCAAATAAAGAGACACGCAATTCTTCGATTAACCAACGGTATTCCTCAATCTCGGTGGTGTAGTCACCTTCATTTTCTATGTAATCTAGATAATGTTGCCACAAGGGGCTAAGGTCCTGCATGAGCCGACTGTCTTTATCGGCGGCATGTTGTAGTTTGTCCAGACGTTTCTCAATGGCCTTCATATATCGAGGGTACTGAGCCAACCACTCCAGTGGGGTTTCACTGATAAAGCCGGGGTAGATGAGTTCATCAAGCTGGTGGGTGATGTCATTGCTGGCCTGTAACCAGGCCGATGGGTTGCGAGCTTTGAGGCGTTTTCTGATATGATGAAATGTTTGCAGGGTTTCCTCAACCAGTTTACAGATTTTATTTGCTGTGCTGACTAAATTGTCCTGCCCTTCATTGACTCGTCGAGTAAATTCCTGTTCTGACGTAATGTATTGTCCATCGGATAAAAATGTCTGGTCAAAAACGGCATTGATAATATCCTGTTTAATATCTTCGCACTTTCCAATAGGGGCATAGTGCAGACATATTGTATTAATGCCGGGTAAATTTTTTGTCAGGTATTTCAGTTGTTGATTTAGTTGCAGCATAAACAGGCGCCGCATGCCATAGTGCATTTCCAGGCCAGCATCATGCGGGTTATCAAACACCTGTATGGCAACACTGTCCAGTTTGTCGACCAGGGCGGGATAGCCCTGAATGAGGATACCATGCCGATGGGATTCAACGGACTCTGGGATGTCTCCAAAAGACCATGAAGTAAGATCCTTCTGCTCAATTTCCCAGTCGGTGAGTTTTTCAAATTGTTGACTGGCTTTATTTTGCAGTTGCTGCTGAAGTAGGCTGAGGTCACGCCCTTGAGCAACTTGCTTTTTGTGGTCAACTACTCGAAAGTTCATCAGCAGATGGTCAGGCAGGTTATCAAGTTGCCAGGCATCGTCTGGAATATCAATGCCGACCATTCGCTTGAGTTGCAGGGTGAGTGCTTTAACAAGAGAACCCTGTTGTGCTTGCATGTTATCGATACATGCTTTTGCATAATCAGGTACAGGGACAAAATTCCGGCGTATGGGTTTTGGCAGGCTCTTGATAAGATGGATAACTTTTTCTGTCAGTAGCCCTGGCACCAGCCAGTCAAATCCTTTATCCGAGAGTCTATTGAGGATAGTGAGTGGAATCACGGCGGTGACACCATCCTGTGGATGACCAGGTTCAAAATGATATTCGAGATGAATGACCGTTCCATCAATGGAAATCTGTTTGGGAAACTGTTCTTCGGTGACATGCTCTGCGCCATGGCGCATGAGATAGTCTTTAGTCAGAAAGAGTAATTTTGGATTTTCTGTTTCGGCCTGTTTGCGCCAGGTCTCAAAGTGTTTGCCACTATAGATACCCTGTGGGATACGTTCATTATAAAAGTCAAACAGGGTTTGTTCATCAATAAGAATATCCTGTCGGCGAGACTTGTTTTCCAGTTCCTCGATCTCTTCAATAAGCTTGCTGTTATGGACATAATATTCAGCACGAGTCAGATACTGTTGTTGTACCAGGGCTTCGCGAATAAAAACTTCCCGTGACAGGGCTGGGTCTATAGGGCCGTAGTTGACTTTTTTCTCTGGAATAATAACCAGGCCATATAAAGTGGATTTCTGTTTTGCCGCAACCGTGGCAGAACGCTTTTGCCAGTGAGGTTCAGTGTAAGAATGTTTAAGTAAATGACTGGCCTGTTGTTCAACCCACTCCGGTTCGATGCGTGCCACGGTGTGGGCATACAGGCGCGCGGTCTCCAGCAGGGTGGCGGCCATGATCCATTTGGGTGGTTTTTTGTGTTGTCCAGAGCCAGGGAAGACCACCAGCTTGCTGTTGCGCGCCCCAAGAAATTCGTTGTTTTCATATTTACAGCCGATATTGGATAGCAGGCCGGTTAACAGGGCCTGGTGGATATTGGCATACTCGGCCTCAATACTGTTTTCCTTCAGCTTTAGTTCAGTGCAGATACTATGCAGTTGGCTATGGATATCACGCCACTCTTCCATGCGGACGTAGGACAGAAAGTTGGTCTTACAGAGTTTGCGTAGTTTATTTTGACTCAGATGGTGGCGTTGTTCCTGATAAAAGTCCCACAGGTTTACCAGCGAAAGAAAGTCGGAACGCTCGTCGGTAAACCGGGTATGGGCTTCATCTGCTGACTGTCGTTTGTCATGGGGTCTTTCCCTTGGATCCTGGATACTCAGGGCGCTGACAATAATCAGGATTTCTTTAAGACTGTGATAGTCCACTGCCGCGATCAGCATACGTGCAAGGCGTGGATCGACGGGAAAGCGCGAGAGTTGTCTGCCCTGTTTATTGATCTGACCATTCTCTATGGCCTGAATTTCTTCCAGTAGTCGGATACCGTCTTTGATAAAACGACTATCAGGTGGGTCAACAAAAGGAAAGTGTTCGATGTCTCCCAGTTTAAGGGCCTGCATTTGAAGTATAACGCTGGCCAGATTGGTGCGCTGGATCTCAGGCTCAGTAAATTCTGGTCGCTTATTAAAATCATCTTCATCATACAGTCGAATACAGATCCCGGCACTGACCCGGCCACAGCGGCCTTTGCGTTGATTGGCACTGGCCTGGGAAATTTTTTCTATGGGTAAGCGTTGTACCTTACTGCGATAACTATAACGGCTAATGCGTGCCATACCCGGGTCGATAACATAACGGATACCGGGTACGGTTAAAGAGGTTTCCGCTACATTGGTGGCCAGCACCACGCGTCGCCCCTGGTGTGACTGGAAGATTCTATTTTGTTCTGCGGCACTTAAACGCGAATACAGAGGCAGGATTTCCGTTTGTGGCGGATGGTGTTTACGCAGGGCCTCGGCTGTTTCACGGATCTCTCGTTCACCGCTTAGAAATACCAGGACATCTCCTGGGCCATCACGCCCCAGCTCATCTACCGCATCCAGAATGCCCTGGGTAATATCTTTTTTATCATCATCGCTATCTCCGGCAAGGGGTCGATATCTCAGCTCAACGGGATAGGTTCGCCCGGAAACTTCAATGATGGGGGCATCATAAAAATGTTTGGAAAATCGTTCAGGATCAATCGTGGCCGAGGTAATGATGAGCTTCAGGTCAGGACGTTTTGACAGTAGCTGTTTAAGATAACCCAAAAGAAAATCAATATTCAGACTACGCTCATGGGCCTCATCAATAATGATCGTATCGTACTGATTGAGAAAACGATCCGAGTGGGTTTCTGATAACAGGATGCCATCGGTCATGAGTTTGATATAAGACTCTGGACGGGTATGGTCCTTAAAGCGGATTTTATAACCGACGTGTTGGCCGATATCTGATTTCAGTTCTTCTGCAATACGGCTGGCGACAGTGCGTGCAGCAATACGTCGGGGTTGAGTGTGTCCGATCATGCCGCTAATACCTCGTCCAAGTTCCAGGCAGATCTTTGGGATCTGGGTGGTCTTTCCAGATCCGGTTTCACCTGCGACGATGACTACCTGGTTTTGTTCTATGGCCTCACGTACCGTCAGCCGCTGTTCACTGACTGGCAGGGTGTCGTCATAGGTAATATCAGGGAGATTACTTTTACGTTTTTCAGTGAGGGCCAGAGACTTTTCGATTTGTTGAGACAAGCTGGAGAGCTTTTTCTGATCGACGGGTTTTTGTTTGGACATAGTCTGCCATTGCTGACGCAGCCGGTGTTGATCTGCAACCATACAATCTGGGATATGTTCTGCAAGTGTTTGCAGTGAGTCAGGCATGTGATTTGTCGTTAAGGGTCGAGCATTCAGGAGAGCAAATTGTAACAGACCCTGATAGTAACGGCTATTTCAACAGATTAGCCATCGCAATCCCGATAAAGTTACCTGAGGCATAACCCAGAGTCCCACAGAGAATGGCCGGTACCATCAGGGCGTGCCAGCGACGGGCAGCGGCCATGGCTGCCGCCGTCGTGGGGCCACCAGTATTGGCGTTTGAAGCAATCACGAGTTCAGGCAGGCTGAGTTTGGCAAATCGCCCAACCGTAAGCAGCACAACAAGATGAACCAGTAGAATGATGGCGGCAAAGCCAAACAATAAAGGCCCTGCCTGGATTACCGTATGGATATTGGCACTGGCACCAATGGTGGCAAAGAATATCTGCATAAACAGCGTTCCAGTTTCAAGTGATCCATCCAGCCGGTTCATTAGTGAGCGAAACAGGGTGGCCATGATGAGACTCATTAAAGTGATAATGAGTATGGCTGAACCTTGAAAAGCGAATCTTTTTTCTATCATAAAGCCAAGCGTACAGATTAGCAGGCTTAATGCCAGGGCAGTGGTAATACCAGGCAGGTTTATACGTTCACCGGTCTGGCTTTCCTTTTTTAGAATGACCTCTGTTGCCAGACGATGTTTATCAGGACGTTCCTGATAGCGACTGCGTAGGCGATACATGGATGGCAGGCTAAACAGGATCAGGAAGTAAATGATCATCATCAGGTTATCAGCAGCCATACCCGCCGTGAGCAGGTTGCTGTCAGTAAGCCCCACGGCCTTTGCCGTGGCAATGTAGTTCATGGAACCACCAATATAGGTGGCGGTAAACACACCAGCCAGTTGCCAGTGGTTTTCACCCAGAGGTAATATCGACCATGCCAGTAATACACCAAGTACGGTTCCGCATGCTCCGATGATAAAAGCGATCATTGTTGGACCCGATTCGCTTATAATACGGCGCAGATCAGCATTAACCAGTAATAAAGGAATAGCCAGAGGGACAAGATAGCTCCAGACGATTTCATAACTGGGGGCAGTTGAGGGTATGATACTCAGGTTAGACAGGGCAAATGCAGTCAGCATGGTGATGATTGCCCCGGAGAGTTTTGAACCTAAGGTCGTCCGCTCGGCCCAGAGTCCAAATGCGGCACAGGCAAGTAAAACAGTCCACAGGGCCCAGGTTTGTTCAGCAGTGATGGAGAAAGCCAGCATTCTATTAATATAGTCTAAATTCAAGTAAGCTGTTTATGTAAAGGGATAGAACATGCATCAGAATATAAGAAATCTAACTGCACAGTCCTTATCGATAATCTATATCGCCCTGATTCTAATCAGTGTCCTTCCAGCTAGCGCAGAGGAAAGTGTTCGGCCGGGAATCAATACTTATTATCAAAACCCGGACTTTAAAACCTGGCAACGTCGATTCGAGTCACCTGGCCGTGAAGTCTATGACATGGCCGATGAGATTGTTGATGCGCTTAATGTGAAACCCGGTATGCATATTGCGGATATTGGTGCAGGCACAGGTCTGTTTACGCGGCGTTTTGCCAGTAAACTGAATAATACAGGACAGGTTTATGCTGTCGATATTTCTAAAGTCTTTATCAATAATATTCTCCAGCAGGTAAAACAGGCTGGGCTAAAAAATGTAAAGGGCATAGTGAATACAGACAAAAGTATTCTGTTAGAGTCTAACTCAATTGATCTCGCCTTTGTCTGTGATACTTACCATCATTTTGAATATCCCAGTGCCATGTTAAAGTCCATATCAAAATCATTAAGGAAAAATGGCCTGTTAGTCATAATCGATTTTCGTAAAGTCCATGGGACAAGCAGTCAATGGGTTATGGGACATGTTCGAGCAAACCGAAATACAGTAAAAGCAGAAATTCAACAAGCCGGTTTTCGTTTTCTCAGGGAGGAAGATATGTTACAGGAGAATTATATTATGGTATTCCAAAAACAGGGTAAGGGATAAAGACAATCATGCGATTCATTAGATTAATAACGGTCGTGTTCATGATGGTGTTCGCTCTGCCAGCCTATGCCGTGGATTTTGTTGCAGAGATTGGTGCCCACACAGGCGGGGATACTATGGTTAAAAGCAATACTGCAGATGGCAGTATTGAAAACCTTCGCGCAGGGGAAGGCTTTTCTGTTGCTGCTGGGTTTGGTTTTGCGATGGGAAAAAGTACAGATCTATTACTCACGTTTGGAATGAAACAGGAAGTTATTTACCCTGCCAACGGCCGTATCAGTTTCGTTCGTTACCCGATTGATTTACTGTTTATGTTCAAGTCTGATAAATGGGCCTACGGCTTTGGTGTTACGGCACACATGAACCCTCTCTATAAGGAAGAAACAGAAACAAGCAAACAAACTGTCGATTTTGATAATGCAACAGGTTATCTGCTTGATGTCAGGTATGTTGTATTTGAGGATGTGTTTGTATCAGGGCGATATACCAGTATTGAATACGAGGTTGAGGATGATCTGAGTAATACAACGGTTCAGGGAAATAGCATAGGTATCCTGGTAGGTATTAAGCTGTAATATCTAAAAGTTTGTGTAATGGTTTAAATTTAGTTTTCAACTTCTGATTATAAAGTGTCCAAAAGCGTTTTCTCTGTATAAAAGTTAAACAATCATTTTATATGATCATACTCAAATATGTATTTAACCTTAATGTAGCTATTAAAAAATATTTAGGAAAATTTAGTTAAACTTGTTGTATTATTAAAAGTGCAATGGATGTCCTTTTATAAAAATTACATTGATATCCTGCAAGCTGGAAATTTAATAATTTTAAGGAGTGTTAAATGAGTAAGTTTAGATTGTTTGTTTTAGTTACAGCATTTTTATCAAGTGTGTCTGTTATTGCAGAAGAAAGAGATCCCGATGCGTTGTTTGTGATTGAAGGGGGTTATCACAATGGTGGAGATACTATAAGAACAATTCCGTCTGTTAATGGGGAGTCAGAGACAATAAAAGCTGGCTCGGGTTTTTCGCTGGGTTTTGGTGTACGTTTTGATGTTCAGGAGGATATAGAAGCAGTTGTAACATATGGAAGTAAGATTGATGGGGTTAGGGGACGACTTGTTTCAACGGGTGAAGAAGTAGAGTTTACCTTTAGTCGTAGCCCACTAAATGGCTTGGTAATGTTTAAAAAGGAAGACTGGCATTTTGGTGCTGGATTGACTTATCACATGAATGTTGAGTATGAGGCGAATCTGGCCAGCCTTGGTTCCAGTACAGAAAAGTTTAAGAACGCGCTTGGTGTAATCGCTGATTTTCGCTATTTCTTTAGCGAAGGGGGTTATGTCGGTGGACGTTATACCAATATTGAATATGAATCTGAGTCAACCGGTAAAACATATGATGGTAGTAGTGTTGGGGTTATTGTAGGGGTTTATCTCTAAATTTGATTCGGCATAACCGAGTTTGATGGTTATGCCGCTATCACTTTTCATGCGAAGCATCACCGAATTCATCAATATCATCACGTGATATTTCAAATAAAAATATGCTCCTACCACCTTACAAATTGTCATTCTAAAATCAGCCATTCCAACAAATTAGTTAAAAATTGCACCAAATTTGTGCAGTTACTTCGTTAATTCAAGAAATTTTTTTTCTGTCCGTAATCTATGTTAGGAAGAATAAACATGGAGGCAGGCATGAAACACGCTTACCCCAAACCGGAAGATGTGGGGATAAAGATACCCTTTTATCTAAATAAGGACAGTTTTAGAAAGGGTTTCATTCATGCCTTGCACGGAAGTCAGCTCACGCGATGCGAACATTTAAAATTATCCTTCAGGGAAGGTTATCGTGCAGGGAAGCTCTTTTTAAGTGAAGTTAGAAAACAGTCGAATATCATCGTGTTTCCCTTTAAAGCTCGTATACAGGTGCGTGTTAACAAACAGGAAATTGCCTGACTTTACCCTCTGTATTAACTTAAATTCGCAATGGTTGATTATTGCCACTGTCTTTGGCTAAATGCCCACCATGTTCCAGCACAACAAACCTCTGACTATACCTTCAGCTGATGAGGCCCTGCCAGGTCGAGCTCAGCCCATGCAATTAGAGTCAGAACACTTTGTAAATGGTCACAGTATGTTTCCTCCCTATCCGCAAGGTATGTCCCAGGCTATGTTTGGCCTCGGTTGCTTTTGGGGGGCCGAGCGTAAATTCTGGCAGTTGGAAGGAGTTTATGTCACAGCAGTCGGTTATGCGGCAGGTCTGACCCCCAATCCTGGCTACGAGGAAGTTTGTTCCGGGATGACCGGACACAACGAGGTGGTCTTTGTAGTATTCGATTCGTCCGAGCTGACTTATTCCCAGTTACTCAAGGCCTTCTGGGCGAGTCATGATCCTACTCAGGGGATGGCCCAGGGTAATGATCGGGGTACCCAGTATCGTTCTGGTATTTATACCTATAGTAAGGAGCAGCAGCTTGAGGCAGAGGCCAGCAGGGATCGTTATCAGATGTTACTGAGTCAGGCCGATTATCCTGCCATTACCACTGAAATTATCACTGCGCCGGAGTTTTACTTTGCTGAGGGCTACCATCAGCAGTACCTGGCGAAGAACCCTAATGGTTACTGTGGTCTAGGGGGGACTGGGCTTATCTATCCAGAATGATAGCTTGGTAATTGATAATAAACGGAAATAGTGAACTCTGGTTGGAAAGTAAGCTTCACGTGAATCAGTTGTAAACGGCTAAAAGACCAACTGGTTAAAAAATAATCAGTGCAAAACCCTCCATTCCTACGTATACTTCCCATCCCCGTAAATTCTTTCTTCCGGTCGATCCGGCTAAACCAGGTAATACCCCTTATGTCATCCTCATCTACTATACCGCAGAGTTTTCGTGAGCTCGCTTTAATTGAACCCGTGTTTCAGGCCATTGAGGCTGTGGGCTATGAAACCCCATCGCCGATTCAGGCTGAAACCATCCCTCTGTTGCTGGCTGGCCGTGACCTTGTGGGGCAGGCCCAGACGGGGACCGGCAAGACAGCGGCCTTTGCTCTGCCTATTTTATCGCGGATTGATTTATCTCAGTCTGACCCTCAGGTGCTGGTGTTGGCGCCAACACGTGAACTGGCCATCCAGGTTGCCGAGGCCTTCCAGAAGTATGCCGCCAAGATGAAGGGCTTCCATGTAATGCCGATTTACGGCGGTCAGGAATATGGACACCAGATCCGTGCCCTGAAGCGCGGGGTTCATGTGGTAGTCGGAACCCCAGGCCGGGTGATGGATCACATGCGCAAGGGCACGCTGAAACTCGATAAGCTAAAGGCGCTGGTACTGGATGAGGCCGATGAGATGTTGCGCATGGGCTTTATCGATGATGTGGAGTGGATACTGGAACAGACACCGGACAATCGTCAGATTGCCCTGTTTTCAGCCACCATGCCGCCGGTGATTCGCAAGATTGCCAAACAACATCTTAATGATCCTGCTGAGATCACTATCAAGACGGTGACCACCACGGCGGCCTCCATTCGCCAGCGGTACTGGATGGTCAGCGGCCTGCATAAACTGGATGCCCTGAGTCGTATTCTGGAGGCAGAAGATTTTGCTGCCATGATCATATTTGTGCGAACCAAATTGATGACCGTCGAACTGGAAGAAAAACTGGCCGCACGCGGCTATGCCGCGATGGCCCTAAGTGGTGATATTCAGCAAAAGCAGCGTGAACGAATTATTGAAAAGCTCAAGGGTGGGCAAATTGATATCGTCATTGCGACTGATGTGGCCGCCCGAGGCCTGGATGTGGAACGTATCAGTCATGTGATCAATTACGACATTCCTTATGATACCGAAGCCTATGTTCATCGTATCGGTCGTACTGGCCGGGCTGGTCGTAAGGGTGATGCCATTTTGTTTGTTGCCCCGCGGGAGCGTAATTTACTGAGTGCCATTGAACGCGCTACTAAACAGAAAATCGAATTGATGGAGTTGCCCTCCACAGAATTATTGAACGACAAGCGAATTGCTAACTTTAAACAGAAGATCACCGATACTCTGGATGAGGAAGGTCTGGGCTTGTATCAGGAACTGCTGGAGAGTTATCAGCAGGAGCACAATATCCCTGTGATTGAAGTTGCGGCGGCCCTGGCTAAACTTGCCCAGGGTGATGAGCCATTATTATTAAAAGAGCCACCAAAACAGAGTCAGAAGGCCCGCGAACCGAAGGCAAAGCGTGAACGACGCGACAGGCCAGAAGGACGAGACAGGGGTGAACGTAAATCAAGAGATCGTGGTAAGCCAGAAGAAGGTATGCTGACCTATCGAATTGAAGTAGGGCGTAGCCATGGTGTTAAGCCAGCGAATATTGTGGGTGCCATTGCCAATGAAGCCGGACTCGATAGCAAACATATCGGTCATATCAAGATTGAGAATGATTACAGCCTGGTGGATTTACCTGATGGAATGCCAAAGGAAATTTTTCGTGATCTGCAAAAGGTCTGGGTCTCTGGTCAGCAATTGAAAATTTCCCGTGACGGGGGCAAACCTCCAGCTCGCAAAAAAAATCGTTCGCCAAGTAAACCCAGACCAAAAAAGAAAAAAGCGAGTAAATAGAGTTGTGTGAAACGCCACTGTATAATTTCAAAACTAAAATAGTTAACCAGGGTAAATAATTATGGCAAAGAAATGGCTTGTTTATCTCTCTGGTGAAATACATACAGATTGGCGTGATCGTATTCAAAGCGGAGCAACATCGGCTGGACTGGATGCGATCTTTTCATCCCCTGTCACTGACCATGCGCGAAGTGACGATGTGGGTGTGGATATTCTAGGCGCTGAGGAAAACAGTTTCTGGCACGATCGCAAAGGGGCCGGGATCAATGCAATTCGTACCCAGACTTTAATCAAACAGGCAGATGTGGTGGTCGTGCGTTTTGGTGACAAGTACCGCCAGTGGAATGCCGCCTTTGATGCCGGTTATGCAACGGCTTTGGATAAGCCAGTTATTACACTGCATGACTCTGAACTCAATCATGCTTTGAAAGAAGTCGATGCGGCGGCCAATGCCAGCTGTCAGACCCCAGAACAGGTGGTAGAGATTTTACAGTACGTCATTCAGGCGAACTAAAACAGCAAAGGCAGATTCTTATTTACACACATTAGATTAAGCGGGAATTTGACCCGGTCTGACTATTGATAATTAATCCTTTCTAGCACGTACTAATAAAACAAAACCCGGTTAAACCGGGTTTTAAATATTGAACTAGTTGTCGATAAAGTTAAAAGCTAACAATAATCGCAGCAGAAATTGTCGATACCGGGTCTTCATCAATCTTGGTCTGTTCATAGTCGATTCGTAAAGATGTAAAAGGGGCGAATGAAAATTCATAGCCAAGCCCAACCAGGGCATCAACACCGGACTGAGTTTCTGTTTCCGTGATAACACCACCAATACTGGTTTCAGATTCGGTAGACCAGTACATGGCACCTGCCTTGGCATAGATACTGCCAAAAACAATATCAACCTTATAAATCAGGTTTAATCCGGTCGCTGTATTTTCTGTAACATCCTTATAGCCATTGACGGGTATGGTATTTACTCCACTCTCAGAAGTTACGGTGTCACCCGCGTTGGCAGTAAATGTCACACTGCCCATATCGGCATAATAAACCTCTGCAATCAAATCAAAATATCCTACGTCCATTCCAACAAGGACTTTGGATGTCTCTGCTTCATCGTCGAGTTTGGCTGTGCCAGTCATGCTGGTTACTCCAGTATCATATGTGGTCTGGCCATATGATGCACCGATGTAGAAGGTCCGTTCGGCCAGTGAAGTCTGGCTATAGCCAAGCAAAATAAAACTGAAAATCAGTGTTGTGATGTATCTCATGATCAAACTCCTTGAGATGTAAGAATTAAGTTAGTGAACCTGTTAATCCACCATTCCAGAATTGCTAATGCATTTCGCCAGGATTAGATGTTTCACACCATGTTCTATATGGGAAATAGCGTCATATTTCAGTGGAACTTGAAACAGAATTTTGCGTTGTCGTATAAACATGTAAAAAGGGTGAGTTAATAGGCATTATGTTTGTGAGCTTATTTTGTTTTTGTAAACAAAAGATAAAAATTTTCACATATCAGCCGCTAATTTCATTAGCACCCATGCTCAAGGAGTGAAAAATGAAATTATTCCATTCATTTATTATAGCCATTTTATCAATTGGGTTAATGGCTTGTAGCGAAGACCCGGAAGTCAAGAAAAAGAACGCCTCGGTAACCACAGTATCAGGGGTTAAATATAAACTAAATGGTACTTATTCCACGCCCTGTTTTCCGACATCTGGATCAACAAGCAGGTTGTTATCGTACATCTTTGATTCGAATGTGATGTCATTTGTTATCAGTGACTTTACTGGTTCAACCACATGTGCAGGAACACTGTCTGGGATACAGAGATACACAGGGACGATAGTAGCCAGTGCAAGCGATATAGCAATTACTGGTTGGGTTGATGTAGATAGTAACCCCTCGGTTGCGCCAACTGCAACGGATGGCTCAGGTTCCTTAAGTAATACAGAGTCAGTGACTATGGTCACAGCTACCACTGCCTATTCAGATTTTGGAGGAACGGTTGGTGAAGCTGGACTAGAGTTTTTTGTGGTTGATGATACGGCAACACCAATAAAAATTTATTCAGCTGATGATGCAGATACGAACACGCTTGCAACGGATTTGGCATATATACTTCAGTAGTGCTTTGACAGTCCAGTTCTAGCCTGAAAAATTAATCTGGGACTGGGCTGTTTGTCTGTATAGAAATATTTATTATTGCAATTACTCCTTGTTCCAGATAAAACTGGAATCTTGTCCTCATCTCCCCCTAAATATACCGGTTTGACCTACTTTAAGCCGGAAGTAAATTAGTGGTGCATGTATTCAATTCAGTTATTTCTAATATTAGGAATAAGTACTTATTGTTAATAAATAAAGAATTATCTTTAGGATAAGCCGAATTTCAATCAACATAGCCGAACCCCATCCTGTTTGTTATATTGGCCAGCCCATAATCCTGTAACCAGTTTAAATACTGACTTAGATGTTAAGAGGTTTGCCTTGACTATAGATACCCCGACATATACCCGACCAGAACGCAGGGCAATTGATGAACGTCAGCTCAAGTTACAACACATATGTCTACAACTGGCATCAATGGGGCATCCCTGTCAGCTAAATACCGATCGAAGCTATCTGACGGTGGCCGATAGTTTATTAAAGAACTATGGACAGCATCGACGCTTATTGGCTGATTACCGTTGTCCTGCCGATCAGCGAATTCAAAATTTTCTTAACGACTATCTAAAACGTAATGGTGTCGATACTACGATTAACCTGCCTGGTGAAACCTTTACCCTGCAACAGCCTGGGTTGGCGAGAGAAATGTCTTTGCCTTACTCAGCCAATTACCATCAATCACCCTTACTATCATCATACCGTGTTAAGCAGGGCGTACTACATAATCCCAAAAGCGACCGACGCACAACCAAAGGGGTATTTCATATTGTGGAAGGCGGTCTGCCGGTGCCCTGGGACAAACGGGCGGTACCTGTAAATGTCTATGCAAAATTATTACAGGCGGCATTACAGCCACCGGATGAGTTTATGGGCCTGCCTATATCCAGTGGCATGGATAAACCGATCAATATGTGGGTGTCTTTATTACTTCGACCAGTAGTGCAGCCAGAAGTTAAAGGTGTGTTACCTGAGAAATCCCTTGAGGTCAGGTTCTTTGTCCCTGGCAGTCTGGTGGCCAATCTGGATTTTGTTGAATCGATCTTTGGCAATGGCGGCGACCCCTTCCTGCCAGAGAATGATGCTGCACTGGATATTCATCATTGGACCGGCCACAGCGGTTGCGTGATCCTGGCTCCTCACCTCACCCACTTAACGAAAAAAGAACTGGGTTTGCCTCATTTTGATAATGCGACTGAAAGGCAGCGTCGCGATGGTATGTGTTGGCAAAAAGATGATGAACTTTATAACGATGGTCAGGCCTTCAAGGTGGTGTGCCGTGATATGGATGGGGTTATTGTCACGGTAATCGCTGATAATTATTTCGGTTATAGTAAAAAAGAAATCAAATCTCAGATCAGTTACTCGGCGAACCTGTTTGGTGGTTGTGAGGAAGAGCATGCCGGTGGTGCACTGGCTTTTCCCCGTTTTAATCTCGGTGAAGTTTATTATCCAGATCAGATTTATGTGACCAGTGGTCAGACCTTTCAAACCCTCTGTGAACAATTGGGCGACTCCATTGCACTACAACCGGAAGGCTACGCAGTCGATAAACAATATCCAGATATTGCTTACATCCCCCAGGACACCCGCATTGATATGCAACGTATGCAATTGAGCTGGTATCATAATAGTAAGACAGAGGTGATCAAATTACTCGCATCCCAGACCTATGTTTATCCCAGTGGTTTTCGGGTCCATATGGAAAAGCACCATGCCGCACCAAGCTGGCGTTTGATTGGCACCTTTGCTGAAGTCACCTTCTGTCATAAACCCAGTACCGTATCGGGTGGGGGCAAATCTGAGATATCAAAGTCTATCCAGGACCTGATGATCTCTGGCCCTATTTTTGTCGAAGATATGGTACAGGACTTTGATGAAGTTGAAGCCATTTTTAATTATGACTACAGCAAACGTTTTCGTGATCCAGAGCGTAAAGATGTGCGCAGTTTATTGAGTAGCGACCGCACTCTGGGTTCTGTCATTAAACTTCTGACACCATCTCCCCATGAGTATACCGATGAATACAATCTGTGGCTGGAAGCTATCCCAAGCCGTATTCTAGCGCAGGTCTATTTAATCAAACGTTTTTATCAGGAATCATGGGGGGAACAATGGCGTCAGTATTTTTCCGTTGATGAGGTTAATGGCATACCCGGACATGAGCTCAAGTTTAAGGGAAGAAAGATGCAGGCCAGTTACCTGCGAGTGGGGACGCATAGCGATGGCACCTGGCGAATCTTTAAGTTACGACAGGACTTTGTTGCTGCCGGTAAGGTTCAGATGGAAGATGATATATCGGCTTCTACTGTAGTCCCCGCCAGTGCAGTTAAAGGACTGAATGAAAGTTATGCCGGTAAAAGTATTAAGCTGGTGAAAAACTGTGAGTCTCGTCTGTTCCAGCGGCCCGATGACGCAATACATCGTGGTATGGATAAACAGACCGAAGCAGACCTTGCGGGCGACAGTAACTTTATTTCCAATTTTGAACCCTTGAATCCAGACGATGCCACTGAGTTGGTCAATGATGTGGTCAATTTTGAACACTATACAAAACCGATGCGCGATTTCATTAGCCGGGCATCCAGAGGGGCAATCGACAGTTATTTTGTTTCATCGGCCCATCCTCGATTGGTGAACGGCAAGCCTTCTCCAAACATGCGTTATCTACAGGTACGTCCAGATCTGGCCAACCCAAAAGATCATTATCTTGCTGTGACCTGTACCCGCCTGGCTCGAGGCTTGACAATGGATGATCCGATTTATTTTCCTGTTGATGCCGTGTTACAGGGGCGACGAAATAATCCCCGTGACAGGGAAAGAGGGATCCGACCCCTGGCAGTCTATAATCCAATTCATTACCAGGAACTGCCGGAAATGTTTATGGATTTTATCTGTAGCCTGACCGGTAAGTCACCCTCTACCACGGGTGCTGGATCAGAGGGGGCACTGACCAAAGGACCCTTCAATGCCCTGTCCAGTACTGCTGACCTGAATAATGCTTTAGTAAGTTTTATCCTATGTGGCCATGAAGGGTTTTCATCTGCGGCCGGTTACATTGGCCATAAACGTCGTATTGATCATGACATCAGTATGTTAATCCCAGAAATATGGTGTCGTTTGCCAATTCCTGATCGTGATCCTAAATTCCTTGTTGCAAATTCATATCTTGAAAAACTGGAAGATTTTGAATACGAAGGAAAAGCGGTGCTTGCCAGCCGGCTTGGTTACCGTATTACTGAAGAGTTTGTACATGCCTATTTTGGCAAGATTTTTGATACACCTATGATTGTGTTTGATGAGGCAATGCTTAAACCAGAAATACAGGATATGGCGGCTTATGTGGATGGTATCAATAATATAGTTGAGGCCCAGCAAAGGGTTGCGCATGGTTTTCTGACGGAGGCTAGTATCGGGGATGCCTGTCCACCATTGCAGGCCCTGTTGTATATCATGGCCGAGGGTAACTATGAAGGTAAAACCATCGATGATCCTGATATCAGAAATATGTTTACTCGTGATTATCTTTTGCAAAGTGACTGGTACAAGGAACGTTTAATCAACAAACAGGTTCGCGATGCTGAATTATGGCACGCCAGTCATGAGTATTTGATGCAGATGTTGGATGAGACTTTACCTGATGAGGCCAGCAAGCGTGCTGAGCTGCATCTTCGGATTGCTGAAGCAGAGAACATGATGAAACAAATAAACAGTGATGCGTATCTAGATAGCCTGCAGGGTACACCTGGCGCAGATTGGATTCACCGTACTTCAGAATAAATATATATTCTGGCGGCGGCACTCAAGCATGAGGGAGATGATTTCCCCAGTGTAGAACCCCTGATCAAAGTCACACCCCAAGTGTTTATGCCTGAAAGATAGAGAAAATTAGATAGCATTCAGACTATTTTTCATCATATCGCACACACTGACATCTTCTCTGTATATCATCACATCCCTGGGTGCGTTGATAGACAGATTGATATTGCCACCCACTGATTTTGTAATATCCAGTTTAATCAATCCACTGAGTGTTTTCAGGATAATGACTTCCTTTTTATTGTCGTCAAAGTGGAACATGTTTTCGTCCTTTCTGTTCAACTGTGAAATTAGATTACTCCTGCTGTTAATATAATACTATCAGTAGAAACTCGTATTTTTGTAGGAACTTTCTGACAGGAAAAACTGGTCTTTTTACCTGTTTTTCGATCTGGTTATTGATACAGATCAATTATGTAACCGAAGTTATGATGAAGCACTTAACTTACTGGTTAAAAAAACATTATTATTAAAAACAGCGTCTGTCGTTATTACATTATGGAACAGGTCGGAATACTGCTACTTTCAGTACATCAATAAGGGAGTTTACCTGCCATGCTTGATGAACTTCATGTCAGTGATATCTATATCACGATCGAAAATTATCCGAATATCTCACAGGATGCACCTATCGGGCATGCGATCTACATGATGCACCATGTGCTTGAAGATAAGCATAAATTCAGGAGTATTCTGGTTCTTGACGATGATGATCATCTGAAGGGATATTTATCACTTAAAGATCTTATCCGTGCAGTGGGCCCGGATTATCTGCATAAAAAACGTCCTGATGTAAAAGGTAACCAGCCATTTAATTTTGAAGGACTCAACCAGGACTTATCGGCCCTGTCACTGATATGGCAGGAAGGATTTAGTCTCAAGTTGCATGAAGAACTACACAAACCTGTTGCTGACTATTTGACCTTAATTGAGGATCAAGTGCGACTGGATGATCCCATCGCCAAGTGTCTTTACATCATGTTGTTTCGTGATGTATTGATCCTGCCAGTTGTTGAAGAAGAGTGTGTGATCGGTGTCGTAAGACTGGTCGATTTGTTTGATTGTATTGCGGATAATGTTGAAAAGGTCTGGTTGCCTGACAGAGAGTCGGTATAGGCAATGAATGAGTCTGAAAAACAAAAGACCATTACCTTCAGTATTACCCTGGAGGTGCTGGATTTAAAACGGATCGTGTTTATCTCTCTAGGGCTGATCCTGTTTTTCTGGGTATATCTGATGGATCCTCTACCAGATGCCATTGATCCGGCTGGGCAGCATTTTCCTCTCAGCCGTGAAGCTAAGGCAGCAATTGCCCTGTTTTTACTAGCTGGCACATGGTGGGTTTTTGAGGTTGTACCGATTGGTATCACCAGCCTGGCTATTGGTGTGATTCAAGGCCTGTTTTTGATACGCCCGGTAAAGGACGCCTTTAATGATTTTATGGATCCTTCAGTTATGTTTATTTTTGGTTCTCTGGTGATTGGTATTGTGTTTACCAAGGTGGGTCTATCACGACGTATGTCTTATAAAATGCTGACCATTGTCGGTGAGCGAACCAGCATGATCTATCTTGGGTGTTTTTTTGTGACCGCAGTGTTGACTCATTTCATGGCCCATACGGCTGTGGCGGCCACGATGTTTCCAATCTTAATGGCCATCTATTCACTGTATGGTGAAGGGGACAAACCAACTCGGTTTGGTAAAGGCTTGTTTATTGGAATGGCCTTTGTCGCTGGGGCTGGGAGTATGATTACACTTCTCGGGGCAGCGCGGGGTGCTGTGGCTATTGGATTTTTCAATGATATGTTTAATCGACATATCTCATTCTTTGAACTTAGTTATTACATGTTTCCAATCGGTTGGATCATGGTCTTGCTATGCTGGCTAATGATGATGGTCATGTTTAAACCCGAAAAGGCAACAATACCTGGCCTGCGTGATAAGGCCAGGCGGCTTTATGAAGAAGCAGGGCCAATCAGTCGTAAAGAAATCTTTGTTGCAGCAGTTGTGCTGGGGGTAATTATTACTCTGTCACTTAAGTCATTTATTCCGGCCATGGCCTTTATCGACAAGACCTCAATTGTGCTGTTATCAACCATTATCTTTTTTATGTTCCGTATTCTCACAATCGATGAGCTTGAGCAGATCCCCTGGAATATTATTCTGTTGTTTGCCGGCGCCATGAGCATTGGCTTTTGCCTGTGGGAAACTGGTGCGGCTAAATGGCTGGCGATTAACTGGTTGGCCATGTTCAGGGAGTCAAGCTGGTTTGTGTTTATTTTAGGTATTGCCTTCTTTGTCATGGTCATGACTAATTTCATCATGAACGTGGCAGCCATTGCAATTTCTTTACCTGTGGCCCTGGTGATTGCCCCCTATCTTGGAGTGGCCCCCGATGTGATTTTGTACTCAGCACTGATTGTATCGGCCTGTCCTTTCCTGTTACTGGTAGGCGCGGCGCCCAATGCCATTGCCTATGATTCCAAACAGTTTACGACCGGCCAGTTTTTTATGGCCGGGATTCCTGCGAGTATTGTATTGATGGCAGTGGTGGCCCTGGCCGTAGGGATTATCTGGCCCATGATGGGGATGCCCATCAGGTTAGATGGCTGAGACAGGTTCCTGAAGAGTTTGCTTGCGGAACTTCTGTGGTCGGCCATAGATGAGCGTACGCCAGACCCACTCCAGAGGGCCATAGTAAAAAAACTTTAACCAGACCAGGCTAAATATGATCTGGATAAGCCAGACAATAAGGCAGATAAATATCAACTGGTAACGCTCAAATTTAGAGTAAAAACCCAGGCCAAAACCAAAAAATATAAAAATAGACAAAGCACTTTGCATAAGATAATTGGTCAGGGCCATACGACCTACCGCTGCGAGAGTTCCTTTAATTCGATTCAGCTTTAATTGACTCAACAAACAGATCAACCCGATATGGCCCAGCGTCATGGCCAGCCTTCCAATATTGTAGGTGGGGCCACCGGTTCCAAGTAGCATGGAGACATCAAAGCCACTGGTCAGGGCTTCATAGATATCTGTACCTCTTAAAAGCAAACCAGAACCATATCCATAGAATATGAGGCCAAGATAAAAACGGCGTGTCCGAGTACCGTTAAGCACACCGAGCTTGAACAGGGCCATACCGATCAGCATCATGCCACCAATATCAAAGAAGTGGGTATCGTACATATTGGTCGATTGTTGTTCGATAACGTCTTTGATTTGATAGCGGAAAATAGTCTGGTAACTGGACTGGTAAACCAGAATTTCTTCTCCCAACTGGTTGAGGATAGACTGGTCGACTGTTTCGTTATTACCGATGATATTAAAATCGACGGGCATGAGGTATTGCTGGGAAGTTTGAGACAGCTTTGATGTTTGATTGCTACTGCTGTCAAAGACTTCGTTCATGGCGGTATCACCAATGATCAGCAGGGACAGTCCAATGGCAATCAGTGTTTTAGCTTGGAGTGCTCGCAGAGGAAACAGAAACAGCCCAAGTAGTCCATAGGCATACAGGACATCATAGGGCCAGAGTAGAATCCAGGCATGGAACATCCCAAAGACGATCAGTAGCAGGGTGCGACGGTAATAGCGATCCACCACGAACAGACCTTCCCCGGCCAGGCGCGATTCATTAAGAAACAACATGGCACTGGCTCCGAACAGGATGGAAAACAGGCCACGCATTGTGCCGTCGATAAATGTTTCACTGAATGCCCAGACCAGTGTATTGGCATAGGTTGAATCTCCTAACAGCATGGGCAGGACATAAACGCTATAGGGCAGGGCCGCTACCATCACGTTTATCCAGTAAATCCCAAGCACAGCAACCCCCCGCAGAATATCTAACTGCGCAATGCGGATGTCCGGGGAGGGACGATGAAGGGTAGCTATTTCTGGAGAACTCATACTGCATCTCTCATTCTGGCAGCACAAACTGGCGCGAAGTATAGGGCTATCTTTGACCCTTGGGAAGAAAAATTTAATCCTCTAAGACTATGTTTTAAATGAAGTTATTAAGATTGTACTGTGGGATTTAGATGAAAGTATTCATGCTTGTTTTAATTATCAAAATTCTGCACTAAATCAGTGCGTTAGATAATTAACAAATAAAAAACTATCTGCCGATACCTGTCATATCAGGTAAGGTTTAAAGGCGGAATAATTTTGTGAGTTTCCAATTTCCAGTCACATTTGATCAGGAAATCCTGTGCCAATATCGGGAAGAACTGGAGTACACCAATCAGGAAGTGGAATTATTGGCCATTAACCTGGAGCGTAACCCCAATGATCTTTCTGCTGTGGAGCAGATTCGTGATCTTATTCAGGATTCATGGATGAGTTCCGTTAAACTGGATCTTGTTCCCATATCCGAGAGTCTTGCGGATACTCTTAAGGGACTGGATTTGCTTCTGGACTGGCAGGTTTATCCTGCAAGAATGACTGAGTTTGTCTTAAGTCTGTTAGATCGCGTCATGGTCATCGCCAGAGAAATAGAAGAAAAACAGTTCATCGATATCCGCCGTACCCAGGCGATCCTGGTTGCCCTGCAATACATCATTCTGGCAAAAGACTTCAATCAGATTACTAAAGGTATTGAAGATGCAATCTTGGCTATTAACCAGGAAATTGGTATAGAGGGAGACTCGGCCATGGAAGATGCCGATGTCATGTTATTTGATGACGGGGTAGATTTGTTCGATGATGGGGTGGACTTATTCGATGATGCAACGGCTGATGTTGTAGCTGAACCCGGATCCGGACCCGATATCTTTATCCCTGATGCATCATTAAGTCCTTTAAGCCAGGCAAGAGAATTCATCAATACACATTCAGATACAGAGTGCATAAATCTATTGGGTAGTGCTTTTGAACATGCGATTGAACATCATCGATCACATACTCTGCTTCTGGCCGAATTGGCACTTAGTACAAATATACTAGCAGGGAGGCCAATTGATTTTGAGCTCCTCTATAAGGGAATTTGTCTGCATGATATTGGCATGGTACCAATTGCAGATGGTATATCCCGCCAAACAGGTCTTACTAAAGAAGAGAAAGAACAATTACAGCAACACCCCCTAAAGAGTGCAGAGGTCGCCGAGGTATTAAATTTACCTGAAGAAGCAGAATTACTGATACTTCATCATCATGAACGTCTTGATGGTTCTGGTTTTCCCTTTGGCCTGAAGGGGGGAAACATTTGTGAATCTGGTAAGCTGGTTGCAATTATTGACTCTTTTCATGGCGTCATGGAAAAAAATGCCCATCGATCTGAGCGAGATCAGGTATTAAGGGCAATTATTGAAGTCAATGTTAAAATGGGTAAGTATTATGACCCTGTTTGGGTGGATTACTTTAACAGGGTCATTCGTGATTACTGGTTGTCCGACTGGCGAGAAGAGCGCAGGAAAGCTCTTCAGCAGGTCAGCTAATTACTCAGATTTGCGTAGTAAAGGATTACAGTTTTTGATAACAACATGTCCTTCCAGTAGATTACCGCGAGAATATTCCCTGAAGTGACAGGTGTTAGTTTTAGGATCGAAATTTTCAATCCAGAGATTGTCATCTTTCCAGGTGGCGGCAAGGTGTAACTGACCGTCCGGTACCTTGATACTCATTACTCCCCCAAACCGCTTGACAAAGATCTGCTCAAAATGGAAGTAGTAGGCGATATTACCAATTACAAAAATAATGACTGCGGCAATGGCTGAATTTTTCCATTGCTCCATTTTGTAACCTACGATGTAAACGGTACCACCCATGATAGCGAGGACCAGAAACCAGTAGAAATAGGTAACCATTTTTATCTCCTGAAACTATTTAATTGATACCTACAGATGACTTTTAACCACATTGCACAAAATCTTAAAAATTACTGACAAAAATTAGCGGTTCGAAAGTAAAATCCGTACAATCAAAGTATGAGAAATTCGACTTTATATACTATTGGTCATAGCAACCGCAGTATGGATGATTTTATCGAGCTTTTGAAGGTCAATGAAGTTGAAATACTCGTCGATATCAGGGCCAGGCCTGTATCCTCTCGTTTCCCACATTTCAACCAGCAGGATTTACGAGATACTTTAGACAAATATGATATTACCTATCACTGGGCAGGACGGCTGCTTGGTGGGTACAGGGCCTCACAGGATAATTCACCACATAAGGCACTGGAAGATGAGCAATTACGGGGATTTGCTGATTATATGCAAACGCTGGATTTTGACCGGGCAGCCAATCAGCTGATTAAACTCACACAACATGCCGGCGGTGCCATCATGTGTGCAGAAAAAGATCCCGCCTTCTGCCATCGGTCACTGATTTCAGATTATCTGGTGTTACAGGGTATCACGGTTCTGCATATTATTGACGCCGAAGTAAAAGAACATTATTTACGTACCGAGGCGCGCAAGGAGTCAGCGGAGCTTATTTATGATCATGGAGTGACTGCCTCTTTAAATTTAGACTGATAGTGTAATGTCAGAGAATCTTCAGGATGGTAATGTTGGTAATCTGGGCGATATCCTTAAACATACAGCTTTAGTCCAGCTGGCAAGAATATTTTCTGAAACCATACAGGCTGAAAAATATTATCTGGATAGCCATAGCTATCTTTATCAATCTAGAATGGCATCAGGAAGCTGGCATGAGCAGACTCAAATATTATTAAATATCTCAAACCTGTATCAGGACTATATTGATGTTGAGTTACCCTATGTCAACAAAGGTGAGTACCTGTGTTCAAGTGGCCTTGTTCACCATTTAATACCAGATGCTCACCTTATTCTCTGTGAAACCAACAGGACAACCCGGGAATGGCTGTTACAACAGCTGGCCGATAATCGGGTTAGTTACCATACCGTCAAAGAACAAATGGTCAACTGGCTAAAAGGGCGATCCTTTCAACAACTACCAAACTTGTTGGCTTTGATAGATCCTTTTGAATTAACAGAAGATTTATGGGCTGCATCGAGTCAGTGCCTGGGTAAAATGCTGCTTGCCGATGCACCAGCCTTAATACTCGTATTTGATTATCAGAAAAAAACGATACGTACCTGGTCCAAAATGGATATTAATCATATTCAGTTGGCTGCCAGTATATCGAAGCAACCCTACCATTTAGCAGTTTATGCCAGTGATGTTTTTGTGGAAGCAACACGTGAGCGCTTGGGGAAAATGGGCTGGCATATACCTCCAAACTAAAGTCTGAACTTTTTAAAACGTTAATATTTGTTAACGAAAAAATCCTCAACAAAAATCATGCTAAAATTCATTAACTATAGATAAAGGTTAGGTATTGCATCATGCTTGTAGCCCCTCTTCCTGATAATGAGGAAGAACGTCTCAGACAGCTATATGAACTGACAGTTCTTGATACGCTTGAGGAGCAGGAATTTGATGATTTAACCTGCTTAGCGGCTCAAATTTGCACGGTCCCCTATGCCCTGATAAGCCTGGTTGATCGAGATCGTCAATTTTTCAAGTCTCATCAAGGCCTTGATATCAAAGAAACACCTCGTGACATAGGTTTCTGCCCCCATGCCATTTTAAAAGATGAGATTACCATTGTAGAAGATACAACACAGGATGAACGTTTTTTTGATAACCCTGTGGTCACAGACGGCTTGAAAATTAGATTTTATGCAGGTGCTCCTCTGAGTTTTGCCAATAATATTCGTATTGGGACCATTTGTATTGTCGACACAGTTCCTCGGACACTATCTGAAGAGCAACAACAAGCCTTACGTGCTCTTTCCAGGCAGGTTGTAGCCCTGCTCGAACTGAAACAGTCTATTAAGAAACAGGTGATTGCCGACAAAGAACGTAATGATGCAATGAAAAGACTCATACTGTCAGAGAAAAGGGAACATGCTCGTAGTGTCGTTCTTGAAATGCTGGCAAAGGATGATTCATTGGAAACAGTATTAAATGCATTGGTTCTGAGTATTGAAGCAGAGATGGAGGGAGCTCATTGTTCTATTTTGTTGCTGGATGAGGAAGGCAGCCGACTTTTACATGGTGCTGCACCTAATTTACCTTCATTTTATAACGAAGCTATACATGGTATTGAAATTGGTATCGGTGTTGGTAGTTGTGGTACTGCTGCATATACCGGTAAACGTGTTGTTGTTGAAGATGTCCATAATCACTCATACTGGGCAGCTTTTACCGAATTGACATATAAGGCCAATCTGGCGGCATGCTGGTCTGAACCGGTACTTGATAGTATTGGAAATGTGTTGGGTACTTTCGCAATCTATTATTCTGAACCCAGAGCACCTGACGATAATGGTATTTCCGTAATTGAATCAGCCGCAAAGCTGGCAGGGATTGCCATTCAACGTAAACGTAAAGAAAAATTATTAATAAAAACTCGCAAGCTAGCAGAAGAAGCAAATCGGGCCAAGTCAGATTTTATTTCAACTATGAGCCACGAATTACGCACACCCTTAACATCGATATTAGGCGCGCTTGGACTTGTCATCGGTAATGCAACAGGTAGTATCTCTAAGAATACCAAGGGCATGCTGGAGATGGCATATAGAAATAGTGAACGCCTGATGCGTCTGATTAATGATTTACTTGATATCAGCAAAATTGAAGCTGGTAAACTTGATGTGAAACTGGAAAAGCATGAGTTAAATGGATTATTAAGCCAGTCAGTTGAAATTAACCAGGCCTATGCAATTCAGAAAGGCATAAAATTGAATTTGCAATTATCTAATGAAAAACTCTATGCCATGGTTGATGTGGGATTTTTTGAGCAAGTGGTAGCCAACCTTATCTCAAATGCAGTTAAATTTTCTGATGAATCTGAAACAGTCGATATTAGCTTAGTAGGCATGGAAGCTTCAGCTCGGCTGACAGTGGAAGACTATGGCATGGGTATTGCGAAAGAGTTTCAGCCTCAACTCTTCGAGAAATTTACCCAACAGGATGCATCAGATAGCAGACAGCGTGGGGGAACAGGGCTTGGACTTGCGATATCAAGGCATCTGGTAACAAGTATGGGGGGGACTATTGATCTTGAGTCAGAACCAGGCAAGGGAAGTAAGTTTTATTTTGACTTGCCTGTTATAGAGGGTGTTGCGATAAACCGAACTTGAATGTCTTAATCTATTTGCCTGACTGTTTTTGTACCCAGGCGTTCTTCTATCTTTAGGCAAACATTTATATATGTTTGACATTCCCATTCAGCTTTTTCCTTAGTTGGGAACGGGCCATGATCAAGTCCCTCGCGAGTGGTAAAAAACCACTGAGAATCGACACAGAAAAATCTGCCTGTTCGATATGGGACAGGGCCTTCTTCACCTTTGCGATTTGAATTCATAAGTTTGTTCCCAGTACTTATCTGCTTACTGTATAAGTGGAAACTTGAATCAGATCAAAGAATACTAATTCATATCAGACAAATGGTATCGACCAGGTGACAAAAGGAGAATTTTGTATTGATTTATATAAGGTTATGAGAAGAAACAGACTCGAGTTCAGCTCTGGATTTCATATAATTTTACGACATCGCCAGGCTTGATGTTGGTTAGTTGTCTTACATCACCAGCAGCATCAGCCCATATATTGGTTCGAGTAGCCAGACGAATTTCATCTGCATTTGAAATAGGTGTTGGCCCAAAGCCAATGGCAATGCAGCTACCCTCAGTCCAGAAGGCAATTTCCCCCGCTTCAACAACATCTTTGGCATCATTTTCCAGCTCAACTGATACTGGAACAGGAAAATAGACCTCTTCACCCCATGTCTGTACTGTGGATTCAACAGGCAATACTGAATGAATTGCCTTGGCTGTAGCTGTGTCTCGTAGTGTCAGCACTAACTGTACACTGGAAAATGCTATACAAATCTGAGTCATGACTAGAAATTTTTAATAAATGTGGTGTGATATGAGATGAGTATGCCATAATTTAATTACAACTGTGTAAAACACAACAGTAAATCTATATGAAACCTGTGTTGTTAAATCAGAACATTTCGAACAATATCATACCCGCTGAACCACTCTGGAAACGGGTCCCTACCAGAGATGATGATGGGAAACTGTTGGGGGACTTCATGATGTTGATTCCCCACCTGAACACCTTCTCCAGTGAAAAAGTCCAGGATATTATTAACAGGCTGAACAAACTGTTTTGCCTGTATCAGGACTACATAGCCTTCGCTGACCTCAACTTCAGTATAAATGTATTATGGATATCACATCGACAACATTCAGGGATAGCCATCGAACTTGCAGCTGCAATCCATGCAGTTGTCCCAGAGGCAAAACTGGTAGCGCAGCATCATGAGTGACGTTTGTGTGTACATAGGTGAGCAACTGGCTCGTTACAGTTTTGGTAACGATCATCCATTTGGGCCAAAACGACATGATGCCTTTGTCAAAGAGTTTCGACGGCAGCATTTACATGAAAAGGTAAAACTTCGTGAACCCTGTGAATGTGATGAAGAAGCACTTCTCTGGTTTCATACCCAGGAGTATATCGATAAAGTAAAATTACTTTCACAGACGGGTGAAGGGTATTTAGATGGTGGTGATACACCCGCCTTCACGGGTATGTACAATATTGCTTTAACCGTAGTTGGTACCACCCTGAACGCACTTGATGTAGTTATGCGTGGTGAGTGTACAAGGGCTTTTATTCCGATTGCGGGGCTTCATCATGCAAGGCGGGATCGTGCGGCTGGCTTTTGTATATTTAACGACTGTGGTGTTGCCATAGAGGCTGCACGAAATAAATACGGTCTTAAAAAAGTGGCTTATGTTGATATCGATGCACACCATGGTGATGGCGTGTTTTACAGTTTTGATACGGATCCTGACCTGATTTTTGCCGACCTGCATGAGGATGGTCATTATCTTTATCCAGGTACCGGTTTTGAAAATGAAACAGGTCAGGGTAAAGCAGAGGGAACAAAATTAAATATCGCCATGCCTATGGGGGCAAAAGATGCTGATTTTTTGCGCGCATGGGCCAGGGCTGAAGAGTTTATTCGCGACGGAAAACCCGAAATAATATTTTTGCAATGTGGCGCTGATAGCCTGGATGGTGATCCTATTACCCATATGCAGTACAGTGAAAAGGCTCATGCCTATGCAACACAGCAGTTAATGAAAGTTGCAGATGAGTTTTGTGAGGGACGCATTATAGCCATGGGGGGCGGAGGCTATAATCTCGATAATCTGGCTCGGGCATGGTGTGCGGTGGTGAATAGCTTTGTTAAACATAGATAGAGATGCTTAACTAATTAAAGAAGGGTTTAATCGTGCTGTTAGTTAAGACTGCCCAGCCTCGGGATTACTTCTTCTCATCTGTGCCTCGATTAAAACTGCTTTCAGTTTTTCTTTGTCAATAACCTCAGGCCATAGTTTGTGCTGACTTTCAACCTTAAAGACCTGTTTAAATGCAGCAACTTCCAGTCGTTTACGAATGACTGGTGATAGATGAGGAAGTGTTAGTAAAAATGGTGCCTGCCACTCCAGATAATCCTTGATAAGTTCTAACGCTGGTTCACTGTCCCAATATTCAGTTAATAGCAGTTCGGGGAAGTCAGCTTTATCCAGGCTACGGCCTGTTATGTTCTCGGGTATATTTATCCCACCAATACTTTGTCCATTACCATGTTTTTCCCGAATAAACCATTGTGCTATAGGTTTAGACCCCGATCGATTGTTGATCTGGTCATTCAGTTTATTTCTTATCGATGGGTCGGATGTTTTGTTTGGTGATATTGACCAGCTTCGAGTAAAGCTATGATCATTCACTAGTGTTGACTCCCATGTTAGATTTTGTATATCTGGCAAATGTTCTGGCTGGCTGCATGAGGCGATCAGGACTAAGGGTGAATAATCCTTTTCATCCAAAAGCCATAGCTCACATGTATCAATTTGTTCAAAAGGCACTTTGTGAGTCGTTACAAGTAATTCGTCGATTATTGGTTGAGCCAGTATTTCAATATCGTGGGCATTGACCATCGGAGGTTGAGGTACTCGATGAAAGCCACCTTCAGATGACCAGAACCCAACCAGAATAGTTTGTTGTTCAATATCAAAATAGTCGTTGTACTCTGCTAATTCAGGCGAGGCGGGATAACGGACCTGTATTCGCCAGTTAATTCCATTACTACTGGAAGCTTGGCCATTAGCAGTTTCAATTACCTGAAGAAATCCCTGAAAAGGCGACAGGCGTCGAAAGGCATAGCATTTTGTTGCGGATTCAGACATGAGTTTTGTTGATAGCAGCTTTTATATAATTTTAAGACAGAAATTCCCCTTCTGCCTGTTTAGTGGTTAAGTTGCAGGATCTCCTCCAGTTCACATTTCTGTTTCATCGCATCTTTGTAGCCCAAATCGATCAGGGCGCGAGTGTAGCCTTTCTCAAATAGTAAATAACTTCCCAGGCTTGAATTACTTTTGCTTCCTGCACCAATACCCCGCATTAGAAAGCGAATGGTTTTAGGTAGCTGATTCATGTAAAAACGTGCAATTTCACCCATATCTTCACTTGGTGAAATGACCATAACATCCACTTTTCTGAGATCAATACCATGTTCTTCCCTTGTCCCTTTAGGGATGAGATCAACGGTACGATTGATCCGTTGCAGTCTTTCGAGATCTGCCTCCAGACTATCGAGAAATATACTGTCAAGTGCATGCCCAGCGATCTGACCCAGAGTCGGGTAAGGCGGATTTTTAATCCGTTCGTAATGTATATTGGCTTCCTGCCGGTTACCAATTACCAGAATACGATCAGCTCCGAGATGCAGGGCAGGACTGATAGGGGCAATTTGACGCATGGACCCATCACCAAAAAATTCACGATGGACTCTGACAGATTCAAACAGAAAAGGAATAGCCGATGATGCCATGAGGTGGTCAGTTGTGATAGGTGACGGACAGCCTAAACGGCGTGAACGCGACCATGCCTCTATGCTTGGGTGGCCGTGGTAAAAACTGACAGACTGATGAGACGAGTAGCCAGAGACAGTAACACTCACCGCATGGATATGGCCTTGATCGACCGCTTTTTGAATGAGTTCAGTCCGGATGTATTTTCCCAGTAGTATTCGTAGTGGGCTACGGTCCAGCAGGCAGTTGGGATTATTTTTACCCAGGCCACCTAGCATCATACTGGTCAGCCAACGGGCTCCTGTCTGACTGATACCCAGTAAATCGGTGCGAAAGACATGCTCACAGCGAAAATTGGCCCAGATCATCAAAATTCTTCTCACCGCATCCCGATAATCGGCAGAGTAACAGGCCAGTGAGGCCGCATTAATGGCACCCGCTGAGGTTCCACAGATAATTTGAAAGGGATTATTGGCCTTATGAGGCAGGATGTCAGCAATGGCCTTGAAGACACCGACCTGATATGCCGCACGGGCACCACCGCCTGTTAACACAATACCCAGTTTTGAATCAGTTGTATTTGCCATCGTTCCTTAATGATTACCAGAATGTCGGTTTCAATGAGACCTTGTCAGCCGTACTAAATACCGAATTGAAATCGGGTTTCTAAATCATGTCTTACCGATATTCTTTATCGGCCTGTGACTGGGAGTATTAAATTGGTAACCAGGTTTCATTGTTAAATGCCCAGATATCGTGATGTTGATGGTGGGACTTGATCCTAATCTGTATGAGTGCCATTTTTAATGGCATAATATTTATTAGTTTCTTTTGTGGAAAATTTACTCGTCACTACAGATTAATTTGGGGTATGCAATGAAAAAAATACTACTCACTTTGGTAAGCCTGTTAGTCATCTCCTGTAACTGGGTTGAAATATCTGAGGAGGGTAAGGCAATACGAATCGTGACTATGAAGGAAGTCAGCAATTGTAAACGACTTGGTAAAATCTACGCCCAGTCAAAGAGTCAGATTGCCGGTTTTGACCGCAATGACAAAACCATTCAACGGGAACTGGAAAAGCTGGCCCGTAACACTGCGGCATCTTCCGATATGGGTGGGGATACCCTTGTGGCAATTTCCCCCATAGAAAAGGGCCGACAAAGTTTTGCCTTTTATAAATGTAAGAGACCAGCCTTAAAGAATGAGGGCGGTGAATAAGCTGCCCTGATATTTAATAGGGGTGTAGCCGTATATGCACCATATACAGGATGCGTGAAAGCACCAGCTCCACAACAAAAAAGATACCCACAATAATCAGTATATCGATGGTGCCAAAACCCAGGTTGGCCTGAACTGCCAACAAAGGGAACAGAGATTCCGGTATCTGATCCATGCCAATGGCCATTTCACTGGATTCATAACGCTTACGGCGTTTAATGAAACTAGAGAACAGGTCTCCAAACATGGCATATAGACCAATCACAAAGCCGGTAAACCAGTTGATATCCATAAAGTGAGCCGCCACGGGTGTTACCATCACCGCGACAAAAACCCCACGAATAGTTTTGCTCGGACCGAAAATGGGTCGTTTATCAAAAAATGTCAGACCAAAGTCCAGTGGATCATCAAAATGTGATCTGAAAATAAGCCTTGCGATGATGGGAGCACCATTGGCAATGATGATCAACAACAGGATCTTGATGTGTATTTCCGTAATCATAGGCGCCTCGATACAGCTGATTGCCTTCCAGTACCCTCTTTATCGGTCAGTCATGGCCCATCTTCGATTATTTTTCGGGATATTTTACCAATATTTACTTAAGTATTTTATGGTCTTGTCGAACCCAGAGGCTGGCTAATATTGCCCCAGTTATGTTGTGCCATATGCTAAACAGGGCACCGGGGAGTGCTGCGGCTGGTGCAAAGTACTTAATGGCCAGGGCCACACTCAATCCGGAGTTTTGCATCCCTACTTCAATAGCCAGGGTTCGGCAAATTGCTTTTGGGTAGCCCAGGTATCTTGCCAGTTGGTAACCACTCACTAAGCCCAGCAGGTTATGTAGCATGACCGCCAGCACAATCATGCTTCCCATCGTTGTCAGTTTGCCATGATTCAGGGCAACGATAATGGCGATAATGATAACGATGGCCATGGAAGAGATAAAAGGGAAAAGGGGTTTGATTCTGTTGAGCCTTTGACCGAATACAGTATTCAGGCCGACTCCCAAAATGACGGGCAGCACCACAATTTTCAGGATACTTATTAGCATGCTGTCCACCGGGACAGGTACACGTTGGCCGACATAAAGCCAGGTGAGTAAGGGCATGGCAATAATAGCAAGCAAGGTAGAGATCAGGGTCATGCTGATCGACAGGGCCACATCACCCCTTGCCAGATAACAGATCACGTTTGAGGCCGTGCCCCCGGCGCTGCTTCCCACCAGCACCATGCCGACCATGAACTCGGTGGGTAATTTCAGAAGTAAGGAAATCAGCCAGGCCCCGAGGGGCATTACCAGATACTGGAGAATAACTCCCAGTCCAATCAACTGGGGGTGGACAATGACCCGTTTAAAATCATCAAGGGTCAGGGTCATGCCCATGCCGAACATAATGATTACTAGTAGAGGGATAATGGTCGGTTTCAAGCCGGTAAAAATATCGGGGACAAACCAGGCAATGCTGGAAAGCAAGATGGCCCAAATAGGGAAGTAGCCTGTAAACTTATTTAACATTGAGATATTTTATCTGATTTGGGCAAAAACAGTTCAGCGAATATTTACCAGTACAATTGACTAGTTGAATCGCGTCAGAAGTAAAAAACACTGAGTGTTTTAGTTCGAAAAGCTTAACGCTCTAACTCATCGGGAGGTGTTTTATATCCAGTCCACATGGACTTGGTCAGGTTTTCCCGGTGTAGCCAACTGGCGACGAGTACACCACCAATATGAATGAAGACCAGTAATAGAGTAAATTCCGCCAGGCCTTCATGCAGTTCTTCAAGCCATTCCTCATGGCCCTGTTCGTTTTCACGATCATGATGTTCGTCGTCATCATTTTCTTTTTTCTGGCCATTGGCCTGCGCTGTGGCTATCAGTGAAGCCTCTACTGAGGCAAGCGGACCTTTGCCTTCTCTGGCATAAAGTTCCAGGCCTGTCCAACTGGTCATGGAGATGAATACCAGCAACAGGATAATCATCCAGCCACCGACCGGATTGTGTCCGAGATAATACTGAGGGTGTCCAAGGATAATGGATTTCAGGTACTGTAAACCGGTTTTTAATCCATAGATGAAATTGCTAAAGCGGGCATACTTGGTACCAATGAATCCCCAGACCACACGAAAGCCAAGTAAGCCAAGAATGATATAGCTGCTATAGATGTGTAGCAGGTTGTCTTCATCGCCAGAGACGTAGGCAATGAAAAAGCATATCACCAGTGACCAGTGGAAAGTGCGGATAGCAATGTCCCAGATCTTTATACCTTGATTCATGGGTGTCTGCCCTCATACCGGTAAGAGAAGCTTAGGTCAAAGTATGGCGTTTGTGATGTTGAGGATCAAATAAAAGCTTATAATTGTTTACCATTCACGGTCTAGTGGTCATTGGCTATACTTGAAGCCTGACTAGATTTCATAGAGTAAATTTAATGTTGATAGCATTTCAACGGGTTTAAACGGTTTGCAAAAAATTATTCGAACGCTGGTTCTATCCTTTTTAATTATTATTAGTAGCTGTGCATCGCAAAGACCACCAGTTCTGATTCCCTTCAGCGATGGTGAGTACTGGATGCTGGGAAATGAGCTTGTCTACAAAATTCGTGAAACAGGACAACGAATCGTGGTACCACGAGGTTTTGTAACCGATTTTGCATCGGTTCCTCGCGTGTTCTGGACAGTGTTTCCCAAGCATGGCGAATATACCCGCGCTGCTATCGTGCATGATTATCTTTACTGGCAACAGCAATGTAATCGGCTGCAGGCAGATGAGCTATTTGACATTGTCATGGAAGATTCTGATGTCGACACGGCCTCACGCTATGCGATCTATGCAGCAGTTCGGGTCTGGGGCGGCAGCGCCTGGGAAGGGAACACACTGGCGAGAAGTGAAGGCTTTGTCCGCATTATTCCTGAACAATATATGAACTTTCCAGTTAAAACCCGTTGGGAAGATTATCGAGCGTTTTTACGTAACCGTCAGGAAGATGAACAGGAGGAGGAGTTTCCTTCTTCGTCAGTACCTTCCTACTGCGAGGCCCTGCAACAAAAAGAGGAAAAGGCTGAAGACAAACCGGTTGAAGTGGAAAAGGATATGGAAGGAGAAGAGCAGGAACCTGAATTTACTCCAAAAGAAGTACCAGCCCCCGAATCTGCCATTGGTGCCTAGGGGTGATCCTCTTTTA
>Ga0224506_10000186_pt1 | contig 60968 bp, 55 predicted proteins | sample SF_Jan12_sed_USG_2_FD_169108 | JGI IMG/M metagenome (GOLD analysis project Ga0224506, IMG submission 169108) | Sediment microbial communities from San Francisco Bay, California, United States - SF_Jan12_sed_USGS_8_1 | ecosystem: Environmental > Aquatic > Marine > Sediment | place: USA... | reverse complement strand
TGGAAAGGCTCGATTACGACCAGCGAAAAGCCTATGTCAAAAAAACCGATGTCGACTACTTCACGGATGCCATCGACTATACCAAGATCAAGATCCTCGATGTCTTTGCTCAAAAGAACCTGGCGATGAGCTCCATCTCACACGGGGAGGTTCACGTGGCCACCCAGGTTGTGGGCTTTAAAAAGATCAAATTCCACACTTCAGAAAACGTGGGGTCAGGAGACCTGAGCCTGCCTCAGAACGAGATGCACACCACTGCATACTGGCTGACCATCCCCGCTGAGATCTTCCAGCCCCTGCCTTTTTCCTCAGAGGAGAAGATAAACGGGCTTTTTGGCCTGGCTTACCTTCTCCATCATGTCTCACCTCTGTTCATGATGTGTGACCTTCACGATGTGGGCGTATCCATCGGCGACAACTCCACAGGGAAATCCATCCCGCCCAGAGATATCCGTTTGAAAATCTCGCCTGAGGAGCAGCTCCAGGACTTCTCTGACGTGGCATTCGAGCCAAATATCTTTATCTACGACAACTACCCAGGGGGGATCGGGCTAAGCCCCTCGCTCTTCGACCTGGAAAAAACGCTGTTGGAACACTCTCAAAAGACCATCCAGGCCTGCCCCTGCCAGGAAGGCTGCCCGTCATGCGTAGGTCCCACCCGGGCCAGCGGAAAGCAGGCCAAGCAGGTCACGCTGGAGATCCTGACTCGCCTTCTTCGATCGAAGTGAACGCCAGCATAACAGGAGCTGGATTTTTATCTCCTTCCTCCAAGACCAAGCAAACTACCTTGTTTCGCCTTTCTCTCCTGCCCTCTCCTTCACTCACTGCATACCTGCCCGCAAATGTATCTGGCAATGAGAATGATCCAGGGGATTACAGAATTCGGGCGATGACTTTAGAGGGAGTTGATCTTTTGGAGCTTCTTCTCCTCCCCCATGATAATCAGGATATCGCTGTCTTTGATCACGAAATCCGCACGGGGAACAAAGCTTGTCTTTTCAGGAATGAGCTCCTTGATAGCAATGACCTGAATACCGTATTTATTCCTTAAATCAAGCTCTTTGAGACTTCTCCCGATGAATTTTTCGGGAGGCGCGATCTCCTGAATGCCAACACCCGAAGTCAAAGGCAGGTACTCCAGTATGTTGGGACAGCTCAACTTCAAAGCTGTCCTGATGGCCATATCCTTCTCCGGATAGATGACTTCGGTGGCGCCCACTGCTTCCAAAATCTTGGCGTGGTCCTCTGTCAGGGCTTTGGCCACGATCCGCTTGGCTCCGATCTCATGCAGGTACAGGACAGTAAGGATGGAAGCCTCCATCTCCGGACCCAGGCTTACGACGACCACATCCATCTCCTTGATACCCAGAGCCTGGAGATTTTCCTTATCCGCAGCATCCATGTTCACCGCATGGGAAACAAAGCTCTTGACTTCCTCTATCTTTTCTTTGCTCGCATCCACTGCCAGCACTTCATTTTTTCTCTCATACAGAGTCTTGGCCACGTTGGAGCCAAAACTCCCGAGCCCGATAACTGCAAATTTCATGATCCTAAACTCCTTATCTGATTCTATCCTATCATGACCGTTTCTTCAACATACTCGTATCTGCCGAAGGCTTTCTGGCGGCTGAACGCGTACAACAGGGTCAAAGGGCCAATCCTTCCGATGTACATGGTGAGGACGATCACAGCTTTGCCCAGGGTGCTCAATTTCGGGGTTATACCCAGGGAGAGCCCGACCGTGCTGAAAGCGGAAAAGACCTCAAAGAGCACGTCTTTCATCGCTGCCCAGGGATGAGCAATCAGGAGGATAAAGGAAGAGAGGAAGATGATACCTGAGGCCAGGGTCACAACCGTAAAGGCCTTGGTGATCGATTCCGCAGGCAGAGTCCTGCGGAAAAAGTTGACAGAATCCCGGGCCGCGATTTTGGATTTGAGGAAGGCGAATATCGCTCCCATAGTGCTTGTTTTTACTCCTCCGCCAGTCGAACCAGGAGAAGCTCCGATAAACATCAGAAAGATCAAAAGAAAGACCGTGGCGAAGCTCAAGGTGTTCAGGTTCAGGGTGTTGAAGCCAGCTGTCCGGGGAGTAATGACCTGAAAAAGAGAAGAAAGTATCTTTTCTTTCAGGGTGAACATCTTCAGGGAATGATTCCATTCTATTGCCAGGAATAACACAAAGCAGGATCCTATAAGAAAGGAGGTCAAAGTGAGGACCAATTTTGTATGAAGAGAAACTTTGATTTGCTTCTTTCTCATGAATCTCAGGAAGACTTCCTTCCCTTCCTGGAGAACAAGGAATCCCAGTCCGCCGAGTACGATAAGCAGCAGAAGAGTGATGTTTATCCAGGCGTCACCCTTGTAAACGAGAAAACTCTCGCTGAATAGAGAAAAACCGGCGTTGCAAAAGGCGGAAACTGAATGAAAGACAGAAAGGAAAAGAGCCCTGAGCCAGCTGAAATCCTTGTGCCAGCGGAGGAAGAAAGAAAGGGCCCCGGCTGCCTCAAGGATCAGAGCAAAAATGAATATATCCTTGATAAGAGACTTGACATCTTTCGTTGCCCGGTAGTGAAATGCTTCCTGAATGATGATCCTGTCCTTCATAGAAACCCTTCTCCCGGCAACCAGAAGGATGAGAGTGGAGAAGGTCATGATCCCCAGCCCTCCCAGCTGGAACAGAACAAGAATAACGACCTGGCCGAAAGGAGTGAAGTAAGTCGCCGTGTCCTGGACTATAAGTCCTGTCACACAGACTCCAGAGGTGGCGGTAAAGAGGGCATCGATAAAGGAAATATGGCCCGTTTTTGTGCTCAAAGGGAGCAAAAGGAGCAGTGTTCCGACGATGATGGCCGCGATAAAACTTATTGCCAGGAACTGGGCTGGATGGAACCGTATTTCTGGCTTCATGTCTCTTTTCCTGACGGGCTCGAACTCTTCATTTTGATGTAAAACCAAATCTATTATTTAATCGATATTTTGTCAACGTGAGTCAGCATCTCTATTTCCGCATTGGGAAAAACATCTGAGCTAATGGTAACGCAGTAAATAAGGTTGCAATCTCTGTGCGGCCTGGATGCCGTCCTCAGCCCCCGGACCCCCGAGGGAACCAGTCCCGTCGGTTCCCCCCGTCGGATAAGCCGACGGGTCCCCCCTCCGCTACGGGGGCTAGAGGGCGGCATCCAGACCCGCTCAACAGAGGATGTCAAACGAATTATTGCGTTAATATGAGTGGGGAAGTGCGGTGGCGGTTTCCTTCTATCCGAAGCCCATGGCGGTGGGTGGGAGGGTCTTGGCTTGGATGGAGGGGAACCGCCGCCGCATCTCTACATTAGGTCAGATGTACCTGTGATCATAAAAGAGAGATGCTGATTCAACATGCCAACCGCCAGTTTGACTTTAAACCTGGCATATGCTACTTTTTCTTCAGTAAGATGAACGTATTCAAACTGATCGGAGATGCGAGTATCGTCGTCCAGCTTGTACTGCTCATCCTCATTTTTTTTTCGGTATTTTCCTGGGCGATCATCTTTTTCAAAAGAAAAGCCATGAAATCCGCTTCAGCTCAATCCAAAAAATTCCTCAAGATCTTCCGCAGAAGCAATGACTTATCAGAGGTGAACAAGGCTTCGAAAATATACAAGCTCAGCCCTGTTGCGTCTCTCTTTCAGGCTGGATACAAAGAGTTTGCTTATTTAAGCAAATCCAGCAAAGGGAATTTAACAACGGAAGGACTGGAGAGTATAAACAGGGCTATGGCCAAGGCATCCAACCAGGAAATTGCCAGGCTGGAAAACATGATGAGCTTCCTGGCCACAACAGGAAGCGTGACCCCGTTCATCGGCCTCTTCGGAACCGTCTGGGGAATCATGGATGCCTTTTTGAATATCGAGGTCCAGAGATCAGCAAGCCTGGTCACGGTTGCTCCAGGTATCGCCGAAGCGCTCATCGCCACAGCTCTCGGACTCTTTGCCGCCATCCCAGCTGTCATCGCCTACAATTATTACCTCCACCGCATAAAAAACATCATCACGGAAATAGAGGATTTTTCCCTTGAATTCTTAAGCATTGCGGAAAGACTCTATGGCCCTTAAAACTTCCCCTCTTCGGAAAAGACAGCTCGGAACTTCTCTGTCCGAGATAAATGTCACTCCCTTCGTGGACGTTATGCTCGTCCTCCTGGTCATTTTCATGGTCACAGCGCCGATGATGCAGTCTGGAATCGGAGTCAGGCTTCCTCAAGCAGAAACGGATTCTGCTCCGGCGGAAGAGGGTTTGACCTTGACCATCACCGAGGATAAATACATCCACATTGAAAACTCGGTCATCAACCAGTTTCTCCTGGAACAGAAGCTGAGGGAATACTTCTTCGGGAAAGAAAAGAAAATCGTTTTTATCCGAGGAGACGAGAACCTCCCTTACGGCTTTATCATGACCATCCTGGATATTACCAAAAAAGCCGGGGTGGAACAGATCGGTCTTGTCACCAGACCGGTGGACCTCCCCCAAAAAAAATAAAATGACAGCACTCGACCAAAGCCAGCTGGCCTTTAAAAGAGCTGTTTTTCTCTCTGTAACCTTGCATGTGGCCATCTTCCTCCTGGCTGTTCTCTCTCCCCGTCTTCCGAAGCCCGGAAGAAATGAGATGATCCATTATGTGAACGTTGTCTCGTTTCCAGGAGGGGGAGGCGGCCCAGGCAGCGGAGGCCCTGCAGGAGGAGGAGAAAAGATCGCTGAGACTCCGCTGCCAAAGAGAGAGACCCTAAAAGACCTGACCACCGCTGAGAAAATCCAGCAGGAGGCAACCTCATCTTTCAAGTACCCCGTCGAAAAGCCCGAAAAGGAGACACAACCAAAAAGCGAAAAAAAAGCCTCTATTCAGAAGGCCAAACCGATCACAAAGCAGACCACCTCTTCCCCGACTTCTGAAGAGGTCTCCGGAAAAGGCAGTGAAGAAGGGTCAGGGACCGGAAGCGGTGTCAGGATAGGCGGCAGCAGCGGTTCGGGCACCGGCGGGTCGGGGACAGGCTCAGGAAGCGGTCCAGAGTCGGCCTTCTCCTCTCAGATCGGACTCTCCAATTTCCCCTTTACCTATTATCTCCAAAACATCATCAATCGGGTTTCAGGGAACTGGTTCACCTCTCTTGTCGATCCCGGAATTACGGGCAGTTTCCAAACCACCGTCCACTTCAGAATCCATAAAAACGGCCAGATCACAGACCTTAAAATCGAGGAAAGCAGCGGAATACGCTCCCTCGATATGTCCGCTCTTCGGGCCATCCAGAATTCTGCTCCCTTTCCTCCTCTCCCCAGAGCTTATGAGGACGAGTACCTGGGAATCTACTTGATATTTGAGCATTCCAAATGAAAATAAAACGGTATGCAATTTGCCTCTGCTTGGTTATGTTTGCAGGGATAATCCTCTATTCTCAGCAGGAAGTCGTCATCAGTATCAAAGATGGAATGCCCGCCATTCCGTTGGCTCTCCCTGAGTTTATCACCCAGAGTCCTTCCCCCGAAATCAGGGCCTTCGGAAAGGAACTCCATCAGATCATCGCTGGTGACCTCGATTACAGCCGCGTCTTCCAGCTTCTGCCGAAGAGCTATTACAGCTACATAAGGCCATTGAACCCGAAAAATATATTTTTCAAGGACTGGCAATCGATCCAAGCCACGCTTCTCCTGGTCGGCATCTTATCGGAAAGCGAGCAAAAGGACTTTCTCTTTGAAGGCAAAATCTATGATGTGAAAAGCGGGAGATTCATCTTTGGCAAGCGCTATCAATCCGCCAAATCTCTTCTCCGCCTGGTAGCCCATAAAATGGCGGATGAGATCATGAAAATTTATGGAGAGCGACCAATATTCACTTCCAAGATCGTCTTTATATCTGATAGAGACGGCAATGACGAACTGTACATGATGGATTACGATGGTCATAACCAGACACGGCTCACCTTCAATAAGATCATAGACTACATGCCTGCCTGGACTACGGAGGGTGAAAAAATCGCATACACCTCTTACAGGGGAACTGAGGCAGGGCTGTACATTTACAATCCTTATGAGGGAACCAGAAAAGAAGTGATGAGCACTGGAACGAATTACGCTCCATCCTTTTCGCCCGATGGGAAAAAGCTTGCTTTCTGTTCAACCATAGAGGAGGGAAACTCAGAAATCTATGTCGCCAATAGTGATGGTACAGATATCCGGAGGATAACCTTCAATAACGCCATCGACACCTCTCCCGCTTGGTCTCCGAACAGCCGCGAAATCGCTTTCACTTCTGACAGGGGCGGCACTCCTCAAATTTACATCATGGACGCCGAGGGCTCAAACGTCAGGAGAGTAAGCTTCGGGGGGAGCTATCACGACGCCCCTGCCTGGTCTCCGACAGGGGACAGGATCATCTACGTCTCCCGCGTTGACCAGATATTTGACTTATATGTCCTCAATCTCAGGACGAATAAGATCATTAAACTCACCGAGAGCACCGCACGGAACGAATCCCCCTGCTGGTCGCCTGACGGACGACATATCATCTTCTCCTCCAATCTGAACGGGACGATCCAACTCTATACGATCGATTACGACGGCCGTAACCTCAAACGTCTCACATCCAGGGGAAACAACAAGCTCCCTGACTGGTCCAGATAATAAAGGGAAATTGCTCCTTAAATATGCAAAATGAGGAGGAAATATCACACTCAATGCCAACATTTTCACCGACTAAAGATATAAAGTTCTTCGCTTCACATGTTGACATAAGTTCTTTTTGATTGTATAAGGTAAGGAGATAAAAAGGCTCCCTGATAAAACCAGGAGAGCATAAAATCAAATCAAAAGGAGTTGCGATGAAAAAACTTACTATCTATTCATTAGCTTTCCTACTGGTTTTTTCCTTCATAGTCTCCTGTAAGAAAAAAGTGGAAGAGGCTCCACCCCCACCTCCGATTGAACCCGTTGAACAAGAAGAGCCGGTGGTCGAAGAACAGCCAGTGGTCGAAGTGGTCGAAGAAGAGCCGGTGGTCGAAGAGCCGGAACTTACCGAAGAAGAGATCTTCCTGCAAAAATCCATCGATGAAATGAACGCAGAAGTACACATGGATATGATTCATTTTGACTTTGACAAATACTTCATCCGGGACGATGCCAAGCCAGTTCTCGAGGCCAATGCGGAGTGGCTGAATAAATTCGGCACGATCAAAGTCCTCATCGAGGGCCACTGCGATGAAAGAGGAACAGAGGAATACAACCTTGCTCTGGGCGAAAAAAGAGCCAAAAGCACGATGGACTACCTCGTCTCTCTTGGGATTTCCGCTGACAGGATAAAGATCCTTTCTAAAGGAAAAAGCGAGCCCATAGACCTGGAACATAACGAAGATGCGTGGCAAAAGAACAGGAGATCTCAATTCAAGATTATCGGAAAATAATTTATGAGCAAAAGGCTCGTCGGGATATCTCTTATCCTGCTTTTGCCTCTTTTGTCCGCAGGATCAGACAAAAAAGAGAAAACTTACGAATTAATCTATAAAGACGTCCAGCTTCTCAGACAACAAGTTGAACTGCTGAAAAAAAATATAGAGAAGAACGCCGAAGATATAGACGCGATCAAGTCACAGCTGAAAGAACTCCTGACTATCGCCAAGCTCCTTCAATCAGAGCAGGCAAACTTCAAGCAGGAACAACAAAGGATACCGGCTCAGTCTCAAATTCTTCTGGACAAAATTGAGGCCTTGAGCTTCCAGCTTGTAAAGATTTCCGAAGAGATCATCGCCATAAAAAGAGCCTCTCTCCCACCATCAGAAGGACCTGAGAAAAAACCCGAGAGCCAGCAAGCAGAGACCACAACTCCCGAAAAAAAACCCAAAGAGGAAAAAAAAGAGGAGCAGCTCGAGGAAGAAACCCCCGCACCCCCCTCAGCCATGCTGTCCCCTGCAGAGGTATTCAACATGGCATACTCGGATTACCGAAACGGAAATTTTGAACTAGCCATCGATGGTTTCAAAATGTACAGGGAACAATTCCCTGAAAGCCCTCTTGTGGATGATTCTGTTTACTGGATAGGCGAATGCTATTTCAGTCAAAAAAAATATGAAGAAGCAATCGAGCAGTTCAACGAACTGATCCTCAATCATCCCCGTGGAGACAAAATCCCTGCCGCCTACCTGAAAAAAGGGCTCAGCCTGGCTGAACTCGGCAAAAAAGAGGAGGCCCTGTCGGTATTCAAGCTTCTGGTGAGCAAATTCCCCCTTGAGGAGGAAACTAAGATCGCCCAGCAAAAAATAAAGGAGCTGAGATCAGAAGATGCGGGATATTAACAGCCTCAATAAGGTAATTCTTATCGGCCGTCTGGGTCAAAATCCTGAATTGAGGTACCTTCCGCAATCAGAAAGGGCTGTCGCCAAATTCACTCTGGCCACGAATGAGCGCTACTTCAATCCGAGCACAAACGAAAGCGATATTCGTGCCGAATGGCACCGTATCGTGACCTGGGGAAAGTTAGCTGAGTTCTGCGAAAAATATTTAAACCAGGGAAAGCAAATATATCTGGAGGGGAAATTAAGGACTCGAACCTGGCAGGACAGAGAGGGGAACAAAAGGTCGACTACAGAAATCGAAGCGCAAAACATCATCCTTCTCGGCAAGAGGGAAGAAATCTCTGAAAAGCCGCTTGAAGAAGAGTCAGAGCCAGCTCCTCAGGATTCTCCTGAAGAAGAAGCCTCTTCCGAAAAAGAGTGGGAAGACGAAGACGAGGTTCCGTTTTAGTTTTAAATAAAAAATAAACATAAATTTTTTTAGATATTTGGGGAGATACCAAAGGTCCCCAAACTCAAGTTCACCTCTTCCGCATCTCAAACCCCACGCGCTATCCGCTTTTTGCGCAGGAAATGAGATGGAAGCGGATATCAATAGTACAGGTAAAATACACGGGAATGGCGTAAAAAATCTGAAGGGAGCGATGCCATTTCCGTGTATTTTAATCATCAAACTACCCTCACAAAATGGAAGGGAACCATTTAAAATAATTCAGGAGTATTCATGAGCCCCTATAAAACGAAAAATATCGAAAAATTCAAGAGTGAAATCAAAGAAGACATCCGGCCCTGGGGTAAATATCGGTCTTTTCCCTACGAACAAGCCAGAAGCATCAAAATCATCACCGTTAATCCTGGTGCTTCTCTATCCCTCCAGTACCACCACCACCGCAGTGAATTCTGGGTTGTGCTGGATAATGGACTGGAAGTCACTGTTGGTGATAAAGTATGGCAGCCTGAAAAGAACGAAGAATTGTTTATCTCCAGGAAAATTCCCCATCGTCTGCGCTGCGTCGGTCAGGAACAAGCCCGGATCATGGAAATTTGGATCGGTGACTCCAATGAGTCCGATATCGTCCGCATTCAAGATGATTACGGCCGTAAATAAAAGGGGTCAGGGCTCGACATTAGACAATTTAGAATTGAAGCTAAGCCTTATTTGTTAGTATAGCTGGAAACTGTATTTTGCCTAACTCAGTCCACTATTGATAACGACTGGTCCTGAAGTGTCTAATGTCGAGCCCTGACCCCATCGGCTTGACCCCATCGGCTTTTTCATTCTCTTAAACTCTGGATGATTTGAGGCAGGACATCGCCCGCCTTCCCCTGGATTATAAAATCGGCCTCATGGTCCAGTCCTGTTTTCTCCTTGTTGATGATGACCAGAGTGGCACCTTTTTGTCTCGCAACCAACGGAATCTCGGCCGCAGGGTAAACAACCAATGAGCTTCCAACAACAAGCAGCATATCGCATTTTCCTGCTTCTTCATAGGCAGAACGGAGAACATGAGGATCAAGGGATTCTCCAAAGAAGATCACGGCTGGCCTGAGCCTTCCCCGGCATTTTGAGCAGCGGGGAGGAAACTCTTCCATCAATAGGGAGAAGGCCTTGTCCATCGTATATTCCTGAGAGCAGTTCATGCAAAATATGATCCTTGTCGTTCCATGCAATTCCACGACAGAAGAAGAGCCCGCTACCTGATGAAGCCCATCTATATTCTGGGTTATAACGGTTTTCAAATTTCCCCCAGCCTCCATCTCGGCTAAAGCGAGATGGCCCTGGCTCGGTCCGGCATTTTTGAGCAGGGGATAACGGACTTCCCGGAAGAAATTCCAGTAATAAGAGGGATCTTGAAGGAAATAGTCTATGTTGGCGTATAAGTTGGGATCATACTTATCCCAAAGCCCGCCTTCCCCTCTATAGGTAGGAATACCGGCTTCTGCTGATATGCCAGCTCCGGTAAAAGCCACGACATATCGAGACTTTTTTATGGCCGTAATCAACTTTTCGGGAATTTCATTCATCATCTGCTATCCACATATAATGAAAAATCCGAGCAGCACTATTTATGATACCAACTGTCTCCCAGGGATGCAAAATAAAAGGAAAAGGCTTATCATCCAAACAGTTCTGGTTGGGATTTCTTCTTCACAAACTGCAATCAATCCGGTTCATGCCAAGAAAATTTACATTTGCAAAAATAATTTACATCCAGGCTGAAGGTAAGAATCACAGGCCTAACAGAGAAACTTCATTGCTAATGATGAAATTGGCACGATTTTTGCAGATTTAGACGCGGGAGAAATAAAATGCAGATTGTTCAAGAAACAGACCTTCAAAGTCAAATTGATGAGGCCCTGAAAAGGGCAAAAGACAAAAAAGTCCTCTATTTCTATGATGAAGCAGGATACAAGCAACTTATAGGGGTATTCGAGAAGAAAAAGGCTGATGAGATAAAAAAATATTTCAAAAACAAAAAACTCATCAACCGAGTGACTGAGTTCGAAATCAAAACAACAGAGCCAGATAGCGCTTGGGGATAATGATTTACGTCCTGCTGCACTGATTATTCGGTGTTCAACCTAATCATCACCCACCGATATTGAAGTGATTCACTCATTCTTTTTTTAATCAATAATAAATTCACCGAAAAATGTTTTACTGAGCTGCACAGCTCCGAACATTCCCTCTTAAAAGCTCTATCCTATACAGAAACCCGAATAACGACCGGTCCTTTTTTAGACATTGAGACAGCCCACCCTCATCTCAATCTTCTCATTAATAGGAAGCAATTATAAAGACCAAAACAACCTTATGTTTGCGAACAGGATGGAAAAAGAGCTGGATTAGAGGATGGTGCTTGTCAAGAAAGCGTTCGGGTGCTTGACCAGAATCTTTTCAATCACGTACTCCTCGATCTCTTGAGCCGTTTTTAAATTCATTGCTTCCCGAACGACTCTTTTCACCGTCTTGAGTTCAACCGAACGCAAGGCTTTCTTTATTTTTGGGATAAAAATGGGGTTCATGCTGAAATTTTTCAAACCGAACCCGAGCAAGACAAGAGCCGCAACGGGGTCGGCAGCCATTTCCCCGCAGACCGCCACTTCCCTACCTGCTCTCTGGGCTGTTTCAATGATAGACCTGACCAGCCTCAATATCGATGGGTGGAGCGGTTTATATAAATAGCTGACAAACTCGTTGGAACGGTCGACCGCTAGATAATACTGGATCAAATCGTTGGTTCCTATACTGAAATAATCCACCTCTTTCACCAGCAAATCAATCATCGCCGCTGCGGCGGGGACCTCTATCATCACACCCAGAGGAATATTCGCAGCGAATCTTATCCGCTTTTTTCTGAGCTCATTCTTGACTTCGTGCAGAAGAATCTTGATCTCCTCCACCTCCTCTATCTCGGTTACCATCGGGATGAGAATTTTGACATTTCCATGAGCGCTTGCTCTTAAGATAGCTTTGAGCTGAATCTTGAACAGGTCAGTGTCCCTCAATGACAACCGAATGGCCCGTAAACCCAGGGCAGGGTTGGGCTCCTTTTCTATTTTCAACTGGGGCAGGTTCTTTTCTCCTCCAATATCCACAGTCCTTATGTATACAGGAAGGGGAGCGGCTGTTTTTGCGAGTTGGGAATAGATGGAATAATGGTCCTCTTCCGAAGGAAGGGACGTGCTCTGAAGGTAGATGAATTCGGACCTGAAAAGCCCGATTCCCTCAGCTCCAAGGGAAAGAGCGGGTTTCACCTCTTCAGGGAGCTCGATATTGGCTAAAGGATAAAACCTGAACCCATCCAGTGTCTCAGATTTTAATTTGGCTGTTTTCTTCAGCTCTTTTCTGTAATCATCATATTTTTCTTTCTTGCTGAAAAATTCTTTTCTGATAGCCAGCGGAGGATTGACAATCACTTCCCCGTCGGTCCCATCCACGATTATGTAGTCGCCATTCCTGACTCGTTGGGAGATATTGCGCAAAGCGACTACAGCAGGTATGTTGAGAGAGCGGGCCAGGATAGCCGTGTGGGAGGTCTGCCCACCCATATCGATAGCGACAGCCAGGACATTTCCCCGGCTCAATCTCAAGGCCGCCTCTGAAGGAAGGAGGTCATGAGCCACTATGATTCTTTCGCTCTCATCATCCATCTTCTTTTTATGGCGCGGGGCCTCAAGATTCCTATAAATCTTTGTTAACACATCTGTGATATCCGACTCTCTCTGCCTGAAGTACTCATCGCTTATGGACTCAAAAAGCCTCTTGTATTTCGCATGAACTCGGGAAAGGGCCCATTCAGACCGGCATTCTTCTTCCTCGATGATCTTTTCAAGGTTTGTGCGCATCGATTTGTCCTCCAGCATGAGCAGATGAGCCTCCAGGATAAAAGAATGTTCATCCCCCACCTTTTTTCTAATTTGATCCTTCACTCGAGAGAGCTGAGTTTTTGTCCTCTCTATTGCTTTGCTCAACCGCTGCAATTCGGGCTCGATGCGATCGGGGGAGAGAGCCTCCTTTCTCTGAGTAAAAATGACTCTTTCAGTGAGCTGGACTTCGCCTATCGCGATTCCCGGGGAAACTCCGATCCCTTTCAGCCTGAAATATTCCATATAACCTACTCTTTTTCTTGAAACTTATTGTTTATCAGGTCGACAAGCACCTTGAGCGCTCTGTGCTCGTCCTTTCCGGAAGCCTTCAGGATTATTGAAGAGCCCTGGACAGCCGCTAAAGTCAAGATTCCCAGTATGCTCTTGCCGTCAATCTCATCTCCATCTTTTTCAATTTTAACCTCGGAGCTGAATCGGTTAGCCATGTTGACAAACTTAACCGCGGCCCTGGCATGCATTCCGAGCTTATTCTTAATGATGATCTTCTTTTCAACCATGGAATAAACGGGATCAATTTTTAGAGCTTAAAAGAGCACTGGCAAGATGGATATTCTTCTTGCCTTGCTCGACAACCTTTTTGGCTACTTCCTTCAAGTTGTTGCTTCTCTGGAGAGACACGAATTTAATGAGCATCGGAAGGTTGACTCCCGTGATAATCTCAATTTGGTTATCCTTCAAAAATGAAAAACTCAAATTAGAGGCTGTTCCTCCGAACATATCAGTAAAGATAACGACTCCGTTCTTCTGGTCAATCCTCTTCAAGCTTTGGCTGATATTCTTTTTTGACTCTTCAACATCATCATACCACCCGATTGAGATGGCCTCTATGTTCACTGCTTCGCCGATGATAATCGTGAGGGCATTCAAGAGTTCCTCTGCCAGCTTTCCATGGGATACGATGAGTCCTCCGATCATTATATATTTCCTTTCGAATGAAGACCGGTCATTTATTCATCCCAGTTCGGGTTAAAAATAATTACCGCGAACATTTTACCATTAACCACATCGAACCTTAAGTGTTTTTCTTGGACTTATAGAGCCAAGCCGATAAAGATCAATTTTCCTGATATTCGACAAATAAATCTATTTATAAAGGTCGCGGTGGTAGACTCTCACCGAGTAGCCCTGACTCCTCAAGTGCTCCTTCAGCTCCTCAGCAATGATGACCGAACGATGTTTCCCGCCCGTGCATCCTGTGGAAATCGTGAGCAGGCTTTTTCCTTCTTTGACGAATTTGGGCATCAGATAATCAACAAAGCTTTTCAATCGGAGGAGAAACTTTTCTGTCTCCTCATCCTGCAGGACGTGATCCTTAACGCTTTTATCCTTACCGGTCTTATCCCTCAGCTTGTCCACATAAAATGGATTGGGTAAAAATCGTGTATCAAACAGCAGGTCCGATTCCAGAGGCACCCCGTATTTGTAGCCAAAGCTGACCATCCTGACCTGCATCTTATCCACTTTCTTTTTGAGAAACCTCACATTCAAACGTTCCTTGAGCTGAGTAATATTGGTATCCGTGGTGTCTATGACCTCATCCGCTAATCTTTTCACTTCAGCCAGCCTCTTTCTCTCTAGCTGGATGCTCTCCACAATGGACTTTCTGGTTTTTAGAGGATGAGGCCGCCTGCTCTCACTGAACCTCTTGAGCAGAGTATCATCCGATGCATCGAGAAAAATCAATTGGGGCGATACTTTTTCCCTGATCTTATGGAAAACCTCCAGGAACTCGGTCTCAAACCCTGCTTCCCGGATATCAATAACAAGAGCGACTTTTTCTATCTCCACTTCTTTTCTTCTCCAAAGGTCAACAAAGCTGGGAATAAGCTTGGCTGGGAGATTGTCTATACAGTAATAGCCTAAGTCCTCAAGGAACCGACTGACCACGGTCTTGCCCGAGCCGGATAATCCCGTGATGACGAGGAATCTTTCGCTCTTCATAATCCTTCCCCTATCCGGTTTATTGAAGCGAGAGGACACGATTCAGTCTTCTGACAATATCCTGAGGTGCATGGTAACCCTTTCCCCGCAACATCTGCACCTTGCAGGCGACCTCAATCAGGGTGGCGATGTTCCTTCCTGGCGCCACCGGAATAGTGATCTGAGGGACTTTTATCCCCAAAATCACATAATCTTCAGGGAATTTAAGGCCAAGCCGGTCTTGCTCTTTATCCTGCTGTATCTTCTTTAACCGCCTTAACTTGATCACTAAATCGATACCGGATTGCTTCAGCACTGACCTGATCCCGAAAATCTCTTTAATGTTGATGATCCCCAATCCCCTTATCTCCATGAAATTACGGCTCAGCCGAGGGGCTGTTCCTATCAATTTGCCGTTTTCATCTTTCTTAACCTGGACCACATCATCACAGACAAATCGGTGTCCTCTGGAGATAAGCTCAAGGACGCTCTCGCTCTTTCCGATCCCGCTGTCTCCTCTGATGAGAACCCCAAGGCTCAGAATTCGGAGCAATCCCGCAGAAATCTTGACCACGTCTGGAGAAATACTGGAAATGAATTCTTTTACTGATTCGCGACACTTTCTTGAAGGAAGCTCAGAGAGAAAAAGCGCCAGGCCGCTCTGCCTGGCTTCCTCCAAGACCTCAGGAAAAAAACGGACTCCCCCAGCAAGGATCACACAAAACGTATCCTCCCTCAGTTTCTTCCTGAGCTGTTTCTTCCTCTCGACAGGAGAGAGGTCTGCCATATCATTGAACTCTTTCTTTCCCCATATCTGGATGGGCAACTGGGCTATATTTAAAGAAGACCGAGCCAGCTTTCTGGCGAACCCCACTCTTCCTGAAGCAGGCTTAAGCCTGAGAGAATCCTTTTTTCTCTGGAAAAATTCTTTGACATCGAGCAGAGAATTTTTCTCACTTTTCACTTATTTTCTCTTCTTCCTCTCGGATTATATCCAAGATATCACCCGCATTCCTGGCTCCAAGAATTCTCTTGAGAAGAGGACCTGATTTCCTTACCAGATGTGCTATTGCAGCCAGGATCTGAAGGTTCAGGCTCGGGTTCTCGGGCGAGGACACAACCAGGAAGAATATATTCGAAGGCTTCCCATCTAAAGATTGAAAATCCACGCTTTTCTTCGATACAGCCAGCATAACAAGAGGATTCTTGATTCCCTTTATTTTACAGTGCGGAATGGCCACTCCTTCGCCAATGGCTGTACTTCCCAATTCTTCTCTCTGGAGCAGCTTTGCATAAAGCTCCTTTTCTCTTGCGATTTTCTTCCTCTTCTTCAAGAAACTGACCATTTCTTTCAGAACACCTTCTCTGTTACCAGACTCCAACTCTTCAATAACCATATCCTGCGTAATCAAGTTATACAGTTTCATCTCTTTTCTCGCTTTTCTGCATTCATTCAGGCTCGACTAGGCCGTAATTCCCGTCTTTTCGACGGAAAATGACCGCCCATTTTTCAGAACCTAACTTTCTGAAAACAAAGACCTCTTTTCTGCCGAGCTCAAACTGAAGAAAAGCTTCATCCAGAGACATGGGCTTTAAAGAGTAGTCCTGGCTTCTTATGACTCTTTTCTGCTGCTCCTGTTCCTCGACCGGAAGAACAGGAACCTCTGCTTCGCGGATCTTCCTTCTCTTTCTTTCTCTTATCTTCTCCCTTTCCTTTTTAACTCTTTTCTCGATGTTATCAAACGCCAGGCCAAGAGAACTCATCATCTCGCTGGTCTCCTCCATCGCGTTCAAATGTGCTCTTTTTATCTTTACGTTTATCTCGGCCTTATGCCTGTACTTCTCGACCGAAAGAATGATATCGGCCGTCATTTTTTGTCCGACGACTCTTTCCAAAGACTTCAATCTTTTGGCGCAGTATTCTTTAATCCCCGGAGTTATATTTGTGTTTCGGGCGGTGAAATTGATACTCATCAGGCTTCCTCCATTTTAAACCTTCTCTTTCTTATGTGAGAGGGCGGAATCTCAAGCTGTTTTCTGTATTTGGTCACGGTTCTTCGGGCCACCCTCAGGTTTTCCCTTTCTAAAATATCGCCGATCTCTAGGTCGCTTAACGGCTGCTCCTTATCTTCGCTGTCAACGACCTTTCTGATCCTCTCTTTTATTCTCAGAGAGGAAATTTCCTCGCCGTAATCTCCGGTGAGAGATTTATGAAAAAAATATTTCAGGGAAAACACCCCTCGAGGTGTCATCATATATTTATTAGCCACCACTCGACCTACAGTGGACTCATGAACCCCTATCTCCTGAGCGAGTTCGATCAAAGTCAATGGTTTGATGAATTCGATCCCCCTCTCGATAAAATCCTTTTGCTTATCCACGATGTACTTGGCCACTTTGTAAATCGTCTGGTCCCTCTGGTCAAGGCTGCGTAAAAACCAGAAGGCTTTTTTCATCTTATCCTTCAAGAAGCGGTAAGCATCCGGATTATCTTTCGAAGCTTTGGCCAGAAGCCTTTTGTAATAAGCGTTGATTCTCAGTCGAGGAAGGCCCTCGTTGTTCAGCATGATTCTCAGCTCATCGTCCTCTTTGGTGACGATTATGTCAGGGACAACATAGAAAGTCCTCTCCTGAGTGTATTTCCTCCCCGGAGCAGGGTCCAGGTGCTTGATAAATTCCATATGGTACTTCACGGCTGAGAGGGGAATCCCGAGCACCTTGGCGAGCTGGGAATAATCTGATTTTTCAAGAAGATGAAGATGTTCCGTGACAATGGTCCGCGTGATTTCATCCCTGACCTGAAAATGGTCCATCTGGCTTAAAAGTGCTTCCTGAAGAGTCAAGCTTCCCACGCTTATGGGATCAAAGCCTTTGATCTTCTCCCGGATCTCTTCCACCTTCTTTTCAGTAGTCTCAAACGTATTGGCGATTTCCTCAACTGATGTCGTCAGATAACCCTCTTCATTTATGTTACCGATGATATACTGAGCAATCTCTTTATCCGTTTTGTCAAAAAAGGTTAAATTCGCCTGCCAGCTGAGATGGTCCCAGAGAGAAGAGCTTTCAGCAACCACATTCTCCAAGGAAGGCGCTTCTTTTATTTCCTGAGGATATGAATGGAAGCCGTCATCAAAATATTGTTGAAAATAGGATTCAAATTCAGTGGCTTCGGCCTCTGCCTGAGGCTCCGGGCTATCTTCAGGATTTAAATCCTCTTTAGTCATCTCACTCGCTCTCTCATCATCCTCAGTCCTGTCTTTCTCTTTCTCTTCAGGTCCCTCCTCAGGTTTCTTTTCGAGGGTTTCCTCCTCAAACTCCAGCATAGGATTCTGGGAGAGCTCGGTATCGATTATCTCAATAAGCTCCAGATTGGTCAGTGGAAGGAGCTTTATGGCCTGCTGAAGCGCAGGAGCAAGGATTAACTTTTGAACCTGTCTCTGGTCTAACCGTTGCTTCATAACCATATTCATATCCGCTGAACTTTCTCTATTAAATCAGAAGAAAGTCATCTCCTAAATAGCTTTCCCTCACTTCTTTGGAACCCACTAGCTCCTGAGGATTTCCCTCTTTCAGTATCCTTCCTCCATCGATGATGTATGCCCTGTCGGTTATTTTTAAGGCTTCCCTGACACTGTGATCGGTCAGCAGTATTCCTATTCCTTTATTTTTTAGAGCAAGAATGATCTCCTGCAGGTCCTGAATAGCCAAAGGATCGATACCCGTGAAGGGTTCATCGAGAAGCATGAACCTCGGAGTTGTCAGCAGAGCTCGAGCAATCTCAAGCCGTCTTCTTTCCCCTCCAGATAAGGTAAAAGCTCTTGCCTTGGCCAGCTCTTGAAGACCAAACTCCTTCAGTATCTTTTTCACACCATTATTCCTTGCGGAATGAGAATCGCCTACGGTCTCGATTATGGAAAAAAGATTGTCCTCCACGCTTAACCTCCGGAAGGCGGATGGTTCCTGGGGAAGAAGACATAATCCCTTTCGGGCTCTGATATACATGGGAAGAGCTGTGATGTCTTCTCCATCAAGGAATACCTGGCCGGCGTCTTGAGGTATGAGTCCGAGTATCAGAGAAAAGGCCGTGGTTTTCCCTGCGCCGTTAGGCCCCAAAAGTCCTACGATCTCTCCCTTGCTGACGTAGAGAGAAATGCCTTTCAGGACTTTCTTTTTTCGATAGCTCTTTTCCAGCTTTATGGCCTCTAAACGGTCTTTCATGTCTCACGTTTGATTACAGTTACGGACCTTTCTTTTCCTTTATTTTCAACACGGATTCTACCATCGGCCAGGTAAAAAGTCAATTTGTCCCCCTGGGTTTTTCCCTTATTTCGGTCCATCAAGAAGGGGTTTCCAAGGAGAACGAGTGACTCTTCTTCAGGATTGTATACAGCTTCTTCTCCATAGGCTTCCCCCCATTCCTGCTGGATGATGACCTTATCTCGGGCGACTAATTTCTGGACATCGTTTTCCTCTTCATCAAGATAAAGAGAAATGGACCGGGCCGTCAGAATGGCCTCTTTTATCCTTAAAGTGCTTTTCTCCAGGTAGGTGACCCGGTTTTCCTCAGGAATATAGGTCATTCTTTCCGAAGAAATCTTCAATTGCTCCTCTTCCTCCTGCCCTTTGGGCGTGTGTGGGATGAGAGACTCGACACCGCCTGTGCATATCATATTCCCCGTCTTATCATCAATCACGATTTCACTGGCGCGGAGCAACTTTTTCTCCTGCCAGGCTCTTACATCTCCATTAAAAAGAAAACGCCTTTCCTCAGCCATATATCTCATTTCTTCGGCTTGGATGAATACAGGATGTTCTTTGGAGAACATGCCGATAGCGCTCTCCTCATCTGATTTTGACTTCAGGATCACCTTGACTCCTTTTTTCACCTCCAGGTTATCATTTTCGAGGGAAATGGCAATGTCCTTGGCAAAAACATCTCTGTCCGGAGAGCCTATCCTGGCTTCATAGGCCCCTTTTCCTGTGACCCAAAGGATATCGCTCTCCCTGTCTTTGGCGATAGTATGGCCTTCGATCATTTGCTGCTCATCAGGACCCTCTCCCTGTTTGGTCACACTGGCACTCTTTGATGCCAGGAATCGGGTCAGTTCTCCTTCCGTATCAAACTCAAACTCAACCGATTCACCCCTGACATGAGTAAAACTGCCGTTGGAAGAGATGAACTTAACCGAGGCACCTCCTGTAGCCCTGACCTCATTGAGCTCTGAAATCTCCTCAAAAAACTTCAAAGCGATCTCTCTGGCCTCAATGTCACGTCTTGCACTCTGGACAAAAAAAGACGAATCATCTTGCGAAGGGGTGGTTTCCTTTCCTTCTGCTACCAGATATGCTCGGGCGTTCTTCTCTAAAATCAAGGTTTTTATCTGTTCCCCGTCAGGAGAAAGCTCAAACCGGACAACCTCCGCCGAAGCACGGCTCTCCCCATGAAAAAGCTGTACATCTCCCTCCACTTGGCCCCGCTTCGTTTTCTCATCATAATCAAGCCTTTTTCCCCAGACTTCAAGCGGCACAGACGTTTCTCTTTTCGGCTTTATTCGAAGGCGTACGTTCTCTCTGAGTTGGAGCCTTTCCTGCTTCATCCAGTACACCATATTCTGGGCAGACCCTTCCAGCCTCTGTGACGAAAAAAGAATCCCTTTATCAGTCCTGAAAACTTCTTTTTTATTGTCATAATTCAACAGAATGGACTCGATCGTCAGATCTTTAAATCTCGCGCTGGCCTGACCTGAGGAGATTATTTGATTCCAGTCTTTATCATGGCTGACTCTGTCCCCATTAAGGAAGATATCTCTGCCTTCTCTCCTCTTAAAAAAAACGACTTCGACCTGTCCTTCCAAATAATATTTATCATCCTCTCCAGCGAAATGTCTGTCAGCCTTGGCCTTAACATATTCCTCTGCGCCCTTCCACTCTATGTATTCACCCTTCTCCTTTTTCTCTATTTTTTGCTGGGCGATCTCCTCTTTCTTTGCCGGGATAAGGGCTTCTCCCTGAGAACTGGTCAAGAGATGCCTCGCGATCACAGCCAGAACGATCAAGAGCAGCACTGCGACAGCGATTTTCATGGTTTTTTGGAAACCCATCTCAATCCTTCGAGTTCAATCCTGTCTCTTGATGTCTTCTACGGACAGGCTCATCTTTGTCTCCCCGAGGTACTCAGAAAACTGTAAGGAATAAGCCACGTCGATTCTTTCACCTCTCTGATACTCCAGAGCCCAATCACTCCTGTCCCATCCCAGAGCCTCAAAGAAACAACCTTTCTGCTTCAGTAAAAATTTACTGTGTTTCCCCTTGATTCTCTGGGGTTGGCGAGCCACCTCTGCACCCTTCGTCAGAAATATGGGAGTCGGATTCCCCACGCCAAACGGAGAAAGGCGGGAATAATTCCCCAAGAAATCAGAACTGATGTCAGAAAATTCTATTTTTGAATCAACGTAAATTTTTCTTTTCAGGTCTTCATCGGAAAGCCGGGCGTTGGCAATGGCATTGACATTCTCTTTGAAAACCGTCATCTTTTCCAGAGGAAGGACGCAGCCAACAGCCATGCTGTGTCCTCCATAAGTTGACAACAAATCCTTGCATTCATCCAGGCATTCAATAATCGGAAACTCACTGATGCTTCTTCCTGAGCCACATGCTTTTTCATCCTCGTAGGTAAAAAGGAGGACAGGCCTGTGAAAAAAATCCTTCAGCTTAGAAGCCACGATACCGACGACCCCCCGATGCCATTCCTCACAACCCAGTATTAAAAATTTGTATCTCTTATCGAGCCCCCTGCTCTGGATCATATTCAAGGCCTGATTGTATGTCCTTTCCTGCACTTTCTGCCTTTTGGCATTCAGGCTATCGAGGCGTGACGCAATCTCCACCGATTCTTCCCAGGAGTCGGAGAAAAAAAGGCGCACAGCCAGGTCAGCCATCCCCATTCTCCCCGCAGCATTGATCCTTGGCCCGATCCTGAAACCAACGTCTCCCACAGACACTTTTCTGCCTTTTAGGCCGCATATGTCCAAAAGGCTGGATAGCCCGATGTCTGAGTCCTCTCCCAGGTCTTCAAGCCCATTTCTTACGAAAAGCCTGTTTTCTCCCCTCAACTCCGATACATCGGCTATGGTTCCAATGGAGACGAATTTCATGTAGTGAGCAAGCTGTGAGGCCATCTCTTCTTCCTCTGAGAGCGCCTGGATCAATTTGAAGACAACGCCAATGCCCGCCAAGCCTTTATCTGGATAACCTGAGTCCTCAAGGACGGGATTGAGTATGGCCTCTGCCTCTGGAAGGGTTTCTCCGGGGAGATGATGATCGGTGATGATCACATCGATCCCTTCGACCTTAGCTCTTCTGGTAAACGGCACAGCCTTTATTCCGCAATCGACGCTGATCACCAGGCCGGCTTCTCTTTCCAGCACGATATCGATGAATTCCTCTTTGATGCCGTAGCCGTATTTCAATCTATCCGGAATGAAGTAATCCACGTCAGCCCCTAAAAATCCCAGTGCTCTGCGAAGGATGACGACAGAAAGGACCCCGTCCACATCATAATCGCCAAAAACGAGAATTTTCTCTCCCTGGGAGATAGCCTGCTTGATTCTTTCCACGGCCTCTTTCATCCCCTTCATCAAGTAGGGGTTGTGAAGCTTTCCCAGCTCTCCATAGAGAAACGTGTGGGCTATCTCTGGATCTCGGATTCCCCGGTTGACCAGTATCTGGGCTATTTCCAGCGGAATTCCAAGCTCCCTGGCAAGCGCACAGGCCTCCTCTGAAGGAGGATTGTAGACCCAGATCGTGTTGTCCATGGACTCTCTCAATTTACCACAAAAAAAGGGGACAGGCTACTCTTCCTAGTATTAATGCAATAATTCTTGTGACATTCCATCTTGGGCGGCTTCGGGCCGCCTAGAGATTGTAACCATATTTACTGCGTTTACATTAGAAAAAGGGGACATCTCTATTTCTGTGACAATTAATAATAAAGGTGTAATCTATCGCGACGCCGGTTTCCCCTCCATCCAAGCCAAGACCCTCCCACCCCCCACCATGGACTTCGGATGAAGGGGAAACCGTCACCGCCGTTCCCTGTTAGGTCAGATGTTTCCCTCATCACGGAAAGAAAGATTCTTCCAGAAACAATTCACAACTTGGAATTTTTTATATAAACCTGGCCTGAGGATAAGGGGTGGAGCCAAACGTCCCTTTGACTTTAAAAAACGCGAAAAATATAATGATTGTGATATGCTTGGAAGCCTTAAAGAAAAGCTGGCAGAAACACGGAAAGCCTTCAAAGAAAAATTTGAAGAGCTGATCCGCAGCGCCAAAGACCTGGAAGAGACACTGGAGGACCTGGCTGAATCATTGATCCTGGCTGATGTGGGTTTATCCTCCACAGAGAAAATCATTGGTTCCATCAGAGAGAAGAGCAAAAAAACCGACTCCTTTCAGACAATCAAGAAAACCCTGGAGGAGGAAATCGTTAAGATCCTTTCTCAGTACCCTTCAAGCTTCGATGTGGATCATTCCCAATCTGTCGTCATGATGGTCGGGATTAACGGCGGAGGCAAAACGACTTCCTTGGCCAAACTGGCTTACCATTTTCAACAGAAAGGGAGGAGCGTACTGATGGTTGCGGCTGATACTTTCCGAGCAGCGGCTCAAGAACAGCTTGTCTTGTGGGGGAAAAAACTGAACATCCCTGTTATCAAAGGCCAGTATGGAGCAGACCCTGCATCTGTGGCCTTCGATGCCATCCAATCCTTCAAGGCTCGCTCTTACCAGCTACTCCTCGTCGACACAGCCGGAAGGATCCATACCAACACCAACCTCATGAATGAGCTGGAAAAGATCAAGCGAGTCATCTCAAAGCAGATCGAAGACGCTCCTCAAGAGATTCTGCTCGTCCTCGATGCCAGCATAGGACAAAATGCACTGATTCAAGCCCAGGAATTTATAAAATTCTCAGGCTTGACCGGGATTTTCCTCTCTAAACTGGACGGAACAGCCAAGGGAGGGAGTGTCATCAGTATCGTTGACGAACTGAAACTTCCGGTGAAATTCATCGGCATAGGTGAAGGAGAAAAAGACATGCTTTCTTTCTCTCCTCATAATTTTGCCAGCGCTCTTCTTTCATGAAAAACCAAAAAGACATCTTCTACCTCCAGATGGCTTATGCCCTAGCGGAAAAGGCTGTAGGATGGGCCAGTCCGAATCCTTATGTGGGAGCGGTCCTCGTCAAAGGAGATATAATCGTGGGCGACGGGTATCATGAAAAACCCGGTCAGCCCCATGCCGAAGTCGCGGCTCTCCGGAAAGCGGGCTCTCTGGCCAGGAACAGCACTGCTTACATCACTCTTGAGCCCTGCGTCCACTGGGGAAAAACACCGCCCTGCATAGATGCCCTCCTGCCGGCAGGGTTGAAAAGAGTCGTCATCTCGGACCTCGACCCCAATCCGCTCGTGTACAAGAAGGGGGTCAAAAGGATAAGAGAAGCGGGAATCGAGGTCTCAGTAGGGCTTCTGCAAGAGAAAAACAGGCGTCTGAACGAAACATACTTGAAATACATCACAAAAAAAATCCCGTTTGTCACCGCCAAAGCTGCGGTCAGCCTTGATGGGAAAATCGGCACGAAAAAATTCTCCTCACGTTGGATCTCATCTCCTCAAACAAGAGAGTATTTTCATCTTCTTAGGGGGGAATATGATGCGTTGATGATCGGTGTGAACACGCTCATCAAAGACGACCCCCTGCTGACTATTCGCCATCCCAACTGGAAAGGAAAGCGGCTGACACGGATAATCCTCGATTCCCATCTGCGCTTCCCTTTAAAAGCCAGGATCCTTTCCACCCTTTCGCAAGGAAAAATCCTGGTTTTCACCACCAAAAACGCCCCTATAAAAAAAGCCGATGCCTTGCGCAGAAGCGGAGTTGAGGTCATTATTTTCTCTTCGTCCAGAATCACCCTCAAAAAAGTCATCTCCTGGCTGGGCCTTCACGAGATATCGAGCGTATTGGTGGAAGGAGGGGGGCGCCTTCTGACGTCGATGTTCGAGGAAAAGCTGGTGGACAAAGTTTTCGTCAGCATCTCCCCCAAGCTGATCGGAGGGGCGACAGCTCCTTCTTTTCTCCAGGGAAAGGGGGTCGATCTTATCAAAGATTCTCTCTATCTGAAGAGAACTCATTCTTTCCAAATCGATGAAGATATCATCATGGAGGGGTATTTCTGATGTTTACTGGAATCATTCATCATTTAGGCCGGTTCAAAGGCTATCGACGGGGAAAACAGGAAATGGCTGTTGAGGTGCCTTCCGACATCTACCGAATGGAGATCGGAGAAAGCTTGGCCGTAAACGGCGTCTGCCTGACCATTAGCAAGAGAGAAAAAAGTATTTTCTACTTCAACCTCTCCCAGGAAACGCTCCAGAAAACAACTTTAGGCTCTCTGAGACCCGGGGCCAAACTCAACCTGGAACAGCCTCTCACTCTATCCTCTCCCCTCAGCGGCCATCTGGTGACAGGGCACATCGATTCCACTGGCAGGGTTCTCAAAATATCCGAGAAAAGGACCGGAAGGCGATTGGCCGTTTCTTATCCTCCTGAACTTGGACCTTATTTCATCCCCAAAGGCTCAGTCGCACTGAATGGTGTCAGTCTCACTCTGGCGGAGCTCGGCTCTGCCTTGTTCGAGGTCGAGCTCATCCCGGTCACGATAGAAAAATCCAACCTCAGGGACATTAAACGAGGAGACCTGGTAAACATAGAATGTGACATGATCGGAAAATACGTGTATAATTGGATATCCAAAGAAAAACCATAGAACAGCAAGAGAACAGAGGGCAGAAAATGAAAAAACCCAAAACAGCGTCCGTCGAGCAGGCGATAAAGGCTGTAAAAGCAGGAAAGCTCATCATTATCGTTGATGACGAAGACAGGGAGAATGAAGGCGATCTTATGGTCGCGGCCGAAAAAGCGACTCCAGAGATCATCAATTTTATGACCAAATACGGCCGGGGTTTGATCTGTTTACCCCTCAAGCGAGAGAGGCTCAAGCAGCTCCATCTTCCTCTGATGGTCAGAGACAATACCGCTCCCTATAAAACCGCTTTTACTGTTTCCATAGATGCCAAAGAAGGCGTGACAACAGGAATTTCTGCCTATGACCGGGCTAAAACCATATTGACGGCCATCCATCCCCAGACTCAACCCTCTGACCTCACCCGTCCTGGTCACATTTTCCCTCTAGAGGCAAGGGAAGGAGGCGTTCTGGAAAGGGCCGGCCAGACAGAAGCCGCCGTCGATCTCACCCGGATGGCCGGTTTAATGCCCGCGGGGGTTATCTGCGAAATCATGGACGAAGACGGCACCATGGCCAGGATGCCTCATCTGGATGAGTTCAGCCGGGCTCACAACATCCCCATCCTGACCATCGCTGACCTTATAAAATACCGGATGAATCACGAAACACTTGTCAAGAAAATCGAGGAAGCCCATCTTCCCACCAAATTCGGGGAATTCAAGATCATGATCTATGAAGACATTATCCACAAAGAGCATCACATTGCTCTGGTCAAAGGGGAAATCCAAGAAGGAGAGCCCACTCTGGTCAGGGCACACTCCCAGTGCCTCACCGGAGACACTTTCGGTTCCATCCGCTGCGACTGCGGGGAACAGCTTCAGCGGGCCATGAAAATGATCGACAAGAAAGGAAAAGGGATCATCCTCTACATCATCGGCCATGAAGGAAGAGGCATCGGTTTCACCAACAAAATCAAGGCCTATGCCATCCAGGACCATGGTGCTGACACCGTTGAGGCCAACCAGAAGCTGGGCTTCAAACCTGACCAGAGAGATTATGGGATAGGCGCGCAGATTCTAGTGGCCTTGGGAGCGACCAAACTCCGTTTGATCACCAACAATCCGCGCAAATTCGTCGGGCTGTCAGGCTACGGTCTGGAGATCGTCGAGCGTGTCCCCCTCGAAGTTCCCCCCAACAAGAACAACCTTAAATACCTGAAGACCAAGAAAGAGAAAATGGGGCATATCCTGGAACTGGTTTAAATCCCGAATCAAGCCTCTCCTTAAAGCCCAATTCTTCAAGGAAGCTTCTTTTTCTCCAGGATGAAGGTGACAGGGCCGTCGTTTACCAAACGGACATCCATAAGAGCTCCGAAGACCCCTGTCTCGACCTTAATTCCTTTCTCCTTGATCATATCCACAAAAAAACGAAAGAGCCTTTCCGCCCTTTCCGGGTCCTCGGCGTTGTCAAAGCTGGGCCTCCTTCCCTTTTTCAGAGAGGCAGCAAGCGTGAACTGGGAGACAGCAAGCACTTCTCCCAGGATATCAAGAAGAGAAAGATTCATCTTTCCTTCTTCGTCAGGAAAAATCCTTAACTCCGTGATTTTATGGGCTAAATACAGAGTCTCTTCCTCAGTATCCCCCTTCTCGACGCCGATGAGGAGGCAGACTCCTTTGCTTATCTGCCCCACCGTTTGTTTATTCACTTCGACTGCAGCTTGTTTGACTCTCTGCAGGACGATCTTCACCGCTTTTCCTTACTTTCTGTTGTGATTTTTTCGCGTGCCAGGACTTCCTTCAAACTTCTCACATCTTCATGGCTAAAGAGCAGGCTCAACAACAAATAGACCAGGATTCCCAAGGCCACGGCTGCACACAGAACACCCAGCTGCTTCAAGAAAACAAGCCGAGAGAAATCGAACTGTCTCATGAAGAACCAGACCGCAATCCCCATCAAGCCGGCTGAAAAGGCGGATTTTAAACCAGATATGACAAATCCTTTCTTCTCTATCCGCCCGATCTTCCTCTCCAAAAGAAAGAAAAGAGCGATGAAGTTGAAGACCGAAGACAAGGATAAAGCAAGAGCAATACCCCCGACACGAAGAGGATTCATCAAAACCAAAGACAGGCCGATGTAGGCAACCATGACGAAAAAGGACACGATGACGGGAGTTTTTATATCCTTGAAGGAGTAAAAAGCGGGGGAAAGAATTTTCACACCGGAGATAAAGGGAAGGCCAAAGGCAAAATAGAAAAGGCACTGGGAAGTCATGTCAGTGGATTGAGGACTGAAGAGGCCTCTTTCCAGAAGAACTTGAATTATGGGACGGTTGAGGATCAGCAATCCTACCATAGCGGGAAAGGTTATAAAAAATATGAACTTGAAAGAAAAGACGAGAGTCCTTTTCATGCCCGAAATATCCTTAAGGAGAGCCTGCTCGGAAAAAGTAGGCAGAAGGGCAATCGAAAGGCCGATCGCGAACAGGCCGAGGGTGAGTTCCTGGACTCTAGAGCCGAAATAGAGAGAGGAAGCACTCCCTACCTCTAAAAAGGAAGCAAATATCCTGCTTATGGCGTAGTTGATCTGAATAATTCCGGCACCAAACATACCGGGGACCATGAGCTTCCCGACTTTACGCACTGCCGGATGAGCAAAGGAAAGCCCGAACCTGAAGCGCATGCCATTTTTCCACAGGAAAGGCAGCTGAAAGGCCAGTTGGAGAACACCCCCGATCACAACCCCGACAGCAAACACGATCGCAGGCTCCTCGGCTTTATGAGCAAAAAAAAGCGCCGCAATGATGATCGACAGGTTGAAAAGAACCGGAGTAAAGGCAGGAACAAAGAACTTATGGAATGAGTTGAGAATAGCCATGGCCAGAGCAGCCAGGCTGATGAGAAATATATAAGGAAACATGACCCGGTTGAGAACAGCCGTTAGTCCCCATTTGCCCGAAACATCTCCAAAACCCGGCGCGATAATCCTGACCAGAAAAGGGGAAAAAACCATGCCCAGAACCATAAGAACAGCCATGATCATGGTCAGGTCGTAGAAGAAGGCGTTGGCAAACCTCCAGAGCTCCTCTTTTGTTTTTTCTTTTTTCATCTGAGTGAAGACGGGAATAAAAGCTGCGGTCATCGCTCCCTCAGCCGTCAACCTTCGCAATAAATTAGGGATGAGATAGCCAATGGTGAAGGCATCCATACTATCGCTTGTCCCCATGAATTTGGCTTGGAGTATGTCTCGGAATAACCCCAGCACCCTGCTCATAAAGGTTGGGGAGGCCATGACAAAAGTTGACCTCAGCACTCTGCGGTTCTGGTCTGTCTGCTTCATTCTCACTCTTCAGTCTGAGTTTTCAGCCGGAGACATAGAAATCAAGGCCTTCTGTTTGTGTCCTGACCGACTGCTCAGGCATCTTCTGAAGCTTGGCTCCATTTTATGCTCTGCTGTCTCCTCATGGCAATCCATTTCTGATTCATCAATCTAAAAATGTTGACTTTAAAGGAGATATATCTTATCATACCACTTTCACAAAGGAGAGAGAAATGGCTTATCACAAATCAGCCGTACGACAGTGGAGGCGAAGTCTACGCAGAAGCGCGATAAACAAGATGAACAAATCCACTCTGCGCAAACAGATCAAAAAATTAAGAGAAGCCATCCAGAATAAGGATAAGGAAACCGCCCAGGCGCTTCTTCCGCCCACATTCTCCCTCATCGATAAGTCCGTTAAAAAGGGAGCCATCCACGAAAATAAAGGCAGCCGATACAAATCGAGGCTAAGCCACCAGGTCGAAATGATCACCTCTCCTCCCTCCAAGTAGTTTTTTCCATTCTCCGAGAACGGCAATAATCAAAGAGGAAGGTCTCCAGAAGTGTCTTGGGGTTTGAGTCTGATGTTTTCATCTTAATATCCACTTCTTCCAGCTCAGCCAGGATATGATGCAAATCCTGCATGGAGAACATATCCACTAAAGAGAAAAACTCTTTAAACTTGGCGGAATAGAAATCTCCAAACTTTTCCTGGATTTGGGGCCGCAACTCCTTGAATATCGCTTTTTTATCTGTATTTTTCTCTTTCACCAAGAGCTTGGCCAATAAGATATCCCGGAAAAATCTGACCACCAGGCCGAGGATATACACAGGCTTAATCCCTTCCTTGAATAAGCTGCTCAGTGCAAGAAGACATTGCTCAAAATCAGCTTTGGCCAGGCTGTCAGACATCTCCCACTCGAAGAAGCTTTTTACCCAGCCGGAGATTTGGTTCACGTCATCCAGCTCGATGACCGCCTTCTCACCGGTGAACGTTATGAGCTTTTCCACCTCGTTGTTGATCTGGCGGAGGTCATTTCCTGTAAGCTCCTCAAGCCTTCTCATTGCCTCGGGCGTGGCCGACTTCCCTTGAGACGAAAACTTTTTCAACATCCAGGTATAGAGCGGCCTATCCTTCAAAGGCCTCAATTCCCTGGATTGCACTAGAGACGAGGGGAGTGATTTGAAAAACTTGAATAAGGAGCTGTTTTTTCTTATTTTCCCTGAGAAGATGATGACGATGAGAGTCCTCGAAGAAGGAGAAGAAAAATAGTCCTCTAATATTTTCTGGTCGAGGGAAGAGAGGTTTTCCCTTCTTCCTTTTGAGCCTTCGACCACGATGATGCGCCAGGGAGACAGAAAAAAGGGAATGGTCCGAGCCAGATCGATGATTTCTGCCCAGGAATTCTCATCCAGGTTGAACCGTTCTACGTTATATTCCCGGACTTCCTTCGTAACCAGGGCTTCTCTTAGCTCTTCGATGAACTGGAAGGCAAGGAAGGTCTCTTCCCCGTGTAGAAAATAACAAAGAACAAGAGACTCCTCGTTGATCTCCCGGTTCAGAAAAAAACTATACACCCCCTAAAATCCTTCCAGGATGTTGGTCACCAAGCTCCGGGCGAATTTCTCTGCGATCTTGTCCAAAGCTTCTGATTCCACGGTCTCAAAATCCAACCCTTCCGGCACTTCGTATTCCTCATGGTAACGAAAATTAGGGTTGGAGAAAATAACCTTCTTGGTGACAAGGTCCTTCAAAGTGATTCTGGTGACAACGATAATATTGTACCGATCAGCCGAAGCGTCCCTGGCAAAAGCAATCGGAGTCGCTCTGAAGTCGACAATCTCCCCGATCAGAACGGCATCAGCAGACTGAATATCTTCCATAATCTCAACTTTACCCCTTGCCACGAGTTCATCGATCACGCTGTGGGTCAACTTCAGGTCCAGCTCAAAGCGTGTGGTCAGGTTTTTAAACATCGGAACGCTGACTCTCTTTATATGAGGAGGGAGAAAGCTCCCTGTCCCCCGGAGATGATATCCGCACTGGAAGAGAAACAGGCAGACGAGAAGTAACACAATTAATTTTTTCGATTCTCTTCCAGGTAGTGTAGGTAAAATACACGGGAATGGCGTTAAAAACCTGAAGGGAGCGATGCCATTTCCGCGTATTTTACTCATAAAATTACTTACACACAATGGAAGAGAACCATTTTCTCATGCCAATTCCGGAAAAAATCTATATCACTATGTTAATCAACTTATTCTTAACGTGAATGATCTTCCTCAGCTTCCTGTCCCCAACGATAGCTTGTATCCGGCTCAAAGCGAGCGCCTTTTCTTTGACTTCCTCTTGGGATGAATCCCTCTCTATCTCAAATTTATCCCTCAGCTTGCCGTTGACCTGGACAACAACAGTGACTCTTTCCTCACTGGCGAGTACAGGATCAAACGACGGCCAGGGAGTCCGGAAGAGGAAGTCCTCGTGGCCAGTCCTCTCCCAAAGCTCTTCGCAGATGTGAGGAGCGAAGGGGGAAAGAAGCAGGACGAGACTCTCCAGGGATTCCCTCAACACGACTCTTCCCGGCTGGCTCTGCCTCAAACTCTCTTTATCCCTCTTTATCTGGTTATAAAATTCCATCAAAGAGCTGATAGCGGTGTTCAAATGGTATCTTATCTCGATATCTTCGCTGACTTTTCTTATGGTCTGGTGCATCTTGATCCTCAACATCTTCGCTTCTTCTCCCATCTTTCCCTTTGGAGCAGCAGCCTTTTCTGCGTACAGGTCCCGGTTTTCATGAACGATCGCCCAAAGGCGATTCAAGAATCTGAAGCATCCCTCTATCCCTTCATCATTCCAGATGAACTCTTTCTCCGGAGGCGAGGCAAAGAGAATAAAAAGCCTCAGTGTGTCCGCCCCGAATTTCTCAACTATGTCATCGGGATCGACCACGTTCCCCTTGGATTTGGACATCTTAGCCCCGTCCTTGACCACCATGCCTTGAGCCAGCAGCCGGGGAAAAGGCTCATCGACTGCGGTCAGGCCAAAATCCCTGAAAAACTTGCAGAAAAAGCGGGCATAAATCAGGTGGAGGATGGCATGCTCCACACCACCGATATAAAGATCAACCGGCAGCCAGTAATCCGCATTCTGGGGATTGAAAGGCGACTTTTCTTCATGGGCTGAGGTGTAACGGAAGTAATACCAGGAGGAATCAAAGAAAGTATCCATGGTGTCTGTCTCCCGCCTGGCTTCCCCCTTGCATTTGGGGCAAGTGGTCTTAATAAAACTCTCCACATTCTCAAGAGGGGAACCCTCTTCCCCGGTAAATTCCACCTCAGGGGGGAGGAGGACGGGCAGGTCCCCATAGGGAACTCCGACGATCCCGCATTTCTGACAGTAGATGATGGGAATCGGCGTCCCCCAGTAACGCTGCCGGGAAATCCCCCAATCCCGGAGGCGGTAGAGCACGCTTTTCCTGCCAAAATTGTTTTCATCGGCATGCCGGGCCATCTCTTCCATCGCCTCTTCACTTTTCAGGCCGGAAAAGGGCCCGGAGTTGACGAGCACCCCGTATCCTTCGAAAGCCTCATCAAGCTCCCCCTTGGGAGATTCCCCCTCGGGAACGATGACTTCCAAAATAGGCAGGGAGTATTTCCGGGCAAACTCGAAATCCCTCTGGTCATGGGCGGGGACAGCCATGATAGCGCCGGTCCCGTATTCCATCAAGACGTAATTGGAGATCCATACCGGTATTTCCTTGCCGTTGTAAGGATTGATGGCTTTTTTGCCGGTGTCGACACCTTCCTTCTCCAAATCTCCGAGGTCCTTCCTGAGGCGCATGGCCTTGACATTTCTCTCTATCCACTCTCTCAACCTCTCTTTTTCTGCGGAGTCGGCGATCAACTCCTGGCTGAGGGGATGTTCAGGCGAAAGGGAGATAAAAGTCGCGCCGTATATCGTGTCGACCCTGGTGGTGAAAACTTCGATGGACCGGGAAGAATCAAGAAGAGGAAAAGTGACGTGAGCTCCTGTGCTCCTCCCGATCCAGTTTTTCTGCATGAGAAGGACATGCTCAGGCCATTTTTCCAGAAGCTCATGGCCGGAGAGCAGCTCTTCTCCGTAATCGGTTATCTTCAAGAACCACTGCTCCATCTTTTTCTGCTTGACCAGGGAATCACACCGCCAGCATCGGTCTCCGATGACCTGTTCGTTGGCCAGAACGGTCTGGCACTGCGGACACCAGTTCACCCAGCTCTCCTTGCGGTAGGCCAAGCCGCGGTCAAACATCTTCAGGAAAATCCATTGGTTCCACTTGTAGTACTCCGGCAAACAGGTGTTCACTTCTCTCGACCAATCATAGCTGAATCCCAGCCGTTTCAACTGGCCTCTCATATGGTCAATGTTATCCAGAGTCCACTTTTGGGGATGAATTCCCTCCGTAATAGCTGCATTCTCGGCTGGCATCCCCAGAGCATCCCAGCCTATGGGGTGGATGACGTTAAATCCCTTCATGAACATGTAGCGAGAGATGACATCACCGATGGTGTAATTCCGGACCTGTCCCATGTGTATTCGTCCAGAGGGATAGGGATACATTTCGAGGCAGTAATACTTTGTCTTTTGAGGGTCTTCACAGGACTGAAACGACCCTTCCTTCTCCCAGATCTTCTGCCACTTCTCTTCGATCTTCAGAAAATCGTAATCATCTTTCATTTCTCGCGGTTCCTCAACTTCTTTTACGGAGAAAAAGGAAGAGAAAGGACTTCTCTTCTGTTTTTCCGCTCCAGAAATTCAATCATAAATGTTAGATTCATTACCCTTAAAAGTCAAGAAATCTGACCGCAACATAATCATCTCTATATCCGTGATAAGGGCAACATCTGACCTAATGGAGAATTGCGGCGACGGTTCTCCTCCATCCGAAGCCCATGAAGGAGGGCGGGAGGGTCTTGGCAAGGATGGAGGGGAACCGGCGCTTTAACAGATTACACATTCATAATTAATTGTCATGGAAATAGAGATTCTTCCGACCCCAGCTTGACAAAAATGGTCTTTTAGAAAAGAATTAAAAAATCATAAATTTGAGTCAGATTTCTTCCTGACAGGAGAAGGCAGGGCCTTCCGCTTTCAGAGATGACTATTCTTGATGTCACAAACCTTTGTGCCGGGTACGAGAACGGATATGTCATTACAGACATCTCTTTTTTCCTGGAACAAGGGGAATTCATCTCTATCCTCGGCCAAAACGGCTCCGGGAAAAGCACCCTGATCAAAGCCCTTCAAGGCCTTCTGAAGAATGTATCCGGTCGGATCGAGGTCGAGGGAGAAGACCTTTTCTCACTGAATCCCAGACAAATCGCCAAAAAAATAGCCTACGTGCCTCAGATATCCGGTTTGACCTTCGAGTTCAGTGTGACAGAGATCATACACATGGGAAGATACGCCCATCAGGGCCGGTGGGGAGGGACTTCGGCTGTTGACTCAGGGATCATTGACGAAGTCATGGACCTCACCCAGACTGCCCATCTGAAAGAAAAGAAGATCGCTCATCTCAGCGGCGGAGAACGCCAGCGGGTGATGATTGCCCGGGCTTTGGCCCAGGACACGCCGCTCCTTTTTCTGGATGAACCCAGTTCCCATCTGGACATCCATTACCAGGTCGAAATCTACCAGATACTCAAGCGACTCCAAGAAGAGAAGGGGAAAACCATCCTGACGACTGAGCATAACATAAACCTCGCCGTGCCCTATTCCCACCAACTCATGTTCCTCAAACAAGGCCGGATCTACGGTTCAGGCCCCCCGCAAAAAATGATCACCAAGGATCACATCAAAGACGTCTTCGAGGCGGATGTGGAGATAAGGGAAAACCCCCATTCCAGACTCCCAGAGATATCACTTATCCCGAAGCCGGGAAGACAGTCATGAAACGGAAAAAGACAGCTATCGTGCTCCTCCTCATCTCCTTGAACAGCCCTGTTCTCGGAATCCAGGAAAAGATCATCAAGGATGACCTCGGCTTTACCTTCAGGTTGAACTCACCTCCTCAGCGTATTATTTCTTTAACTCCCAACATCACGGAAATCCTGTTTGCCCTCGGCTTAGGTGAAAAAGTTGTCGGCGTCACCCGCTTCTGCGATTTTCCCGAAGAAGCATTGAAAAAAGAGAAGATCGGGGGAATGGTCGACCCGAACCTGGAAAAGATAAAAGCTCTTAACCCGGACCTGATCATCGGTTTCCGGGGGAACCCTCTAAGGACGCTTGAGCGTCTCAGAGCCCTTCATCTTCCTCTGTATGTCCTTGAGATGGGGACGAATATCGAGTCCCTTTTTTCCATCATCCAGAAAGTGGGAATGGTCAGCCATAATGAGCAAAAGGCGGAGGCCCTCATCCAATCCTTGAGAGAAAGATACGATAGGGTCCTCTCATCTCTCCGGGAGGTCAAGCATGAGCCGAAAGTCTTCCTCTCTCTCCATGGCGTAGGCTTCTGGACCTGCGGAAAGGAAAGCTTCCTCCATGACCTTATCCAGAAAGCAAGGGGTGTGAACATCGCCGGCCGCATTTCCAGGAAATGGCTTAATTTCAACCGGGAACAGCTCATCCATGAAAACCCGGAGGCCATCATCGTTCTCTCCAAGTCCGAGGAAGATTTCTTGAAAACCAGAGACTGGATAAAAAGCGAGGCTCATCTTAAAGGGATACAAGCAGTCGCATCCGACAGGATATACTTTTTGGACGAAAACCTGGCCACAAGACCTGGGCCCCGTCTCGTGGATGCGCTCGAAGAGCTGGCGCGCCTTCTCCATCCCCAATGCTTCGAAAGGGAAAGATGAGGCCGAATTCAAAAAGACGGATTCTCCTCTCCGGTCTGCTTTTCCTTTTTGTCCTGGGCTTTCTTCTTTCTCTCCTCGAGGGCCCTGTGGAGACCGATCTGAAGGACTTGTTTGGCTTTGTGTTCCAAGGTCAAGGCGATGAAAATCTCAAGATAATTCTCATTGACCTCAGGCTGTCTCGCGCACTCCTGGCTTTCCTGGTCGGCGCCAGTCTCTCCCTCTCGGGGGCAATCCTCCAGGGTTACTTCCAGAATCCGATGGCAGGGCCGTTTGTGGTCGGCGTTTCATCCGGCGCTTCCTTTGGCGCAGTTCTCTGTATTTACCTCGGTTGGAACATCTCATTCCTCGGCCTCTCTCTCCAGAGCCTGTTTGCTTTCGCTTCTGGTTTCGGTATCGTCTTCCTTGTTTATCTCCTTTCTCAGAGAAAAGGAGTTTTCAAAGTGGAAACCCTGCTTCTGACAGGGATCGCTGCCGGCGCCCTGGCCTCGGCTCTGACATCCTTTTTGATCTTCTTCAAATCGGAGTCATACGAACAGGCCGTCTTCTGGCTCCTGGGCAGCTTTCAACTCGCCGACTGGAAACACATCACTGCGGTGCTCCCCTATTTTCTGGTGTGTTTTGTCGTGGCCCAGTGGCTGGCCAAGGACATGAACCTTCTTGTTCAAGGAGATGAAACCGCTCAAGCCCTTGGATGCCCGGTGAGCCGGATGAGAAAGACCTTCCTGGTTCTATCCACCCTGCTTGCGGCATCATCGGTTTCTGTCTGCGGAATCATCGGTTTTATCGGGCTGGTCGTTCCCCATTGGGTTCGTATCCTCATCGGCCCTGACCACAGGCATCTTTTCTTCTTTTCTTCCTTAACAGGAGGGGTCTTTCTCGTCTATTCAGACCTCCTGGCTCGCACATTCCTTTTTCCCACCGAGCTGCCGATCGGAATCATCACTGCCGCTGTGGGCGCTCCCTTTTTCATCTATCTGCTGAGCCAGCGCCGCTAGTTTGAATTCCTTGCCCGGCCTTCACTCGAAATGCTAAAATGATTCCTTCCGATGAGATTCTTTTTTATCCGCGACTACAGGCATAGATACAGGTATTTCTCCTCCGACCCAATCAGCCAAATCCAGATCAAAACCTCGCGCTGGAAAGAATTCTGGGAGCTGGCCAAAAAAAAGCTGATGCTTCTCCCTCAAAGAATCCTGAGGCAGGAGCAGGCATTCGGAAAAATCCTGAAATTCAATGAGGATAAAATCCAGATATTCTATTCCGGAAAGCCTGATAACAAAAAAATAAAAACAAAGTTTTACTTCTTCCTCCAAAGGCAGAGGACCAAACACATACTCCTGCTGGTCGGAGAGACCCTCCTTCTTCCCATAAGCGGATTGGCCGCCTTCCTCCCCGGCCCGAACGTCTTCTTCGGTGTCCTGGCTCTGCTGATGATCACCCACTGGCAGGCTCTCAGAGGCATCAACAGAACTCTGAAAAAATATTTTGAGTTCATTCCGTCATCCCTGTTTAGAGAATGGGAACAGGCCCAGGAATCTAAAAAAGAAGAGAGTTACCCTCAGATTTTCAAAAAAATCGAGAACGAGTACAATCTTGTCGAGATTCGTAAAGTCCTCTGGAAATAGTCTCTTATCAGGGAATCATATCTATTTCCGTGACAATTAATCATGGAGGTGTAATCTGTTAAAGCGCCGGTTCCCCTCCATCCGGAGCCTATGGTGGAGGGTGGGAGGGTCTTGGTGAGGATGGAGGGGAACCGGCGCCACTCTTCCCAACTCATATCAACCCAATAATTCGTGTGACATCCTCTCTTGAGCGGGCCTGGATGCCGCCCTCGAGCCCCCGTAGCGGAGGGGGGACCCGTCGGCTTATCCGACGGGGGGAACTGACGGGACAGGTTCCCTCGGGGGTTCGGGGACTGAGGGCGGCTTCAGGCCGCACAGAGATTGCAGCCTTATTTACTGCGTTTACATTAGATCAGATGTTGCCCTTATCACGGATATAGAGATAGCCCTTAAAGCACTTCCAAATCCTTTATATCCAAGAAGAGTAGAAATGTTTTTGGAAAGATCCGAGGCGACCTTTCAGGTTTAGCCTTCCTGAAACTCCTTGGAGGGGGGACAGCTCCGCTTTCCCCCTTCCAACGCTCGCCTGCCTTCTCACAGCTCGCTGCCTCCCCTTCTCGGACGCCATCAAGCGTCCTGCGACCAAGAGGGCATACCCCCTTGGATTCCCCCAACATCGTTTCTTCGCAACGATGTTGTCCCTCAAGGGAAGCCGTTTCGGCCGGTTGAGATGCTTTTATGACCTTACATTTGACAAACTCAAGCTTTTAGTTTATCTATGTAGTTACCATGTCGCTGACCCTAAACCAATTTTTGTTCCTTGTTATCACTATTGCTGTTGTCGTATTCGTCACTTTTCTTGTCTCTCTCATCCTCCAGCTCCGAAGGACCGCCAAGGAGGGTGGAGATACGCTCATCGAGGTTCGAGAGCTCGTCCGGAATCTGAGGGAGACGGACAAGAAACTCAAGGAAAAAATGGACGACATAAGCCTTGCGATCGAGGCCACCAAAAAAACAGCGCTCGGACTCTCAGAAATAACCTGGTTTCTGACATCAAAAGTCATCAGGCCCTCCTCTAAATACTGGCCTCTCTTATTTCCCATTCTTCGTTTTGGTTGGCGGCAAATAAAGAAAAAAAGAAAGGAGAGAAAAAATGGCAGATAATAGGAATTCATGTTTTCTGGAAGCTGCTGTATCGTTCCTGATCGGCACAGCCACAGGGTTTGTTCTGGGCATCCTTTTCGCACCGGCAAGCGGAGCGGAAACACGCAAAAAAATCCAGGATAGCGCAGTCAAAACCGGAGAGAAGGCGAAGGAAAGCTACGAGAAAGTCGCCAAAGAAGCTGAAAAAGCGATAGCCGTCGTCAGGCAGAAAACCGCCGAAGGAATCGACACCATAAAGGATTTTGTCGAGAAGAAGAAATCAGAGATCTTGAAGAAGCCGGCAGAGTCTGAGCCAGCAAAAAAATAAGTCGCATCCGCCCCGGAATAGCTATTTTCCACAGAACAAAACCGATACATCCATAAAAATCTAGGGGATCCTGAGATGGCAAAGACAACCATAACCGAAATCAGAGCCAGAGAAGTGCTGGACTCAAGGGGAAATCCCACGGTCAGCACCAGAGTCTTCCTTAAATCCGGCGCCTTGGGAGCAGCCGCTGTTCCTTCCGGAGCTTCCACTGGTACCCACGAAGCCCTGGAATTGAGAGATGGGGATTCCTCTCGCTATCTGGGAAAAGGCGTTCTGAAAGCCGTTGCCAACGTGAATGAGGTCATTGCACCCGAAATAATAGGTATGGATGCTCTCAAACAAGAAGGAATAGACAGGCGGCTTATTCAACTCGACGGGACGCCTTCAAAACAAAGACTGGGAGCCAATGCTATCCTCTCCGTGTCCATGGCTGTGGCTCAAGCTTCCTCAAAGGCTCTTGACTCGCCTCTTTATCACTACCTGGGCAAAAGTCAGGAGTATCAACTGCCCGTTCCCTTGATCAATATACTCAACGGCGGATCCCATGCGGACAACAACGTCGATATCCAGGAATTCATGATCGCTCCTACAGGAAGTCCTGATTTCTCCGAGGCTATCCGGATGTCCGCCGAAGTCTTTCACCATTTGAAGAAGATCCTCCGCAGCAAAGGATATAACACTTCCGTAGGGGACGAAGGAGGGTTCGCTCCCAACTTGAAATCCAACGAGGAGGCCATTGAATTGATCCTGTCCAGCATCGAAGCCGCTGGTCTCAAAGCCGGCAAGGACATCTATCTCGCTCTGGACGTTGCGGCCTCCGAATTCTTCGGCGATAACAGGTATGTCTTTAAGAAATCGGATGGTTCACAGAGAACATCAGAGGAGATGGTTCAATATTATCAGAATCTGGTTGAAGAATACCCCGTCATCTCCATCGAAGACGGCTGTGCTGAGGACGATTGGGAAGGCTGGAAACTCATGACAGAGGCTCTAGGCGAGCGAATCCAGATCGTCGGGGATGATATTTTTGTCACCAACCTGGATAGATTCAAGAAGGGCGTGGAGCAGGGGATCGGGAACTCGATCCTCATCAAGCTCAACCAGATCGGGACTCTCACCGAGACCATCGAAGCTATCAGATATGCCCATCAGAATGGCTATTCTGCTGTCATCTCCCACCGTTCAGGGGAGACGGAAGACACCTTTATCGCCGATTTGAGTGTCGCCCTCAAAACGGGCCAGATCAAAACCGGCTCCCTTAGCCGGAGTGAAAGAGTAGCCAAATACAACAGGCTGCTGGAGATCGAGGAGGATCTGAAAGACAAGAGCAGCTACGCGGGTGCTCAAGCCTTCTCCAAGTACATCTCTTGAATGGAAACGGAATTCAAGGTCTGAAGCCGTTTTCAATAAAAAAACAACACCCTTGACCTTCGTCTGAGTCATGAACGGAAAGAATCACCACTTTCGTGTTTGCAGACCATGACCATAGACAAAAAGCGAAAACAGAAATTTTGTACATCATCCCGGATAGATATCAAGCGCGTTTACACGGAAAAAGAGTTTTCCGGCTTCGATACCTCTCAAGAGCTGGGCCAGCCCGGAGAATATCCGTTTACAAGGGGCGTCTACCCCACCATGTACAGGGGAAAGCTGTGGACCATGCGCCAGTATGCTGGCTTCGGCACAGCTGAAGAATCCAACAAGAGATACCGCTTTCTCCTCTCTCAAGGTCAGACGGGGATAAGCGTTGCCTTTGACCTGCCCACTCAACTGGGCCTGGACTCAGACCATCCTCTCTCCCAAGGGGAGGTGGGAAAGGTCGGTGTGGCCATCGACTCCCTCGAGGATATGGAAACCCTTTTCAGGGATATTCCGCTGGACAGGATCAGCGTCTCCATGACCATCAACTCCACAGCCGCCATTATTCTGGCCATGTACCTCGTCCTGGCTGAAAAAAAAGGAATCAAATGGACCAAACTCTCCGGCACCATCCAGAACGATGTCCTTAAAGAATACATTGCCCGGGGAACGTACATCTATCCTCCTCAGGCATCTTTGAAGATCATCACAGACATCCTTGCCTTCTGCCATAAAAACGTTCCCAACTGGAACACGATGAGTATCAGCGGCTACCACATCAGGGAAGCAGGCGCCACCGCTGTCCAGGAGCTCGCTTTTACCCTGGCCAATGCGCTGACCTATGTCGAGGCCGCCATGAAGTCAGGACTCGATGTAGACACCTTCGCCCCCCGCCTTTCCTTTTTCCTTGCCTGCCACAACAACTTCTTCGAAGAAATCGCGAAATTCAGAGCGGCAAGACGTTTGTGGGCTAGACTGATGAAAGAGAAATTCAAGGCAAAAAATCCCCTCGCCTGGAAATTAAGGTTCCATACTCAGACAAGTGGAGTGACTCTTCTTGCCCAGCAGCCTGACAACAATGTGGTCCGGGTCGCGCTTCAAGCTCTGGCTGCAGTCTTGGGCGGCACTCAGTCCCTCCACACCAATTCCAGAGATGAGGCACTTGCGCTTCCGAGCGAGGAATCAGCCCAAATAGCTCTCAGGACTCAACAGATCATCGCCTACGAAAGCGGCGTGGCTGATACTGTCGACCCGATGGGAGGCTCTTTTTACATTGAGAGCCTGACCAACCAGATCGAAAAAAAAGTCCAGGAATACCTCAGAAAAATCGAAGAGCTGGGAGGAATGCTCACCGCCATTGAAAAAGGATTCATCCAGAAAGAGATTCAGGAAAGCGCCTACAGGTATCAAAAGCAGGTGGAAAGCAAAGAAGAGATCATCGTTGGACTGAACGAATTCCGGAACAAAGAAGAGCAAATCCGCTTCAGCCTCTATTCTCCACCTGAAAAAATCGAGAAAACTCAGGTCAAGAAGCTCCTTTCCCTTAAGGCAAAGCGGTCAGACAAACAGGTCAAAATCCGGCTGGAGGCATTAAAAAAAGCCGTTGAATCCGAAGAAAACCTTGTCCCTCCCATTATCGAGGCCGTAAAAGCCAGGGCGACTCTGGGCGAGATTTCCTCCCTCCTCAAGGATATCTATGGAGCCTTTCAGGAAACAGTCTCTCTCTGACTCTTCTTATCCTCTCTGGAGCATATCCATCCTCATGGACCCAGACTAATGAAAGAATCGAGAGAGCTAAAGGCAAAGCATCTTTTTCCCGGGATACAAACTGGCTCAGGGTGGATGTCAAGAAAATCGCGTGCTGGTCTCGCTGGGGCAAAACCAACGTGTTCTCGAAACACCACCTTGAACTCTTTTTTTGTCTTCTGCTGGGGAATGGAAAATGCTTGCAACTCCGGCAATAATATTGACTTTCTTACAGGGCGATTCTAAGATAGGCGGGTGAAAATTCGCTGCTTTGACAATCTCGACAAGCAGAACTACCCGGAAAGGAATCCGCCGTAGCCCTTCGTCCGATGTCTTTCCCTTTTCTTTTTCTCGCCCTTTCCCTCGCATCAGGCATCCTGTTTTCTTCTTTTCTCTCCCTTTCCCTGCTCAGCTGGATTCTGTCCCTGCTGGCTTCTCTTGCCTCTGCCTGGCTGCTCTTCTCTGTCAGGAAAGAAAAAATAAGCTTCGCCTTCATCCTCCTGGCCACTTTTTTCATCGGCGCCAGCCTGCACACCCTCGCCGACAGGGATTTCGAAAACAACTCTCTCCGCAGACTGACGCTCTCCTCTTATGCTGATTTCTACGGAAAGCTGTATAAGTCTCCCTCTCGCGGACTCGACAGGGACTTCCTTTACTTAAGAGTGGAGAGAGTCTCTTATCAAAATGAAGAACTCCAGGTAAAGGGGAATATCAGGATCACCTTACTCCATTCATCAGAATTTCCTTTGCCTTCCGATCTCATCTCCCAGGATGAGGTCAAGGTCTCAGCCCGTCTTCTCCCTCAAAAGGGCTTTCAAAACTTCGGCACATTCTCGATGACTTCCTATCTCAAAGGACAGAACATCCACCATAGAGCCATCTCCAAAAGCCCTCTCCTCGTCGAGAAATTGAAGCCCGGGAAAAAATACTCTCCTCTGCGGCTCCTGTCCATCCTCAGGCAGAATCTTCAGCACAGAATCGAGGAACACTTTCCGGCCTCCGGCGAGCGCCAGATCTCTGCCCGAGGAGCCATCCTCGAAGCTCTCCTCCTGGGGGAAAGAGGAAGGATGAACCCCTCCGTCACTCAATCCCTCCAGAAATCAGGAATCTACCATCTTTTCGCCATATCTGGAGCCCATATCGCAATCATTTCCTTTTTCCTCTTTTCCTTTTTCAGGCTTGTGCGAATTCCCACCCGGATTTCTTACTTGCTGGTGATGGCTTCTCTCCTGTTTTATGCCTTTCTGGTGGAAGGGAGGCCCTCAGTCATGAGGGCAACAATCATGACCCTTGCCTTCCTCCTCAGCAAACTCATCTGGAGAAACGTCAACCTCATCAACACGATCTCCATCAGCGCCTTCATCCTGCTTTTCCTGAACCCGTTCAGCCTCTTTAACCTGGGTTTCCAGCTGACCTTCTCAGCCACCCTGGCCATCATCCTCTTCTTCCCTCGGATCATCAAGTACTTTCCCCGCCTTCCCTTGAAAATCAGCGAAATATTTGTTCTTTCCCTGACTGCCCAACTCGGTGTTCTGCCCTTTGTGGCCAGTTCATTCAACAGAGTGACTTTTTCCTCTCTTCTCCTGAATTTCGCCGCACTGCCTCTTGTCGCCTTGATCATGGCCTCTGGCTTCATCTTTCTCCCCCTCTCGCTCCTCAGCCCCGCTCTGGCCCAACATCTGGTGAAGGGAATAAATTTTCTCATAGGCCTCCTCATCCGCAGTTCACATCTCCTGGACAGGTTTTCCTTTATCTCCTATCGAATCCCCACTCCCCATCTCCTCATTCTGGCCGGCTATTTTCTCTTTCTCTACCTTTTTCTCCTGCCTTCGAGAATAAAAAGGCAGAAATTGATCCTGTCCCTCTGTTTTCTGGCATTCTTTCTCTTCCTGATCACTCATCCTTTTCCTTCCTTATCTAAGAATCTCAAATGCACCATCATCGATGTCGGGCAGGGAGAGTCCATACTCGTCGAATTCCCGGGTAAGAAAAAAATGCTTATCGACGGAGGCGGATTCCCGGAAGGGAGCTTTGATATCGGAGAAAGTATTGTTTCCCCTTTTCTGTGGAAGAAAGGGATAAAGAAAATCGACTACTTGGTCCTGACCCATGCTCATCCAGACCATCTCAACGGCTTGAAAGCTGTCTCCAAGAACTTCAAAATAGGGGAATTCTGGGAGGCCTTCAGCCCCAGCGAGAGCGAAGATTACACAGAGTTCAAGAGAATGCTTCCAGGGTCGGTGAGTTCCAGAAGGTTCTTTCGGGGCGACTCGCAACGAGTTAAAGATGTCAGGATCGAAGTTCTCCATCCTGAACGGGGAGAGCTGATCGTTTCCGGAGTCCACAACGACGACTCGCTCGTCCTCAGGCTTACCTACGGGCAAATCTCCTTTCTTCTTCCGGGTGACATCGGCATCCATCCTGAGGAGGAGATCATGGAAAATTTCATGGATATCCAAAGCCAGGTTCTCAAATCTCCGCATCACGGAAGTCCCTCCTCGAGCTCAGAAGGCTTCCTCCTGAGGGTTTCCCCCAGAATTGTGGTTGTCTCCGCAGGGGAGGGAAACGTCTATGGATTTCCCAACTCAGAAGTCTTGAAAAGATACAGCGAGATAGGGGCAAAAGTTTACCGGACTGATATCCACGGAGCCGTTGAAATCTCCACGAACGGGAAGAAAATATCCGTCCGGACAGCATCCGAAGGTTCAAAAAATTAGCAGGTTTCTTGTCTTAAAGCCTCAACCCTCCATCGGATAAAAAAGAAAAATAATCAGGGCTAAAAACTGCCCCGTTTCCTGATGAGTACGCATCATCTTTCCCGGTGATAGAGGACTAAAAAAAATCACTCCAAAAATCATCCTTAAAGGCGATTTACATATTGACTCACCTGGATTATTTTATGTTTGAAGCACAAGTTAAATGCTAAAAGATGAAATAAAAGGACGGTTCTTGAACCCCAGCCATCATAATCCCTTTTCCCTCCTATCCTTCCCGGTTCAAGAACCGTCCCTCAAACTTGAGAGAAACATCTTCTCCCCTGATTGACACAGGAATCCATACCGTATATAATAAGCCCCAGAGAAAAGGAAAAAATGAGACTTAAAAAGTTCATAGTAGGCGTCTCTCTCCCTTTATTCTTTTCCTCCCTCCTCTTCTCCCAGAGCCTGACTGAATTGGCCAAAAAGGAAAGAGAACGAAGAGCCATGCTCAAAGGCAAGAAATTTGCAGTTGTCACCAATGCTGACCTGGGAAAGTTGAGAAAAAGACCTGCCCTCTCCATTTCCGGATTTGAGACCTCCGGCACAACTCCAGTACCCGCGAACATGTCCTCCGCCAGAGACCAAGCCGAACCTACTGAATCCGGAGACATAAGCAGACCAGGGACTCAACAGGACAGCAGCGTGGATCAAAGAGAGCCAGGCCAGCCCTCAATAGAAGAGCTCGAAGCAAAGTATTATCAAGCCAGAGAATACACCGAGCTGCTGACCATAAAGCTGCGCGGACTGTGGCAGGAATACTACAGCATGGACGATATGACAGATAGAAACAGCATCCAGAAGCAGATCGCCGAGACTTCTCTCCAGATCGAGAAAGCTCAGCGAGACGAAGCTCTGGCCAAGCAGGAGATGGAGAAGGGCCGCACTCGGGTCAGAAGACGGCCATAAAAAAGGGAAAAGGGATAGGACCAGGGAAAGCAAATTCCTTATCCCACGGGTTGAACAGAAGCGAATTCTCCAAAGCGCCCCCTCATCTGAAGTATATGAAGGCTATTTGAACACCTAATTCTCTGTTATCCCCGGAGCCAGCAAAGACTCTAGCCGGGATGTGCGTCTGGTCAGTGGTGATTGTCAGTAGAAATTTATCCTTCTCGCCCAGTTTTTCTTTCTCAATTCTGTATGATTTCTCGAAATGGCTTTTTTCCGGGATGAACTCATCCAGTGTCATTCCATCTATCCTGAAGATGACTTTCTGTCTGTCAAGAATATCCTTCCGCACTCCTCCCCTTATGACCAGAAGGGCATCGCGACGAGGGTTGTCGATAATACAACTGGCTTCTTGAGCCGTCCACCGCCAGCGCTTCAAGTGAGTATCAGCGTCTATCTCAAAGCCATACCAACCGTTGTCGTAGACGATCTCGGGAGTGTCAGGAGGAGGGGGGAAGACCTTCAGTCTTCTTTCATAAATTTTCTTCAGGGAATGGCCTGTCTCATCTTCGGGAAAGGAAAAACCGATAGAGAGCCTTAAACTCTCCGTCCCTTTAAATTCAGGGTCGAGCTCATCCATGAACTGCGGAATGTAGATCCTTCGCGAATAAAGGTATTCTTTGCCCGGCTCCCACTGAGAAGTCGGAATCTCTGGTCTATGATTGTCATACACGATCAGGTTGCTGCCATGCCAGAAGTGGACAAACACAGCCCGATCCCGGTCCATTCTCTTGAAGTCCTTCCTCGTTCTCCACAGGTACTCGACATCCGTAAACAGCCTGTCCGTGAGGGGAGTTTCCGAAAAGCTCACTTCCAGCTCTATACCTTTAAGCCGGGGATCTTCCTTGCAGAAAAAAATAAGGAGAATGGTCGCCAGAACTAAAAACATCCCTATACGCTTCTTTTTTACCTTCATTTTTCGTTATTTCTTCACACAGCAAGCATTCAGGAAGTTAATGGATGGAAGCAGGGTGAAAATACTCACTTGAGTCCCGAAGCCTGCCGCTATAATTAGCACAAGACCCAAGGCCATGTCAAAAAAATACGCCGACGGTAAGAATCTCTATTTCCGTGAAGAGGGGAACATCTGACCTGATGGGGAAGTTCGGCGATGGTTCCTCTCCATCCAAAGCCCATGGTGGAGGGTAGGAGGGTCTTGGCTTGGATGGAGGGAACCAGCGTCGCACTTCTCAACTCATATTAATGAAATCATTCATTTGACATACTCTATTGAGCGAGCCTGGATGCCGCCCTTGAGTCCCCGTAGCGGAGGGGGGACCCGTCGGCTTATCCGACGGGGGGAACCGACGGGACAGGTTCCCTCGGGGTCCGGGGGCTGAGGGCGGCATCCAGGTCGCACAGAGGTGGAGCCGTCATGTCCCCGACTTCACATCTTCCCTCTGAATCCCGAACACACCTTGAAAGAGAAAAACGAATAGTGTATATTCCCCAGAAGATGAAGCCTATTCTCCTCTTTTTCTCTCTTTTTCACCGTTCTGCCTGCCGGGTGAAAAGCTGGCTCTACAGCCGGAAGGCATTCAAACCTGAAAAAGCTCCACTCCCGGTTATAAGCGTAGGCAACATTGCCTTCGGAGGCTCAGGCAAAACGCCTCTGGCGATGAATCTGCTGTCATTTCTTGTCCGGAATGGATTAAAGCCTGCTCTGATCAGCCGCGGGTACAAAGGAAAATGGGAAAGGACCGGAGGAATTCTCTCGGATGGAAAAACCATCCGGGGAAGCTGGGAAGATTCAGGTGACGAGGCATACCTAGTGGCCTCTAATATCCCCCAGTCCGGAGTATTCGTCGGCAAAGACCGACTCGCTTCCTGCCGAATGGCCAGAGACGCTGGCTTTGAAATCGTTGTCCTGGACGATGGCTTCCAACATCTGCGCCTTCAGCGCGATTTAGATATCGTTCTTTACGACCCGGCTGAAAAAATTGCGCTCCGTGAACCTGTATCCTCCCTGAAAAGAGCCCGCATCATCCTGGTCGAAAAAAAGGCGGGGGCCGGAGCGAAAGGCAGGCTGAAGAAAAGATTCCCTCAGTCAGATATCTTTGAATACACGGTTCAAAACAGGGGCTTCTTCAGACCTGGTAAGAACGAACAAGAATCAAGAGATAGGCTTGAGCAGAAAAGAGTCCTTGCCTTTTGCGGAATAGCTCGCCCGCAAAGATTCCTCACTCAGCTCCAAAAAGAGAACATCCGGCCAGCATGCCTGTTGAAATTCCCTGACCATCATTCCTACCCTCTTCCTTCTGTAAAAAGAATTTCAGAGACATTCGATCGTATCAAGGCCGAAGCTATCATCACGACAGAAAAGGACGTGGTTAAGATATCAGATGACAAGGATCTTGCCCCCCTCCCTGTGTATTACTTAAAAATCGACCTGGAGCCGGAACAAGCATTCTATCTGAATATCTCTTCTCTTCTGGAGAGAATATAACAATAATTCGCTATGGCGCGCATCAAAGACTATCCAGAATATTTTGTTTTCCAAATATTAAAGGCCCTGATCTTCATCCTGCCCAGGAAACTCTGTATCTCCGCCGGAAAAATCTTCGGATTGACCTTATATTACTTAGACAGGAGACACCGCCGCATTGCTCTTTCCAACCTGAATATCGCTTTCGGAAAAGAACTCCCCTCTAATGAGCTAAAAAAAATCGCCCGAAGCTCATTCCAGCATTTCGGCGGCGTTCTCATGGAAATCGTCAAGTTCCCCTGTTTGAGTGAAAAGAAAAAGGGCAGGTTAATCCAGGTTGAGGGAGAGGAACATCTCCGCCATGCACTCCGAGAAAACAAGGGAGTGATAACCTTTTCTGCCCATTATGGAAGCTGGGAAATCTCCCAGTCTTTCATTTCCAAACAAGGAAAACTCAACGTGATTGCCCGGGCTATGGACAACACGCTCCTGGAGAAGGAGCTCCTCAAGCTCAGAGCCAGACACGGCTCAAGAGTCGTCTACAAACACCAGGCCACAAAGCACATCCTGAAATCCCTCCGGGCAAAAGAGATTGTCGGTTTTCTGATCGACCAGAATGTCCAAAAACACCAGGCTGTCTTCATCGACTTTTTCGGAAAAAAGGCCGCCACCACTCCCGTCCTGGCCGTGTTCTTCCTTAAAACAGGGGCTCCTCTCGTCCCCTTCTTCTGTTTCCCAACATCCTCTTCTATCCATCAGATCCAATTCCTTAAACCTCTGGAAATTGAGCAGGAAGGTGACTATGACCAGCAAGTGTTGAAAATCACCCAGTTATGCACTAAGATTATAGAAGCTCAAATAAGAAAAAATCCTGCACACTGGTTCTGGCTGCATGACCGATGGAGGACGCGGCCAGACGACGAAAAGGAGGATTGACAGCAAATCCGACTAAATCTTAATAATAACGGAGGAAAAACATGAGAATCGGGACAGCTTTAATCCTGACCACCGGATTTCTTCTTTTGGCCGTTCATTCATCTTCCGGGGCAACCAAGGAAGACGTGGAAAAAATATTCAAATCCATCAAGTGGTACGGCCACGCTTCTTTTGCCATCGAAGCGGATATGGTCATCACCATCGACCCCTGGAAAATCCCGAGCTCAGCCCCTAAGGCAGACCTGATACTCATCACTCATTCCCATTCTGACCATCTCTCCCCGAAAGATATCAACAACCTTAAAAAAGAAGGAACCGTCATCATCTGCGCCACCGATTGTGTTTCCCGGCTATCCGGCGACGTCCGAAGCTTGACCCCAGGGCAGGAGATGGATGTCCGGGGAATCAAGATCAAAGGAGTACCGTCTTATAACCCATCCAAGCCTTTTCATCCCAGAGGCAGCAAATGGCTCGGCTACATCATCACTGTTGGAGGAGTCTCGGTTTATCACGCGGGCGACACGGATTTCATCCCGGAGATGAATGACCTGGGAAGAGTTCACATCGCCCTGCTGCCCGTCGGAGGCCAGTACACCATGGATGCCGAGGAGGCGGCCAAGGCGGCAAATATCATAAAAGCGGATATCTTCATCCCGATGCATTACGGAGCAGGAGTGGTCGGCAGCGTGAAAGACGCCGAGAAATTCAAGTCACTCTGTCAGGGAGAAGTCAGGATACTCAAAGAAACAAAATGACGAGAGCCAATAAACGCCCTTTCGACTCTATCAGACCGGTCAAGATCAAGACGGATTACCTGGAATTCGCCGACGGATCAGCCCTGATTGAAATCGGAAAGACCAAGGTGATCGCGGCAGCGTCCTTAGATGAAAAAGTCCCTCCATTCCTCAAAAACAGCGGCACTGGCTGGATAACCGCCGAGTATTCCATGCTTCCCCGCTCGACAGAGAAAAGAACCATCCGAGAAAGAGTCCAGTCTCGGCCCTCAGGCAGGACTCAGGAAATTCAGCGCCTGATAGGCCGTTCCCTTCGGGCGGTGACTGAGCTCAGTATCCTGGGAGAGAGGACGATCATCCTTGACTGCGATGTTATCCAGGCTGATGGAGGAACAAGGACAGCCTCGATAACAGCTGCCTGCGTGGCCTTGGCTCTCGCCCTGAAAAAGATGATGGACATGAATGTTATCAAAGAGATGCCCCTCAGACACCTCGTCAGCGCTATCAGCGTGGGCATAGTCGAGGGAGAACCCCTCCTCGACCTCGATTACGATGAGGATGCGCGAGCGGATTTAGACATGAACCTGGTCCAGACTGAAAAAGGTCATATTGTCGAGATCCAGGCAACAGCCGAACGAAAAACTTTTTCCCGCAGAGATCTGAATAAGCTCATGAGCCTGGCCGATAAAGGAATACAAGAGCTCATCCTCATCCAAAAGGACGTGCTCAAGAAAAAGAGCCTTCTCTTTATGGCCTACTGATAAAAAGGAAAAAATATGAAACGGATCCTAGTCACAGGTGGAGCCGGCTTTCTCGGAAGCCATCTCTGCGATTCTCTCCTGGAAAAAGGTGCGGACGTTGTCTGTGTCGATAACTTTTTTTCTGGATTCAAGGACAATATCCGGAATCTTTTTTCCCACGCTTATTTCGAATTGATCCGGCATGATATCATCCATCCTCTTTTTCTGGAAGTCGATCAAATCTACCACCTTGCTTGCCCCGCCTCCCCGATTCACTACCAGCTCAATGCCATAAAAACAGTGAAAACCAATGTCATGGGCACCATCAACATGCTGGGCCTGGCCAAGAGGATAAAAGCCCGCATTCTACTGGCCTCATCCTCGGAAATATACGGCGACGCAACGGTCCACCCCCAACCCGAAAGCTACTGGGGAAACGTCAATCCCATCGGCATCAGGGCCTGTTATGACGAGGGTAAAAGAGTCGCGGAGACGTTGATGATGGACTATCACCGCCAGAATAAAGTCGACATCAAGATTGCCCGGATATTCAACACCTACGGGCCCCGGATGGCCGTGAATGACGGCAGAGCCGTCAGCAACTTTATCATCCAGGCATTGAGAGGCGAGCCCTTGACCGTTCACGGAGATGGAAGTCAGACTCGATCTTTCTGCTATGTCTCCGACCTCATTCAGGCTCTCCTGGCCCTAATGGGAGCTGAAGATATCACCGGACCCGTAAACCTGGGAAATCCCGAAGAACACACGATCCTCGAAGTCGCGAAGAAGATCATCAAGCTCACCAAAAGCGCCTCCAAAATCGTCCACAAGCCTCTGCCTGCGGACGATCCCGTTCGAAGACGCCCGGACATCTCCCTGGCTAAAAAAAAGCTTTCCTGGACGCCTCACGTCAAACTGGATGAGGGCCTGGAGAAAACCATCGCCTACTTCAAAGATATGCTTCAATCATGAAGAAAGGTGGAGAAGGAAGCATCCGGGATAACAGCCATTTCATTCCAAAATAGGATGGGTGTAGCGAGGACGGACGGGGGACACACTGTGACAGGACCCATCCTTGAAAAATATTAACCTCAACGGAAAAAGGATGCTTGCAAGGGAGAATTCCTCCTTGACAACATCCCTTTATCGCAATAACATATCGCAAAAAAAAGTATTCCAAAAAAACCGACAAGCCATTATAATTATGGCTCAAACAATATCTCAAAGCGGCCTTATAGAGGCGTTAATCCAAGGAGGCTATGATGGATATCATACCAACCCTTATCATAATAGGCATCATACTCATCGTTATAATCCTTATCTCAATCCTTATCGCTAAACAGTATCGCAAAGTCGGCCCCAACGAAGTCCTTATCATTTCGGGAGGACGGAAAAGAGCCGTTATCGAACCGGATGGCACCAAAAGAAAGGTCGGCTACCGTTATCGCCTCGGTGGCGGCACATTTGTCATCCCCTTCCTTGAGGCTGTTAACATCCTGCCCATGGAGGTCATCACTCTGAACATCAAGACTCCTGAGGTCCTCACTCACGGAGGAGTCCCGATCATGGCTGAGGCCACTGCCCAGGTCAAGATCGACTCTTCAGACCGTTCCATTCGTCTCGCAGCCGAGCAGTTCTTAGGTATGGGCAAAGAAGGCATCAGAGACGTCTCCATGACCATCCTCGAAGGGAAGACGAGAGAGGTCATGGGCGCCATGACAGTTGAGCAGATCTACAGAGGAAGACATGAGTTTTCAGACAAGGTTACAGAGGCTACCCGAAAGGATTTTGCCAAGATGGGACTGACCATGATGTCCTTTGCTCTGAAGGACATCAGCGACACCCAGGGTTATCTTGATGCCCTGGGGAAGCCCGAGATCGCGGCAGCCAAACGCGACGCTGCCATCGCCGAAGCCGAGACGGATAAGGAAGCCATAATCAAATCCTCCCAGGCACGGAAGGAGGGAGAAGTGGCCCGCCTGGCTGCCGAGGCCCTTATCGCCAAGGCCCAATGGGAAAACGAAGCCAAAAAAGCCGAATCCCAGGTCCTGGTCAACCAGAAAAAAGCCCAATCCGACCTCTCCTACGAGCTGGAACGTTTCCGCATCAGCCAGGAGCTCAATAAGGAAGAAGCCAAGGCCATGCTCATCGAAAAAGGAGAAGCGATAAAAATCGAAGAGCTGGAAATCGCCCGCAGACAAAAAGAGTTGGAGTCCAGTGTGATCAAGCCCGCCGATGCAAGGAAGTACCAGCTCAAAGCCGAAGCCGAAGCAGAAGAATACCGCATCCTGACCGAAGCCAAAGGCAAGGCAGAGGCCACCAAGCTCGAAGGTGTGGCTGAAGCGGAAAAGCTCAAACAGATGGGCACAGCAGAGGCTGAATCCATGCTCAAAAAGGCTCAGGCCTGGGAGAGATACAACGATGCCGCCCTCTTCGAATCCTACATGAAAATCCTCCCTGAACTGGCAAAGTCTGTATCCGAACCCCTCTCCAAGGTGGACAAGATCGTGATAGTCAGCGGCGACAAAGGGTTGGGCACATCAAAGCTGACTTCCCAGGTCGCCGAAGTCCTGGCTCAGATGCCCGAAGTTGTGAAGTCCCTGACCGGCGTTGACCTGAAAAAATACCTCAAAGACAAACTCACTCCTGAAAAGAAAGAAGAAGAATAATCTTCTCTAAAGAGTAGGTCGACCATGATCTCAGATAAAGCGAGTCAAATCGGCGCATCCCCAACCCTCAAGATCTCCGCCAAAGCCAAGTCTATGAAGGATGAGGGGATTGACATCGTGGACCTCAGCATCGGGGAGCCAGATTTTTTCACTCCGGACAACGTGAAAGAGGCAGGCATCAAGGCCATCAAAGATAACATAACCAAATACACGCCCAACGAAGGAATCCCGGCTCTCAAGCAGGCCATCATCAACAGACTGAAAGAAGACTTCGGTCTTTCCTACACCAAAGAGGAAGTCATCGTTTCCCCGGGAGCAAAGAGCTCCCTTTACCATCTTTTCCAGGCGTTGATCGATGGGGGCGATGAGGTCATCATCCCGGCTCCGTACTGGGTGACCTATCCTCACTCAGTTTCCCTGGCCGAGGGAAAAGCCATCATCATCCCCACCAAGGAGGAGAACGGGTTCATCCTCACCCCTGACCAGCTCAAGGCTGCCATCTCACCGGCCACCAAGGCTATCATCCTCAACAACCCCTCCAATCCCACAGGAGCCGCCTACAAAAGGCATGAGCTTGAAGCCATCGCTGACATCATCCTGGATGAGGATATCTTTGTTGTGGCTGATGAAATCTACGATAAATTCGTCTACGATGACTTCAAATTTGTGAGCTTTGCCTCCTTAGGGGAGGACGTCAAAAAGAAGACCATCATCATCAACGGAGTTTCCAAGGCTTACTCCATGACCGGATGGAGAATCGGCTACGCGGCCGGACCTGGAGAGATCATCGGGGCCATGGGCAGGGTTCAGAGCCACACCACCTCCAACGCCTGCTCGATCTCCCAGATGGCAAGCCTGGAAGCCCTGGCCGGCCCCCAGCATGAAGTCTCCAAGATGAGATCGGAGCTGCAGAGACGACGGAACTACGCCCTGATGAGGCTCCAGACCATCCCCAAAATATCCTGTTTCAAGCCCCTGGGAGCATTCTATCTATTCCCCAATTTCTCCTCCTATTATGATAAGGAATTCAATAATGTCCAGATCCGAAACTCTTACGGGATGGCCTATTATCTGTTGAAAGAAGCGAAGGTGGCTATCGTGCCGGGAGATGCCTTCGGAACCGATGACTACATTCGGATCTCCTACACCACCTCCATGGAAAACCTGGAAAAGGGCATGGACAGGATCATCGAAGCGCTCAGGCAGCTCAAAACAGCCAAAAAAGTGAAGTATATCGCTCTCAACAACACTCTAACCAGAGAAAAGAAATCCGTACCCGTGGACCCCGCCATTTCCGTCAAGATGAAAGAGGTAATGGTCGCTGAGATGGAAAGTCATCTCAGCTACGAAAATTATTTCGAGTGGAATGCCAACATCAACGGTGTCATTGTTCAGCTTCGCACCAACGTCTCCCATCTCAATGATTTCTGGGTCGAAAACTGGTACCCGGCTCAGCTGGAAGCCGACCTGGAACCTCACGGCATCATCTACGCTGTTGACGGCATTCCAGGCAGGGAGCCGCACTCTTTTTATAACTCGGAGACGAACACGGGCTTCCTCATCAACACGGACAACTACACTTCCCTGCGCAGCCTGGCCCTGGGTTTGACCATTGACGTCTCAGAAAGGCTTTTCAACGTCTTCACTCTCCGGGGAATGTCCGCAGATATCGACGGTAATGGCGTGGTCCTGATGGGACCCAAAGGGACAAAAAAAACAGAGCTTTTTTTCTCGCTGCTCCAGGACGAACGGTTCCGGCTCCACTCCAACGATATCCTTTTTATCCGGTTTTCAGGTGGAAGAGCACTGGCGGATTCCGCGGAAAGAAAGCTTTTCCTGCCGACGAACACGGTGGAATCCTACCCCCGACTGGCTCCTCTCTTCGACAACAGCAAGTGCGAGAATGTCATCACCCGCAAGGATGATTGTCAGGATGCCGAATGTTTGAATATCGACGAGTGCCGCCTTGACCGGGGCTCTCCTTATTGCTACAAGGCCTCCAAAGATGCCCATGCCCTCCTTGACCCTTACTGGATCGACGGTCCGGCCAAGCATGCCAAGCGATCTGTCGTGCGCTGGATATTCCTCCTTCGCTATGACACAACCTCGCCTCCCTGTGTTGAGATCGAAGTCGAGGATGCCCTTCGGATGCTCGAATCCGGAGAAAGCCTCGGGCTCAAGCGCGACCTGAGCCCCTCAAAGATTCATCCGTTTTACAACCCGCATCTTCTGCTCAAAACACCGGAAAGGCTGGAGCTGGAAAGACACTTTTTCGAACGGCTCCTGGCTAGTGCGTCATGCTATCTGTTCAACAGCGGTGTGGCCTCTGCGGAGGATATCAAGAAAATCATCACCGGCGAAGCCGGGACAGAAGAGAAAAAAGAGTAATTTCAACAACACAGCCATGGATAACCAAAGCATTTTTAACGAAACAGCCTATAAAAAATTTAGCGAAGAACTTCAAAGAGTATTAAAGGGACCCAACATCAAGACCGTCAGCCTCAAATGGCTCGAGCCCAGAGCCAAGGCTGCAGGAATGCGGACAAAATACGGCTCTTACGGCTGGCGCTCGGCCATATCCAGCCGGATTGCCCCTAAAACTGTCTACCTGGGAAGTGAAAAAGTCCGCCTTCCCCACCCCACAGAAGCTCAGAAAAACCTGATCGCCAGTGCCCCCGAAGAGTTGGACAAGGTTCTCCATCTGCTGCGAACCCTTCCTTTTTGCTGCATACGCAGGCAGATGGGGGAGAACGAAACCTATAATCCTGTCTGCAACCTCTATGTATCCGAAGCCGACCAGACAAACTACCGTCTGGGCTGCATGTGGGGCAATACCATGTTCAAACCAGGCAGGCGACCGGGACCCGAGTTCATCATGATTCACATCCCCGAAGAGCATCTCTTGAGGCAGCAGGTCCTTGTCATCCCCGAAGAAAAGATCAATATCGCCCTGGGAACCGACTACATGGGAGAAGATAAAAAGGGATTTCTCCGGCAGGCAATGTGGACAGCGGATGAAAAAGGCATGCTCGGCCTTCACTCCGGGACCAAGATGGTGACGGTCAGGGATGCTGACAACAGGCTCAAAACCTATGGGGTGTTCCTCTTCGGCCTGAGCGCGACCGGAAAATCCACCTGGTCCTGCCATCAGCTCGGCCTGGATCATGGAAGAGGCGAAAAGACCGAAGTGACCCAGGATGACATCGTCTTCTTGAAGAATGACGGTTCTGCGCTGGGCTCAGAAGACAATTTCTTCGTCAAGACAGACGTTGAGAAAGAATACCAAGAAGCGATGTTCAACGCGCTGATTGATAAATCCGCACTCCTTGAAAATGTGATGATCAACTCCAACGGGGATGTCGATTTCATGGACGAAAGCCTGACAGCCAACGGAAGGGCCGTTGTCCAGCGCAGAAAGCTGCAAGCCAATATAAAAGGAAAGATGGTCGGGATCGCCTCCAAATCCATCAACCTTCCGCCTCTTCAGGAGCTCGACGGACTCATCTTTGCCTTTATAACCAGAAGGAATACCATCATGAGCTTTGCCCAGGAGTTAACGCCCGAACAGGCTGTCCTGGCTTATCTCTGGGGAGAAAGCACCCACAGCTACGCCAGTCAACCTGACAAAGCCGGCGAATCGGTGCGCATCGTCGGCACCGACCCGTTCATCATCGGGTCCAGGGCGAAAAAGGTCAACCGCTTTTATGAAATCATCATGACTCTGGTCAGCAATTTCCCGGGAAAAGTCAAATTCATGCAGTACAACACCGGTGGACTGGGTGAGATCATCGAAGCTTACGACGTAAACGGCCAGCAGAAGAAGAGGCTGGTGCGCAAGGTGAGCCGGGTCCCCATCAGCCTCATGGCTCAGATCCAGAGAGGTGACCTTCGAGGAACCAACCATTATGAAAGAGATATCCTGGGAACAAAGGAGATCAAGGTCTGCGAAGGAAAAAGCCTTGATGAATACGACATCCGGAACTTCTACTCCGAAGAACAGATCCAGTATTATATCAAGGACCTGGTGGACGGAAGACGCAGCTTTACAGAGGAGATCGCTTCAGAGGGCCTGAGGCAAGAGATCCTGTATGCAGCGGAGCGCTCTTTCCGGATCGATAAAAGCGGGGAGAAGGAAAAAATCTTTGTCCCTGGGGCTCAAGCCGCTGAGGAAAAAGCTCCCGCCTTTTGGGAATTCAAATCCAGGCCCCGAAAAGAAAGGTTCTGGCGGAAATAAAACTGCAAGTCACGATCCCGATTTCTCTTCAATCTCTTGAGCCAAAAGATGAAGGAGGAGGATATGAATTTCCTGAATTCTCGGGGTCTTCTTCGAAGGGACATCGAGCAAGTAATCGACGAGCGGACCTAGCTTCCCGCCCCCTTTTCCTGTCAGAGCCACAGTGATCAGGCCCCTCTCTCTGGCAGCCCTCATGGCTTCAAGCATGTTGGGGGAGTTCCCGCTGGTGGAAAGGCCCAAAGCCACATCACCCTGATTCCCGAGGGCCTCGACCTGCCGGGAAAAGACATGATCGAAGGACGAGTCATTGGCTATGGAAGTCAAGGCAGAGGTATCCGTGGATAGGGCTATGGCTCGAAGCGGAGGCCTTGTTTTTAAAAACCTATTGACAAGCTCTGCGGCGAAATGCTGTGCCTGAGCGGCGCTGCCGCCGTTTCCAAACACAAGAATTTTATTTCCAGACCTTAATCTCTCGATGGAGAGGCTAATGACTTCCTTGAAAATATGTTCTCGGGTCTTAAAAAATTCCTCTGCTGTCTCCTTCCATTCGCAAATGACATCCTGGTAACTCATCTTTCCTCCTCATTTTGTCTTTCATCCAATCCTGAGCGGATAACTTTTTGCACCTTATCTATCAATTGCGGAAGGCTGTCGCGGTCAAATCCCCCAACCGGGACAGCCGGATGAAAGCGAACCTTGACCTTTCCCTTCCTGATGAAGAAAGCCCCCTTGGGCATGAGTTCGAAGGTCCCCTGGATACTCACCGGTGCCACAGGAACCTGACTGTTCAGAGCCAGAAAGAATCCACCCCGCTTGAAAGGCTGGAGCTTCCCGTCCCTGCTCCTGGTGCCTTCGGGAAATATCAGGAAGGAATGGCCTTTCTCCCTTATCATGCGAACAGCCCGGTCTATACTCTTTTTCCCTCCTCTTATGCCCTTCCTGTCCACAGGAACAAATCCCACCAGTCTCATGCTTTGACCGACTACCGGGATCCTGAATGATTCTTTCTTCAGGATCACCCTAATAGCCTGAGGAATGAGGATGAAAAGCAAAGGGCCGTCTATGGCGCTCAGATGATTGGACATGAACACATAAGAAGCCTTTTTTTCCACGTGTTCCAGGCCGGAGACATCCAGACGCATACCTAAGATCTTCTGTCCGATGCGTATCGCTCCTTTTCCCAGGGGAAACAGAGGATAGGGCCACCTGATCAGGAAACAGATGATGATGACCGGGATGAGGAGAAGACCAGCGATAACACAAAAGGCAAACAGGACGATGGTTCGCATGGCCGGTTTTTGAGATTATATCACATCTCCTTTAAAAAAAGAGCAGGGATTGTAATCATCTCTATTTCCGTGAGGAGGGAAACATCTGATCTCATGTAAACGCAGTAAATAAGGTTACAATCTATGTGCGGCCTGGATGCCGCCCTCAGCCCCCGGACCCCGAGGGAACCTGTCCCGTCGGTTCCCCCCGTCGGATAAACCGACGGGTCTCCCCTCCGCTACAGGGGCTCGAGAGCGGCATCCAGGTCCGCTCAATAGAGAATGTCACACGAATTATTACGTTAATATGAGTTGAGAAGTGCGGCGGCGGTTCCCCTCCATCCGATGCCCATGAAGGAGTGTGGGAGGATCTTGGCTAGGATGGAGGGGAACCGGCGCTGTAACAGAATACATCTTCATAAGTAACTATCAAGAAAATAGAGATGCTTGCGCAGGGATTCAGCCAGAGATGGCCCTGGTGATTTTCTATGGGCAGCTTTGGCCTAAGGGAGGAACAGGACGGGTTGGACTTATGACCCTTCCGCCGAGATCCGGGGAGCATGCAGCCAGGTGCCGTTCATGTTGACCATATCATTATTGAAATCCGCCATAGATCGCACGTTGTACATGCCTGCTGTCGGATTGTCCTCCTGGAAGGTGAAAGAGATGGTCCCGCCGAGTGCTCCGTCTCGACCGTAGGAGACAATCAGGAAGTCATCTGTACCCAGACCGCCAGCCGGGATCCCGTAGGCATTGGCCACCGCGGTCCCGGTGTAAGCCCGGAAAGCGTGTCCCCATTGATCAATAACGGGACAGGCTTTGATGAAAGTCGGGGCGATCTCAGTAATAAAATCGCTGGCCGTACTGATCGGGCCGGATTGATTTCCAGAGTCAGGAGCGTACCCCGTGCTGGTGATGTAATCCGCGCAGGCTGTGGCGATTCCTATGATATCCTTCATGGTCTGCTTCTGTTTGGCTTTCTGGATGGAGGACAAAGCGTTGGGGATGAGTATCGCCGCCAGGACACCGATGACAGCAATCACGATCAGCAGTTCGATCAGCGTGAACCCCTTATGGCTCTTTTCCATTTCACGCCTCCTCTCTAGACGGATGTTTGGCAGGGATTATACTAAAATCAATCCTAAAAAAAAAGGGCGATGCGTTGTGCGCATCGCCCTTTTTCGGGATAAACTCAGCTGTTCAGCAGAACCCTGGATAAAATTATGAACCGGTTCCGGTTGCAGCGGTCCTCGGAGCCCGGATCCAGGAGCCGTTCCACATGACCAGGTCATTGTTAAAATGCGCCATCTGGTTGACTATGAACAGACCCGATTCAGGATTGGAATCATCGAAAGTAAAGGGTTCAATAGTCTTATCTCTTCCCCAGGAAGCAACGACAAAATCATCGCCACCGGCTCCAGTGATTCCGTAGTTTCCATCCACATCAGTACCGCAGTAGGCGTTGTAAGGATTGCCCCACTGGTCGTTGATCGGCATAACCTTGATATAGAACGGGGAAAGAGCATCGTAGAAGACAGCACTGGCATCATAAGTGCCGCTCTGAACGGGCGTGGTCCCGTTGTCAGTCACGTAGTCGGCAAGGGCTGTGCCAATAGTCATGATGTCCTTCATGACGGTTTTCTGCTTGGCTTTCTGGATGGCGGTGATCGCGTTGGGGATGAGGAGCGCTGCAAGAATACCGATGATTGCGACAACGATCAGCAGCTCAATCAGTGTAAAGCCTCTTAATTTTTTTAACATCTAAAACCTCCTAATATTTTTTTCGACTCTCCGTCGAAGCACAAGGCCAAAACCTCTTAATCTTGGCCGGCGAATATATATTTGCAACTTTCATGCCAACCCATAAAATTCTTAAATAATTGATAATAAATAATTTATGGCATTTCTAGCCGGTTTTTGTGTTAAAGAATGACAATAATTGGCAGATAATGACATAAATTGTCATTTTTATGAGTTTTCATTTTCCCCTAGTATTTATTTTGTTAGCCCTATTCCATATTGTATGGCTAATAAAAACATTCATTAAACAGGTGGAACGGCAGGGAAATGGCCGGAGCGACATCGAGGATTTAGCCTTCCTGAACCATCCCTGAGGGAAGCCGGCACAGCCGGCCGGTCGAGATGTTTGAGCACGCTGGGGACAGAAGGTAAAGCAGCAGGAGAGTTCGGACGATCGACTTCCTCACTCGCTGGCGTGCGGAGTTTCGAGACCGCCAAAAGGGACGGTGAGGGAATGGCGTTAAAAATCCGACTGGAGCGAGGCGATTTTCCTGTCGTTTCCATGCCGTATTTTACCCACACAAAACGGAAGAAAATTCTTTTGTTTTTACCTCAGCTCGATTTCAGCCCGTATTTATCGATAAGGTATCTCAAAGTGCGGTAGCTGATTCCAAGGATAGAAGCCGTTTCCCTGAGTTTCCCTCCGGCGGCATGGCGCGCCTGCTCGATGTAATTCTTGGCGATATCATCCAGATGCGAGTTGAGGCTAAAGCCCGGCTCGAACAGGTAACTCGTATCGG
>Ga0224506_10000185_pt1 | contig 61216 bp, 82 predicted proteins | sample SF_Jan12_sed_USG_2_FD_169108 | JGI IMG/M metagenome (GOLD analysis project Ga0224506, IMG submission 169108) | Sediment microbial communities from San Francisco Bay, California, United States - SF_Jan12_sed_USGS_8_1 | ecosystem: Environmental > Aquatic > Marine > Sediment | place: USA... | reverse complement strand
CTTGACGTCAAGCTGCGAAAATCTATAAGCATGCATATGCAATCTGATGCCCCATTTGGGGCTTTCCTTTCTGGTGGAGTAGATTCATCAACTATTGTTGCGTTAATGCAGGCTGAATCAATGCAGCCAATTAAAACCTTTTCAATAGGATTTACAGAACAGTCTCATGATGAGTCAAAATATGCTAGAGAGGTTGCTAAACACCTGGGTACTGATCACAATGAATTAATACTAAATGCAGACGATATACCAAATCTCGTTCCAGAGGTTTGCGGAAAATTTGATGAGCCTTTTGCTGATAACAGCGCGATTCCCACTTATCTAGTTTCTAAATTTGCACGAGAATCTGTGACTGTTTGCCTTTCTGGAGATGGTGGTGATGAACTATTTGGAGGCTATCCAAGGTATTATTGGGCCAAACGAATTGAAAAATTAAGAAAAAAACTATCACCTGCGGGATTAAAATTATTATCAGCTACACTTGAACATTCACCAGGATTTATTTGGGATAAAATTGTTGACCCAGCTTTGGGATATCGTTATTCAGGTTCAGAGGGTTTATCAAATAGGATATATCGTTTTGCATCTTATCTTGGATGTAAAAGAAGTGATGCATATCCGAAAACAATGTCAATCTGGTCTGAACCAGGTAGTCTACTCTCAAATTATGTCCCACAACAACGATTAGGCGCTGATGCAGCAGCTTATCCTGATTTGACATGGGCAGAAGAAATGATGCTTATAGACCAGAGTGCCTATCTGCAGGACGATATTCTAACAAAAGTAGATAGGGCTACTATGGCAGTTTCCCTTGAGGCCAGAGTCCCTTTGCTTACCCACCCAATTGTTGAATGGTGCATAGGCCTTGATACAAAGTTAAAACTGACTGAAACGGGTGATAAGGGTAAATTGGTGTTACGCGAAGTACTTTATAAATATGTGCCAAAAGATATGATTGATCGACCAAAACAAGGATTTGGTATGCCTGTGGGAATGTGGCTACGTAGTCAACTACGTGACTGGGCAGAAAGTCTGCTGGATCCAGCTGATATCGAAGATTGTGGTTTAGATGCTAAGGTAGTGCGTGAAACATGGACTAAGCATCAAGCAGGATCGGATCAACAGGCTAAGTTATGGACTGTATTGATGTACCGACAGTGGTATCAGAGGGTGATGGGAAGCTGATGTGTGGTTTTGCAGGTTTTTTGGGAGATACTGGTATATCTGAGGGAGAGTTCCCACAAGTCTTAACCCAGATGGGGGATGCAATCAAGCACCGTGGTCCTGATGATTCTGGTATATGGCTAAATAAAAAATCAGATATTGGTTTGGTGCATAGACGGCTTTCAATCCTGGATCTTTCTGCAGCAGGACACCAGCCAATGATATCACCATGCAAACGATTTGTTCTTGTTTATAATGGAGAAATTTATAATCATCGTGAGATTCGAACAGAGCTAGAACGTAGGGGTGGGCACTTTGACTGGGCGGGCCATTCTGACACAGAAACATTATTAGCTGCTCTACGTCACTGGGGTATAGAAGGGGCCTTAAGTAGATTAAATGGCATGTTTGCATTTGCACTTTGGGATGACTCTGAGAAGAGCCTAATTCTTGCGCGCGACAGAATGGGAGAGAAACCTCTTTATTACGGATACCATGAAGGAGTATTTCTTTTTGGTTCTGAGCTAAAAGCATTAGAGGCATATCCAGGCTGGAAAGGAGAGATTGATCGTGATGCACTAACATTGTTTTTGCGACACAATTATGTACCTGCGCCATGGAGTATATACAAAGGTATTCATAAACTTCATCCTGCACACTATCTGGTTGTACGAGAAGGTGCTGAACAATTATTTAAGCCAGTGTGTTACTGGAATATACATGCGATAGCTGAAAATGGAATTTCACACAACAAATGTGATTCTAAGGAACTGATTGATGAGTTAGATGTAACAATGAATCGTGCGATAAAATATCGTATGGAATCTGATGTTCCTTTAGGAGCCTTTCTCTCCGGCGGTTTCGACTCAAGTGCTGTTGTTGCAATGATGCAATCACAAAGTAGTAAGCCAGTGAAAACATTTTCAATTGGGTTTAATGAAAAGGCATACAATGAAGCAGACCATGCTAAGTTGGTGGCTGAGCATTTAGGTACGGAACATACTGAACTTTATGTTACTCCAGAAGAGGCTATGGCAGTTATCCCAAAGCTGCCACATATATATGATGAACCATTTTCTGATTCATCACAAATCCCTACCTTTCTTGTGAGTCAGCTTGCACGTCAACATGTAACAGTGAGTCTGTCAGGCGATGGAGGTGATGAGTTATTTTGCGGGTATAATCGTTATGTGATGGGTTATAACATGTGGCAGAACTTACAGCGGGTGCCACCTATGGGGCGACGTTTTATTTCATGGCTACTTCTGAGGGCTCCGGGACACTCTCTGGAAGTTATGCAAAGAATTTTACCCAGGCGTTATCGGGTGTCAAGTCTTGCAGATAGATTGCCAAAACTAGCAGAAGTTCTAGTACACAATGATGGAAAGTCTTTTTATCAAGACTTGATATCACATTGGAAAAAACCTGATCAAGTTGTAATTGATGCTAAAGAACCAGATAACATAACAATGTTGTTTGATAAGATTAACAATATATCAGACTATAAAGGGCAAATGATGTTGCTAGATATGATGACATACTTGCCTGATGACATACTGACAAAAGTTGATCGCGCAAGTATGGCAGTAAGTCTTGAAGCGCGCGTACCTATGCTTGATCATGAGTTAATAGAATTTTCGTGGAAAATTCCTATGGAATCTAAACTTCGTGCAGGACAAGGAAAATGGCTGTTGAGACAAGTACTTTACAAATATGTACCACAAAAAATAATGGAACGTCCAAAGATGGGGTTTGGTGTACCTATTGAACAGTGGTTGCGTGGGCCATTGCGAGAATGGGGAGAAGAGTTGCTTGATGAGAAAAGAATCTGTGATGAAGGTTTTTTCGATCCCAAACTTATACGGAAGAAGTGGAATGAACACATATCAGGTAGTGCTAGGTGGCACTATCTTTTATGGGATGTTTTGATGTTTCAGGCATGGAGAGAGAGTCATAATTGAAAAAAAGGCTTTTGATAGTTGTAAATGATTCTGCATTTTTCGTTTCTCATCGCCTACCAATAGCCATAGGTGCATTACAGGCAGGATATGAAGTGACTATTGCAACTGGTACGGGGCTTCGTGAGGAAGAAATAACAGATGCTGGACTAAACTATATAAAAATTCCAATTTCACGAGGAGGAAAAAACCCGTTTTCTGAATTGAGGTTACTATTTGCTTTATTCAAGATCTATAGAAAATTAAAACCAGAACTCGTACACTTAGTAACTATAAAACCAGTTATATACGGAGGTATTTTATCACGCTTAATGAGTGTGAAAGGTGTAGTTATTGCTATTAGTGGGATGGGTTATTTATTCACAAGACAGCGCCAAGGCCTGGTGAAAAAACTAGTTAGCTGGATTTATCGTTTTTCTTTGGGGCACAAAAATAGTCGAGTTATTGTTCAAAACAGAACAGATCGAAAATTGTTACAGGATATGGGTGTGCTTAATGAAGGACAAGATGTTTTGATTCCTGGTTCAGGAGTAAATTTAAGAGAATTTGTTCCGAAGCCATTACCAGAAGGAATTCCATTAGTTATCCTGCCAGCCAGGATGTTATGGGATAAAGGTGTAAAAGAGTTTGTAGAAGCAGCTAAAATACTTCAAGCAGATGGAGTAAAAGCAAGGTTTGCATTAGTGGGGCCTGCAGATTTAGATAATCCAGCAGCAGTTACAATAGAGCAACTTGAAGTCTGGAAGAATGAGGGGCCTGTTGAGTGGTGGGGGTATTGCGCTGACATGCCATCAGTCTATGCTGAGGCAAGTTTAGTAGTTTTACCATCATACCGAGAAGGTATGCCAAAGTCGTTATTAGATGCACTAGCATCAGGAAGAGCAATTGTGACTACAGATGCTCCAGGATGTCGTGATGTTGTCGAATCTGAGAAAAATGGTAAGTTAGTACCTGTCGGAGACTCTGTTTCTTTAGCAAATTCAATTATAAGTATTTTATCTGATCGAAATATTTTGGTTGATATGGGTAAATATGCACGTAAGATAGCAGAAGAAAGATATAGAGTGGAATATGTTGTCAAGGAGCATATGGAAATCTATAAAAACTTGCTGAATTAAATAATCCAAAAAAATGATGGCTATATATCAAGTCTTAGTTAGCTGATCATCCAATAGAATTGATAAGTGATATTTTTCAGTTAGAATTAGCAATTCCATAGCAAAACATTAACATTAATCAATAATGAATAGCATTAAGTTTTATGCTTTATGAAATATTTTGAATATCAAAATAGCGTTAAGATGTGTATGTTAACAATTAAACAATACTGGTGATCTTTGCATAATAATGTTTCCATATTAGTATGGTGTCTGTTTGTTAGTATCGTAGCATATATGCTTACAGGTTTTATTAGGCGTTATGCTATCGATAAGAGCCTTCTTGCAATCCCAAATAATCGTAGCTCACATACCATGGCGACTCCTAATGGAGGAGGAGGTTCAGTCGTTATTGTGACATTATTAATGTCAGTTGTTTTTTGGCTGCAAAATATACTTGACTCGACGAATTTTTGGATGATTTTCGCACCTGGCAGTATTATTGCAATAGTCGGTTGGCTTGATGACCATAGTCATGTAAAAGCAAGGTGGAGACTACTCTTACATTTTGTTGCAGTTATTATGGCATTAGTCATGCAGGGTGGTTTGGATTCCGTTGTCATATTTGGCTATACCCTTGAATTAGGATATTGGGGGTATGTGCTAGCTGCAATTTGTCTGGTGTGGTTGTTGAATTTGTTTAATTTTATGGACGGGATTAATGGAATAGCAGGGATAGAGGCAATTACAGTATGCTTAGGTGGAACTTTACTTTACCTTTTGTTTTTTCCTGATACTAGTAACTGGGTGATGCCACTAATCTTAAGTTTTGCTGTATTAGGGTTTTTGTTCTGGAACTTTCCAACAGCAAAAATATTCATGGGCGATGTTGGAAGTGGATTTCTCGGAATGACTTTAGGTGTGTTTTCATTACAGGCAGCTTGGTTTGCAGAAGAATTATTTTGGGGGTGGATTATACTCATTGGAGTTTTTGTTGTTGATGCTACAACTACTCTCATCAGACGATTAATTAGGAAAGAGAAGCTTCATAAAGCACACCGTAACCATGCCTATCAATACATTTCACGTAAATACAAATCTCATACTAAAGTATCACTAGCCGTTGGAGCAATAAACTTATTTTGGTTGTTTCCCTTGGCATACCTGGTTGCGAGTAAGAGAATAGACGGTATGCTTGGCGTTATAATTGCTTATTTACCCCTTCTAATAATAGCAATAAAATATAAAGCTGGTGCTGATGAGCAACAAGAACTGTAATAATTATTAAAAAATTCTATAATTATTAATGTGTTATAGATAAAACACGCAATAGTATACTGTGTATATATAAATACCGATAAAAACCATCAGTAAAAATATGATATATACTATGAAAATAAATCAAATTTTAATTATCATCAATAGAAGCCATATATGAATATCTCTGGATTAATTGCCACCATATCGCCAAATTATAAAAAAATAATATTGATATTGTTTGATATGATATTGTTGTCATGTGCAATATGGTTAGCTTTTTCAATCAGGCTTGGTGAATGGTTTCCAGTCAATATTAAACAAGCCATTCCTTTGTTTTTCTTTATTCCACTCGTAAGCATACCTATTTTCTTAAGAATAGGATTGTATCGTGCAGTAATAAGGTATATAGGGCAAAAAGCGATTGTAGCTATTGCCAAGGCAATTACGCTCTTAACATTTATGTTCGTTCTATTTGTAATTCTCTTTGAAATAAAAGGGATACCTAGGTCGGTATTTATTTTATTTTGGGGGATTAGTTTTTTATTTATAGGTGGAAGTCGATTTTTTATACGTAGTCTGCTGCATGCTAGTGCGGTAGATAATTATAAACAATCTGTTGTGGTTTACGGCGCAGGGGCAACAGGTGCAGAAATTACAAAAATCTTACAGATTGGTAATGATTACAGACCTGTTGCTTTTCTTGATGATAATACTGATTTATATGGCAGTGAGATTCACGGTATAAAAGTTTATCCTTCAGATAAATTACAACAATTAGTTGATAAATATAATGTAAAAGATGTTCTGCTGGCCTTGCCGTCTGTAACACATAAACGTCGTTATGAGATTTTAGAAAAACTTGAACCCTACCCAGTACAAATTAAATCGGTGCCTGGGATGGTAGAGTTGCTGTCTGGCAAAGCAAATGTCAGTGATATTACAGAAATTAAAATTGAAGATTTGTTAGGTAGAGATGTTGTTTCACCAAGAGAACCATTGCTCGATTCTAGTATTCGTGGAAAGTCAATATTTGTTAGTGGTGCAGGAGGGTCAATTGGGTCAGAATTGTGTAGACAAATTGTTAGATTTTCACCAAAAAGACTTGTTTTGTTTGAGCTAAGTGAGTTTGCGCTCTATAAAATTGATTCAGAGTTAAACATGAATGAGAAAAATAAATTAATAGATATCATTCCTGTTTTGGGCTCCATTACAAATAAAGAAAAAGTAGAAACAGTATTAAAATCTCTGAATATACAGGTAATATATCATGCTGCTGCTTATAAACATGTTCCATTAGTAGAATCAAACCCTATAGAGGGAGTATGGAATAATGTAATTGGTACATGGAGATGTGCTGAAGCAGCAATTGCTGCGAATATCGAGAAATTTATTCTCATATCTACAGATAAAGCCGTTCGTCCAACAAATGTAATGGGGGCAACAAAACGAATGGCTGAATTAGTATTACAGGCTTTAGCTAGGAAATATACTAAACCAATTTTTTCAATGGTGAGATTTGGTAATGTCCTTGGTTCATCAGGGTCTGTTGTACCATTATTTAGGGGGCAAATAAGAAAAGGTGGGCCGGTAACAGTTACTCACCCAGAAATCACAAGATATTTCATGACAATATCGGAAGCTTCTCAACTGGTTTTACAGGCGTCTACAATGGGTGAAGGTGGGGACGTATTTGTGCTTGATATGGGAGAACCAGTTAAGATTGTAGATTTAGCAAGAAGTATGATCCATCTAAGTGGTCACGATGTTAAGGATGATGCGGGTCGGCGAAGCGGAATAGAAATAAAATATACAGGGCTTCGACCGGGCGAAAAGCTATATGAGGAATTGCTAATAGGCGATAACGCCTCAGGAACTGAACATCCGAAGATAATGAGAGCTGAAGAAAATGAGTTACCTTACGATGTTGTAATTCAATATCTTAAATTATTTGAGAAAAGCTGTATGAATTTTGATGCCGAAAATGTTGTCGCTATTTTGAAAGATGCGGTAATTGAGTTTAACCCAAAATCACAAACCACAGATCCAGTTTGGGAAAATCAGAAACTCTCAAAATCAAAACACCCCGAGAGTAGCGAAGATGTAAAGAAGTCGGATAGTAATGTTATACCTCAAAAGCCTCTTCATTGAGTACATTTTGTACAACACGAAATATTTATATGTATTAAATAAATCTGTTCTAACATATTGTTACATAAACTACTTAATGTATAATCGCACTATAATATAGCGAAATAGTTTGTTGCGCTGTAAAAAACAGTTCATTTATAAATTTCAAATGGAGATTTTATGAAAGTCACAATCTTTGGTTCAGGATATGTTGGACTTGTAACAGGGACATGTTTGGCTGAGGTGGGGAATGATGTTATCTGTGTTGATATAGATAAATCAAAGATAGACCTATTGAATTCAGGTGGAATACCTATATATGAGCCTGGTCTTGATGAACTTGTGAAGAAAAATATTGAATCAGGTCGCCTTTCTTTTACTACAGATATCAAGCAGGGTGTTGATCATGGGTTGTTCCAGTTTATTGCTGTAGGCACCCCTCCAGATGAGGATGGTTCGGCTGATCTTCAATACGTTTTGGCTGTTGCTAAAAGTATTGGTGAGCATATGGAAGAATATAAAATTGTTATTGATAAATCCACAGTTCCTATAGGAACCGCTGATAAAGTTGAATCTGAGATAAAGTCAGTCTTAAGCACTAGAGGACTTAATGTTGATTTTGACGTGGTATCAAACCCAGAGTTCCTGAAGGAAGGTGCTGCATTAGAAGATTTCATGAAACCTGATCGTATTGTTATTGGTACTGAAAACGTAAGGACTGCAGAAATACTTAAGAGTTTGTATGCACCCTTTAATCGTAATCATGATCGTCTTGTGATTATGGATGTTAAATCTGCAGAGCTGACCAAATATGCTGCAAATGCCATGTTGGCTACAAAAATAAGTTTCATGAATGAGTTGTCAAATATTGCAGAAAGGACTGGTGCAGATATTGAAAATGTAAGAATTGGGATTGGTTCAGATCCACGAATTGGTTATCACTTCATATATCCTGGTGCAGGTTATGGTGGCTCTTGTTTTCCTAAAGATGTTAATGCTCTAGCGAGAACTGCTGAACAGTACGGGTATACACCACGTCTTCTAAATAGTGTAGAAGATGTCAATGCCAGTCAAAAAGAAGTTTTATATAATAAAATATCTCAACATTATGACAATAAGTTGAAAGGTAAAAAATTTGCTCTATGGGGGCTTTCATTTAAACCTAATACTGATGACATGAGAGAGGCACCTAGTCGTGTTCTTATTGAGAGATTATGGGAAAGCGGAGCTTCAGTTCAGGCTTATGATCCCAAAGCCATGGAGGAGACAACAAGAATCTATGGTAATCATAAAGATTTAAGGCTTTGTGACTCACCTGAGCAAGCTTTGGAAGGAGCAGATGCTCTAATCGTTATTACTGAGTGGAGTGCTTTTAGAAGCCCAGATTTTGATAAAGTTAAATCATCTCTAGCTGATTCAGTCATTTTTGATGGGAGGAATATTTACGATCCCGAAATGATGAAAAATTTGGGCTTTCAGTATTATTCAATTGGAAGAAGTAAAGTTTAATTATAAATGAAAACCATTAGAAAAGCCGTATTCCCTGTTGCTGGCATGGGAACCAGATTTTTACCTGCTACCAAAGCCAGCCCTAAAGAGATGCTACCAATTGTTGATAAGCCGCTTATTCAGTATGCAGTAGAAGAAGCTGTCTCTGCGGGGATTGATCAAATGATTTTTGTAACAGGTAGAAATAAACGCTCAATTCCAGACCATTTTGACAAGGCATATGAGTTGGAAGCGGAGCTTGAGGCAAAGAATAAGACAAAGCTTCTGGATATGGTTAGAGGCATTATTCCTGAACATGTATCGTGTATCTATATTCGACAAGCAGAGGCTTTAGGCCTTGGGCACGCAGTACTATGTGCTGAACCTGTAGTTGGTAATGACCCTTTTGCTGTTATTTTGGCAGACGATTTAATTGATGGGGGGGCTAATTCATGTATGAAACAGATGGTATCAAAATATGAAAAAACCCACTCCAGTATTTTAGGGGTTGAGGAAGTTGAACAGGATGAAACTGACAAATATGGTATAGTCAAGACAGCTAGCACAGATGGTGGAATGGCAAAAATTCAGGAAATAGTAGAAAAGCCAAAACCAGATGTAGCTCCTTCTACACAAGCTGTTGTAGGCAGGTATATCCTAACATCTACTATATTCAAATATCTTAAAGTTACAAAGCGCGGAGCAGGGAATGAAATTCAATTAACGGATGCAATTGCTGCGTTAATGAATGAAGAGGATGTATATGCATACCCATTTACAGGTAAGCGTTATGACTGTGGTAGTAAATTAGGCTATTTACAGGCTACGGTAGAGTACGGTTTGAAACATGATGAACTCAAATCAGAGTTTGAGATGTATTTAAAGAGTCTTGTTGTATAGAAATAGTAGTTTAAGCCGACATACAAATATGTCTGCAATCAGTAAAAACCAGGCTTTAGTCTGGTTTTTTTGATCTTGTTAATTATCTCGGGCGAGATATACAATTTGTGTAGTTAGCAAATTGGCATAACTCAAAAAAATAAAAAAGGAAGTGTTTGCCCACCCCGATGCGGTTTGAGCAGTTTAAATCTCAGCCATAAAAAAACCAGCTTGAAAGCTGGTTTAGTGAATTAGTGTTTGGCTCCCCGGGACGGGCTTACTACGAACCAAAACCCTCAGAATTCAGTTACTCCCCCAATTCTGCCGAAATAAGGACGGCTCTAAGCGTTCTTTATGTGTGCCATAGGCCAAATTGCTTGTTAAAATAAAATCACTCCGAATAAAGCTGTCAGACAGACTCAGAGTACAACCTCACTATATTAACCTTCCAATTTAGTCTGAGTTTATAGAGCATTAGCTATATGATTATTCGAGTAGCTAGTTTTGTGGACGTCTATCTGAACCATGATTAAATCTATGTGAGCTCATATTTGCTTGCATGGCAGCTCCGGTTATATCAGGGAATAAAGCAGCTTTGTTGATTCCCATAAGATTCAAGTCATGAAGCACTTTCCCAGCTTCTTGGCCAGGCACGATGAACTTTTCTAACCGATTGCCTAGATTGCGACTAGCTAAGTAGTTTTCTACATCGACATGTACATCATGTGTGAGGAATGTGAATAATCCCCGCTGAGCGTGAAGTCTGTCATTTCTGAACTCTGGCTTATCTAAGAGCCTGAATTCATCCTTGATAAAGGTATCGTCGTGGCATGCTAATGCCCAAATTGTGAATGGCTCATGGGGGAGTAAAGTTGGACCGCCCATTCCCATCATTACGCTGTCAAATGTAGGTCCGTATTTATTGGCTGCATCCACGCCGTGTTTTTCAGCTATAAATAGGCGGTGTTTATCTGCTGCAATTTTGAAGGATTCCATACTAGCAAAATAGGCAGCAATATACGGGCTTCGACTCCAGTCCAGAATTGGTGTAATGAGTCCGTGATGCCTACCAAGCGCAAGCCAAGCGTCAATATCATCTTTATCTGGAAGTTGTTCGCCTGGAATTCGCTGAGCAAAATACATGAAGGGCTTAAGATATAGATTTCTAAATTTTTCAAGTGCTCCAACTGAAAACAGATCGCTTATAATTTGCTCTGGATTTCCTTGTTTCAGTCCATCAATCCAACGCTCAAAAACTGATGCTAGTTTCCAACTTAGGCTTCCATGTCCACGGTATATATGATCACCAATATATCGTCCTTCGTCGATCCTCATTTCGGAGATGAAGTCATCCCATGTATCGCATTTTGTTGTGACCACCCCTGTTTCAGGGTCTGATTTTCTTATCACGCCCATTTTAAATTACCGTAAAGTCATCAATGAAAAAAGTAAAGCTTTCGATACGCTAAGCTAATGGACCGCCGAAGTTTGGCAGTTACAGCATGCGCTTTAAAATAGCTAATACTCTAACTTTTTTTCTTACTCTTTGCCTGAGTCCTTTTTGTAAGCTCCCTCATTAATTCATCCCCAAAAAATGCCATTACCATTTTCGCTGAGACATTAACTCGCTCGCCAGGTTTCAGGTTATCGGAAACCTTCATCTTTTTAACATTAATAGCTGGAGATCGTTTCTTTTTGGTCATGTCCTTGAATTGGTTCATAGTTGCGAAATACGCTAGTCCGGGACGGGCTCGAACCATTGGCCCATATAATACACTGTATTTGAATGAAAAAAATTTACCCCGAAATGGAGTAAATTTTTATAAGAAACTAAGTGATTGAGATACTTGGTGTAACTAGGAAGTGGCTCCCCGAGACGGGCGAACTGGGCACCAAAAAATTGAGGCTGGTTTTGCCCTCTGGGCTTGCTCGGGTGGCTTAGTAGTTGTAATCTGTTGCTGACCTCACAGGGTTGTTAATTTTCAGGAAAGGCGAGCTCCGGCTCGCCTTTTTTTGTGCCTGATAACCGGGCTGGCCCTGTTTTTGTCAGGGGGGGCTGGCCAGACTTGGGAGGATGGGAAAGTCTCGATCTGATGATAAGCCTGCGGATACTATCCATTTTTTGTGTTCTTGTGGGCATAGGTTTGAAGCCACTCCGGAGCGTGTCGAGGACGCTGAGGAGCGGCCCTGGCATCCATGGGCATATTATGCCACCTGTCCGCACTGCTCCCATGAGGCTGCACAAGCTGCCTGGGAGGTTAATATTTTTAAGGCCCATTCGCATGCGACTGGGCCAACTTCACCCGAAGGGCGGGCCGCGTCAGCGGCGAACTTAAAAGGGCACCCCACTCCCCAGGAGGCGCAATTTACCCGCCTTAACGCCCTTAAACATGGCAGCTATGCAAATACCTCCATGTTTTTCCCGGCCAGGCCTGGCCGTTATCCTCAATGCGATGAATGTATCCACCTGGAGGATGAGACTTGTCTGCCTTATCGGGTTTGTCTCTCAAAGGTGGAGGTGTTTGCCAAGTTTGCGGCCGCATTTCAAAGCGGCGATCCGAGTGTCATCAAAACAATAGTGGGGCATCGTCAAGCAGCGTTCCAGACGATTATGGATGAGATCATTTATCTGCTGGCCCGTGACGGCGTGGATCTGGTGGCGCCGGTATGGCATGGCGACAAGGACGGGGGAGTGCATTTTGTTAAGTACCTTAACCCCGAGACCGAGGAGGAGGAGCAACTTCTCGAACACTCCGAGCACCCTTTACTTAAACGACTGATCGAGATGCTGGCCAAGAACAACATGGCCCTGGGTGATATGTCGATGACTCCCAAGGCGCAGGACGAGCAGGAGATCATGCAGGGTTTTCTTTCAAACGAGGAAAACGAGAAACAATCAGCTCTGGAGTTTCAACAAAAATCAATTGACCAGGTGGCTAAGCTTGAACAACTGATCAAAAACAGCCTGGACGAATCAGGAGGCCGTGACATCACCGACCAGGTCGAGGTCTCTCGTGTCTGAATGCAAACTTAGCTTTGATGCGGTGAAGGTGGCCAGACGCGAGGCTGCCCTCGATCATGGACTGGGGGCTTTTTATTTTTCTGCCCGGGGCGGTTTCCTTATGGCGGTCATACCTGACTGTAACGGCTCTCCTCACCTGGTCTCGTTTAACATCGGCGATCCAAAAGTGGATCCGTGCTGGCAATGGGACGGCAATAAAGACAAGCCGACGTTGTCGCCATCCTTGCACTGGGTGGGCAACTGGCACGGCTTTCTGCGGGCCGGCAAGTTTGTGAGCTGCTAATGGGCGAGCGGATATCGGCAAAGCAACGAGTCCGCATGCAGCATGTCGCTGAGTCTGAGGTGATGCGTTACGCTGGCGATCATGCTCTCTGGCATAAGCACGTCCACAACGTGGAACTGGACGCGGTGCAAGTTCTCAAGATGAGAGAAATGGAACAGCACCCGAACACGATCGATTTTTCCTCGCGCCGTACCGGGAAAACTGCCTGCAAGGAACTTTTCACCCTGCACCATAACGCCACCAAGCCCGATCAGGAGCTCGGCATTGTGGCTCCCAGACAAACCCAGTCGATCGCAAACCTCAACTATCACCTGGAGGCCATTCGTCGATCTTCAATCTTAAGCAACTACCTTGCCTATAAGTCCGGCCGCCAACAGATGGCCGATACAAAATATGAATTTATGAACCGGAGCAAAGCCTTTGCCGAGGGCATCATGGCCCAGGTGGATGGTGGCGATCTGACAGTGGCCAGCCTCGAGGAGGTGGACGACATGCCAAAGGATCGGCTTTATAGTCGTTTCCTGCTCATGCTCGGGTCCACTCGTCGCATGGGTGCCAGCAAAACCTCAGAGAACAAACCCCAGATCCGGATCACCGGTGTTTTTAAGGGCGCCGACACACTCACCGACCTGCTGGATGGCGGGAGTTATCACGTTATCGGTGCCTTACATAATAATAAAGCCAGGACGGCCATTAAAAACCTGATCAAGGCCGGATGGTTGACTGAGGATCACCTGGAGCTGGAGAGCTATAACTACCCCCTGCCACTGCTTAATGCGGTTAACGCCATGAAGCTCGGCCTACTCCAGGAACAATTTATAAAAAACATTCGCGCCGATTTGAGTGAGGACGAATTTACCCGCCAGCTTCTTTGCATTAACACAGCCAGCCGCAACCTGGTGTGGGAGAAGTATCTCCGCCGGGCCCTGCAGGTGGGTCTTGAGGCCGGGCTGGAAATTGTGCAACCCATGCCGGGCGAGACTTACAAAAAGCGCGGGCTGATCTCGTTTGGCTATGACCACTCAGGCCACGGCGAGACACCCGAGTCCTCAAAGTATGCCTTTACGGTTTTAGAACAGATCGGATCGTTCACGGTGCCGATCTTTTCCAAACAGTGGGCCCCAGGTACCGACGAGAAAGTGGTGGAGCTGGACCTGCTAGGGTACTGGCGATACTTCAATCCTGACGTGGCCGTGGGTGATGCCTACGGCATCGGCATGCTAACCAGCCTCAATGATCGATTATTCGAGGAGGGGCTGACCCCGGTTAATCGTCGCGCCATCGGTGACGGTGAGAGCACGGCCAGCACCTGGACCGAGTGGCCCTTTGCGCCGATCCGATTCGAGGGCATGGTCAAGCACGCCATGGCCCAGGCCGTGCGCTCCACTTTCCACAATGGCCAGGCGGCGATCCCTTATTACGAGGATAGAGACTTCCACGATCCGGAAGTGGCCGACCTGCTTATGCTTTGCAAGCAGTTGGTCAACATCAAACCCGAACCCACCAAGGCCAACTATTCCAGTTACAAAATGGCCAACAGCAAACTGGGCGATGATCTTTTCGATGCCTACATGGCAGCCAACTGGGGCCTGGTCACCCGTGGCGCCCTGGGTGTGCCGACCATGATCAGCACCATTAAGAAAACCCGCACGGAGCTGCTGGGCGAAGCACCCGCCAGGCTCCCCAGTGACCCGATCGCCCAGGCCAGGCTGGCCGAGTTCTATTTGTGGCTTATGCACTTCAACCAATTAAACAAACTCAGGACAGGACCATGAGCAAACAACTTTTGGACATTCAAAAACAATACATGACACTGGGGATCGGCTCACTGCCCCAGACGGCACTTGATAAAGCCCACCACCAGGCCGGCCATATCGTGGTGAATAACTCCGAGATCGGCAAACGTGCCACCCCTGAGAATCAAATGCTCTACCTGACCCGGCAAATGTGGGTCGACCCCACCCTGCGGGCGGCGATCCTGGACATTCGCCACATGGACCGCATCGACACCCGGGTGAAGCGTATCCACAACAAGATGGCTAGCACCGCGATCAAAAGTGGGCTGGTGTTAAAAGTCGAAAGCACCAACAAGACCCTGATCAAACACTGGCGAACCTTCGCCCAGCGGCTCAACCTGCACCGACGGGCCAAGCTCAAAAGTGATGCCCGAGGGCTGATCATGGATGGGAACCTGCCCATCCAGTGGGTGCTTAACCAGGACAACCAGATCGTGGGCGGGGTGCGTATGCCCTCCGAGACCATCGTGCCCCAGGTTACCGAGGCCGGTTTATTCAAAGACCCGCGCAAGGCCTACGCGCAATATGATCTCACCCTGGGCACCATTACCGAATATTTTGCCCTCTGGCGGCTGTCCATGGTTCGCCTTGATCCGGACAACTTCGACGACATGGGCGCCATGGGTCGGCCTTATCTGGACGCCACTCGCGGCCCCTGGAAAAAACTCACCATGACCGAGGAGGACCTGGTGATCCGGAGAAAGACCCGGGCCCAGCAGCGCAAAGTGCACCAGCTAAAAAACGTATCCAATGAGTTTTATACCGAATACAAAGCCGACATCGAGGCGGACAAGTACGACCAGGCGGCGGACTATGTCATCCAGGGAGAGGGGGACGTCAAAGCCATCTCAGGTGACGCCAACCTGAACCAGATCGCCGACGTGGTGCACCTGCTGGATACCTTCTTTGCCGGTGCTCCTGCTCCCAAAGGTTTGTTTGGTTATGTGGGAGACCTGAGCCGGGACATCCTGGAAGATCTACGCAAGGATTTTTTTGAGGAGATCGACGCCCTGCAGGATGAGCAGTCCTTTGTTTACGAGCTGGGTTTTCGTCTGCATTTATTGCTTAACGGCATTAACCCAGAAAACGAGGATTTTGCTGTGCTGTTTGCTGAACGTGTCACCGAGACCCAGAACCAGGCGGCCGATCGTGCCCTCAAATGGCAAGCCCTGGGCTTTAGCTTCGAGACCATCCTGGAAGCGGCCGGCGTTGACCCCTCCAAAGAAAAAGATCGACTCAAACGTCAAAGCAAAGAGATCAACCCATACCCTGATGATGAAGACGGCGAACCCAAACCGCCCAAACGGCCGGGCAAGGTCAGCGTGACGCCGGGGAACCAGAGGAAAGGGGAGAGTGCCACCACTATTGCAACAAGAAACTAAAACCGACTAAAGGAGAAAAACATGCAACCCATCGAGTTTAAACAAAGCAATGTTACCTATGCCAAAGATCAGCCGGAATATTTGCCTTTGCCTGCCTACATTGATCGAGACGATCCACAAGGCCGAGTGATCAGCTGTTGGAAATTAACGTGGAGAGAGCGTTTTAAAATATTTTTTTCTGGCCGGATGTTTTTATCACAGATGACTTTTAAGCAGGCACTGCAGCCGCAGCTGCCCGAGATCGATTCGCCTTTTGTTGATCCAGCCGAGCACAAATCCAGCCGGCCAGATGTGCCACCTCCACCGCCTAAAAAAGCGGTGGGCTGAGTTTGCTATTACTTTTTAATTTTTTTAAACCAAACCAAAAGAAGGAGAACAACCCATGACTTTAATGCGTGCAAAAATGAGAATAGGCAGCGTAATAAAACACACACACTGTGAAAACTTGCAGCTGTTTGCAGTAGGGAAAAACGGCCCTTATGACACCGACGGTGCTGACGAAAATAACACTTTTGCAAAATTCACTCCGTCGGCTGACATGACAATACAAATTGCAAACCCTGATTTGTTTGGCAAGTTCGAGGTGGATGACGAGTTTTACCTGGACTTTACCAAGGTAGAAAAAGCCGAAGCGGAGAACGCAGCCGAGGCACCTGCTGCCGCTGACTAATGTCCCTAGCCCTAGCCACCAACGACCGCACTGCCACCCGAGCCAGGATAAAGCGGGGATCCGCTCAGGCCCGGCGGCAGATGCGCCAGCTGGACGCAGCCACTCAGCGGCAGATTGATGAGCTTTATCAGCAGGCCGCTGAGGATATCCGCCAGCGGATCCTGGCCTATGCAGGGTCGGATGGCTCTGTCCGGCTGGAGGTCATGCAGCAACTACTCGGCCAGGTCGAGGCCCGCCTGCAGCAGCTAAGCCTGGCGCGGGATGACTTTCTCGACAGCGCCCTGAACCAGGCGGCCGGCTATGGGGTGAACCCCTACACCGGCAGCATGGACGATGCTTTTCTGACCCGGGTGGCCGATGAGGCGGTTAACTTTGTGCAGAAGTTTGTCGAGAACGATGGCCTGCAGCTGTCGGATCGGATCTGGCGCCTGGACAACGGGGCCAGGGAACGATTGAGCACGGCGATCCAGACCTCGGTCATCCAGGGGCACAGCGCCAGCTCGTCGGCCACAGAGTTTTTAAATAATGGGCAAAAGCTCCCGCCCGGGCTAGCCAGCAAAATGGGCATGGCCAATGCCGACCGGATAGCCAAACTCACCGGGGCCGAGCTGTTGCGTAATGACGGCAACGCCCGAGCCCATGCGCTGGGAGTTTTTCGAACCGAGATCAATCGAGCTCACGGTGAGGCCTATATGCTGGGAGCAGAGGAGGCTGAGGGCTTTGGTGGTCACAAGTTCCTGCTCTCCCCCCGTCACCCCAAAGTGGATATTTGTGACATGCACGCCAGCGTCAACCGTTACGGACTTGGCCCAGGCGTGTATCCAGACCGACAGCGCACCCCCTGGCCTGCCCATCCCAAAACCCTCAGCTTTGTTGAAATTGTCTTTATTGATGAGATCACCGACGAGGACAAAGAGGGCAAGGAAGACAGGATCGCCTGGCTCAAAAAACAGGCCCCTGCTGTGCAGGAAGGTGTGCTTAACAGTCGCAAAAAGCGGGCAGCCCTGCAGCGGGACATTCTCACCGAACGCGAGATCACCACCCCCTGGAATCGGCTTAAAAAGAAATATCAGCGCAAAGGTATAGACGTTGACGCCCTGCAGCCCATGCCCGTGGCCGATTTTCGGGATGTTCCTCTTAGCGATATTCAGCAGGAGGCCGTGCAATATGTTACCGAAAAAGGTATCGAGACTGGTTTCGAGCACGCGGTGGTGTATGATCTTAAGACTCGGACGGAATACATCCGAAAGACATCAAGGCGCAAGCACTCGGTCAGCTTTGATAAGTACGAGCTTAATATTTTTTATGATTCCCGGCGAAAGCTGGAGGTCGTACACAACCACCCCGGCAGCAGCTCGTTATCCGGGCCAGATTTGAAAATGGCCACCGCCCCGGGCGTCTCACGCATTGTGGCCGTGGGGCACGATGGCACTTACTACGGCGCCTCAGTGTTGGACGCTGATGCCCTGCGGGACTTGTTGGACATAACAGAGAGCAGAGTCCTGGCCAAACTGGTGGACGCGGCCCGATCCGGAAAAGTCAACTCGACCCAGGCCCAGCGAATCGGTGCCCATATTACCAACCGAGTACTGCACCGACTTGGTGTTATTGATTATACGATGGCGAACGACCGTGGCGCTTTTCGCCAAGCAACCCAGGCCGCCGGCGAGGACTTTATCGAAACCGTGGTGGATGAAGTGGTTAAAGAGCTGGAATAAGGAGGACAGCATGCCAAGACAGGAAATGATCATCGATCCCCCAGTGGGCCCTTATTCCACTGTCGAGGAGATCAATGGCTGGCTGGATGAACTGGCCACCTATGAAAGCCACCCCGAGGTGGATGCGGCCATCAAAGAGGCAGAGGACTGGCTGGAGACGGCGAAGAAAACGGAAAGGCTGGCAAATGAAAAATAAAATTGATCAGGTTGAGCTTGTTCGACGATTGCGATCTTATCTCGGCGAGTGTGTCGACCACCTGACAGACGAGGCTCTCCTGGATTTGTCAGCCGGAACCATTACCAGGGAGAGGGTAGAGAACAGCATGGCCCTCGAAAATTTAACTCGAGCTTTTAAAGCTGGATTTAAAAAAGAGATCCGACTGGCCAAGCTGGCAGCGGATAAGCTTAGTTCTGTATTAAAAAAATTATCTTTACAAAATGAAAAATAACCAGCCTCGTGTTTTTATAAGACTAAAGTCAAAAGACAACCTTATAGGCGACCCAGATGCAGGGGCTGGCATTGTTGAGTATGTAGATCGACTTAACTTAAAAACTAAAAAGCTAATGAATTATGGCTATAAGAAACTATTTCCACTTCGTGGCTTTACAATATTTTTTATTGGCGTGAAAAACTATAAAGCAAGGACTCGCAGACTTGATCGCTATCTTTCTCGTGTATTGAGGTGGCAGAACAAAAAGCTAGAGAGAGCCGGATTGATTTAGTGATATGACTCAGCCAGCGACCGCCTCACAACCCTCTCCCGACCCCGTCAACTGCCAACACTGCGACAAGACGATCTTTAATGGCGAGGTGATTCGTTCCCGCGTGGTGAACCCCCGGACCGGCATGGCCAAGTGCACCTGGTGCAAAAGCTGGACACCGGTACCGGTTACTTATAGCCCGTGCTAAGCTTTAACCCGTTCGGCGTGGCAGAGGAGGGAGCACAAACCCGAGGGCAATCCCTGCACAGGGAGCGTCTGGCCAAATGCAACCACGCGAGTTCATAGCGCTATACGGGTGACCCTGATCGATAACCAAGCTACGGGGTCCGTGGGTTCGAAACCCACCGCCGAACTTATAACCTCTCTGGCCCTGTTTTTGTCTACCCTGGCTCTCTAGTCTCAGGCTAATGCTTATAGCCGGAGGCCGCCATGCCAGGAATCACCAACCGGGGCAAGTATGCCTTTTTAGCCGCATACTTCCGCGCCGATGTAACCCAGGAACCGACGGGATTCTCTGCTCGGTTAATTACCAACGCAGTCGCCCCCGGTCCTGACACTAACCTTTTTTCCGAGTTGACCGAGATCACTGCTGGCAATGGTTACACAGCCGGCGGGCTTGCCCTCAACCGTAACGCGACGGACTTCGACGTTCTGACCGAGGACGACACCAACGACCGGGCATTAATTCAGACTAAAGATCTTGTTTGGAACGCCTCGGGTGGCACCATTCCCAGCGCAGGCAACCCGGCCGTCGATGTGGTGATCTGTGACGACGAGGTCGCCCCGCAGGTCATCGGACATATGTCGCTGGGTTCATCGGTCACGGTTTCCTCGGGTCAAAGCCTGACCTTGCAAGATCCCGAATTTAGACTGGGAGACACTTAAATGAGCAACCTGACACAAGAACAGATCGATCGCCTGCCAGACTTTGCCCTTTATGATGACGGCAAGGTCATCGTGGATCCCGGCGTGGTTTATCCTCAGTATCTAGCCGAGCTGGCCGAGTGCTGCGAAGGGGTAGACAAAAACCAGTATTGGGTAGAAGTGGCCCGCCGCTGCATGGCCCGCGATCTTAAAATGACTATCGGCCCCGGCTTTACCCTCAGGCTGATCAGCCCCCAGCTGCTGGACGACGAGGAAAAACCCACCGGCGAAAAAGCCAACGACGCCTGGGCCCTGCGCAACCTGCCCGAGCGAGCAGAAGATGAAAAAGGCACCAGTGGCGTAAAGGGATCACTTGAGTTTTTACTGCACTGGGAAGCCCTGCAGAAATTCAGGCAGTCAAAAGCACAGGACTAACCCATGGCCACCCCCGAGGAGTTAACCGCCCTATATAATGAAGTCGTCACCGACCCCCAGGCGATCGGTTACAGCGTTGTTATGGATGGCCCAGTGCCCGACATGGCCAAGGCCGCCCAGGGCAGCACCCTTAATGCCGTGGTGGACGAAATCAACACCCCCAGGGCCGAGATCGTGCCCAGAGTGGCGGCCCTGCAGAATGACATCATGCAGGCGATTGCCCCGGCCGATTTTGATGCCCTGCTGGCTGATGAGGCCGCAAAACTTAACACCCTGATCACCCTGGCGAGCAGTGGGGTGGATATGAACGACAGCACCAACCAGGCCCTGGTTGATGCCGCCCTGCCTGCTGTTAAATATGGCGCCAGCAATGCCGCCGTTAAGGCCTTGGGCATGCGCAACGACGGCAGCCGAGCCGAGGTTGTTCTCGGGCGCAAGGTATCCCGGCTTGAGTTGGCCATGGCCCTGTATGGAGACGCACGCTAATGCCTCAATCGTTTAAAACAGAGGTGGTATTGATGGCATCAACCGCCCTGGTGGCCGACACTTTAAGCAGTGCCGGCAATATCGTCGTCGCCTCGGAGGATCTCTCTGTGGGTACCGATAAAGATGCCCAGGGATCCCATGACATGGACATCGAGCTGGACGTGACGACTGCCCCCACCACAGCCACTCGGGTGGAACTTTACGAGGCCCGCAGCAGCTCAAAAACCGCCGGCGAGTTTTCCGACCCCAAATTGATCAACGTGTTTCAAGGCGTAAAAACCACAGCCGATCAATATCGTTTGACTGTCCCACTGTTGTCGCCAGCTTGTCGTTATTATCTAAAATCTATCGGCTACGGCCTGACCGCCACCCTGAACGGCGTCCCGATCACAGCGGGATAATTCTCCCATGCTAAATCGCGATCGCTACCGAGCAAGGCTAAGATCGCCGGCGCTGCTTTCTCGCAATTTAAAACCCTTACAGAAACTCGAACTCGATCCGACCAATCTTTTTTATGACAATCTGGCGGGGTACTGGTTGATTAACGAACAGGCCGGACTGGTTTATGACTATGTCAGCAATAGTCATGGTTCCTTTGTGGGAGATGCCGCCTGGGGATCGGATAGTGGTGGATCGCACATTGCCCTCGACGGTCTGGGCGACGGCATTGACTGCGGCACCAATAGCCGGACCAATATCGATACCTCGGGAAATTTACTCTCGATCATTTCAACGATAAAAACCAGTGACACAGACTCCACAATTTGCGCCAAACGCGACGGGGCTATTGAGGAATTTCAGTTTTTTCTGTCAGCCGGCGTCTTGACGTTTAGATCTGCCGCAACAGCTTTGTCCATCGGCAGCACCAGCGTGGCCGATGGTAACGAGCACATGGTAGGCATGGCCAGAGATCATGGCGCCAATTCGATAACCTCTTTTCTGGATGACGGATCAGACGGGGGATCAACGTCCGTTATTAGTAGTCGCCTGAATGTAAATTTATCTATTGGCTGCCGCTGGAACACCTACCCGGCTACTGCTTTTGAACTGTCTGGCAATGTTTACTCACTGGCAATATGGACGGGCCGGTGCCTCGATATTGAGGAATATTTACTTTTTCGCGCTGACCAGTATCAGGTATTAAAAGCCAGGGGCACTAGCGTCCCAGTGTCTTCGTCAGATATCACCATCACCCCGACCCCTGCCTCAGCTATAGTCAGCAGTGTGGCCCCGTCGGTGGTAAGGGGAAGCGTGACCATTACTCCCAGCCCGGTTTCGGCCATTGCCAGCACCGTAGCACCGTCGGTTATCAAGGGTAGCGTCAGCATCACCCCGGCCCCGGTTTCGGCCATTGCCAGCACCGTAGCCCCGACAGTCATTACCACGGGCAGCATCACCAAAACACCCACCCCAGCCTCGGCCATTGCCAGCAGCGTGGCGCCGTCGGTGGTGTTAGGCAGTGTTAGCATCACCCCCAGCCCGGCCTCGGCCATCGCCCGGAGTGTGGCGCCGATCGTTATTCGTGGCAGTGTTAGCCTGACCCCGACCCCGGCCTCGGCCCGTGGTTCGGCACTGGACCCGGTGGTGGTCATGGGCAGCGTCAGCATTACGCCGGCCCCGGCCTCGGCCATTGCCAGCACTATCGCCCCCACGGTCAAGCTAGCCGTGGCGAGCCTGCCAACTTACGAGATCATGGACTCGCAACTGAGGGACATGACTACCCTGGCCACCACATTAACGGACATCACAGGAGGCTGACATGCCCATCATAAAAAACGAAAAAGGCAAGATCGTGGTGCTGAATTGCAAGTTTGACCTCACCGGCCAGACGGCCATGAGCCTGACCATCACCCGCCCGGATGGCACGAACTTTAACCGCACCCAGGCCACTGGCCTGTCGGTAGGACCGATCGATCTGACTGTCGACGGGGAAACTTATCTGGCCAATCAGCATGTGCTTTACACCATCCAGGATGGAGACTTCACCATGGATGGCGATCACACACGCAAGCTGGAGATCTCTTTTGGTGCCGACAAGCGCCTGGCCAACATCGAGACGGTGTTTAAGGTCGAGCCATAACCTCTCTGGCCCTGTTTTTGTCGAACGTGGCTCTCTAGGCTCAAAACTGACAATCAGTTTTTTGTTTGCGTAAGCAAGCCAAGGCGAATTAAGCCGGCTCCCTGCAAAGGGATCCGGCTTTTCTTTTTTCAGGCATGAGGTGGTGCAAATGGGACTAAGGGCAAGACGTTTAAAGTTTGAAAGTGCCGCTCCGGATGGAGCAATTCGCATTTTATCAGACCGCGTGGATGCGCAACGCTTTGCAGAAGGGAACCGCACCGTAATAGTTAACCTCGCCCGTGTCATGTCCTTCAGGGATCCATGGTATGGAAAGGTCGAACTGACTCATAAAAAATTCAACCAGATGATCAAAAACTTCAATGATGACGTTTATGGTCAGAAGATTTTTATTGATGTCTCGCACAACCCCAGCGAAGGGGCAGCGGCAGAAATTAAAAAGATCTTTATGGACGGCCAGAAATTCAGGGGCGAGGTTGAGTTTACCGAGTACGGCGTGGAAGCCGTCACTAAACGCAGGATGATTTATCTGTCCATGGACTTCACCGAGGACTACCTGCACCCGGAAACTGAAAAAAAACACGGTGCCCTTTTGTTTGGTGCCGGCCTGACCATTCGCCCGCGAGTCAAAGGACTCGATCCGGTTCAACTTTCATTCGATGACGACGAGAAACCCGTCAACCTGACACCAAGAGCTCGGCGTCTGCTATCTGAGGAGATCAATACCATGTGGGAACAATATCTTAAACAGCTGCGCACGCGGCTGTCTGAATTAAAACTGTCTGAGGGCGTGGTCCTGCAGTTCGCTGAGAACTTCGAAACCACAGCCAAGACCCTGGGTGATAATGAAGATGCCATCAAAGGTGTCATGGATGGCTTTGCTGCACAGGCTAAAGTGCTGTCTGATAATGGCCAGGGTGCCAGTGATGAGATCAAACTGGACTTTTCAAGCCTGAATATCCAGACCGGCATGACTGAGGACAAAGTCCTGGAGTTAATGGAAAGACAGAAACAGGCCGATGAAAGCAAAGCCACCCAGCTGGCCGAAAAGCGTGAGGCCAACATAAAGATCTTTACTGATGCACTAGCCGAGGCCGATGGTCTCAAGTCATTAAGTGAAGACCAGCGCAAGACCCTGGGCGAAGCGGCTGACGTGATCACCGCCGATATGACAGCGGACCAGGTTAAACGCCTGGCCGATAACCAGATCAAGATCGGCAACGACATGGCCGTATCGATGCAGCTGTCTAGCATGGGCTTTGAAACTAGCCGAGGCGGAACGGTGCATATCTCTGTTGATGAATCTAACAGCATTAAAAAGCTGTCGGACGATATCGCTAACGGTCTGCGCGGTACCAGCCACCACGGCACGGGCCAGCTATTGCTTTTAGCTGAGGACAAACTACCTCCATTCTGTCGGATGATCCTGTCCGAGTTTGATCGCATTAATGCCGCAAAGCTTTTTCATGAGTCCAAACAGTTCGCCGGTGGTGAAACAGGCATCGCGGACACGTCTCTGCCTGCAGGTTTTCAGCGTACCGTGATCATGGAGGCCCTGTCGGATCTTCGCGTGCTGGAACTGGTGCAGACTCTGACTAACTTTAGCGCCACAGCGACAACTGACATCCCTTACGAGACCCGCGACACCAGTGGCGTGTTGAATGATGGCATTGTCTACGAGGGACAGGACATCCACGAGGCCAGTGTTTCGCAGGCCATGGATCTGGCTTACATCCTGCCTATGAAATTGGCATTCATTATCACTAACGAGGTGATCCACTTCTCCCGTGCCAGTGCGATTAACTGGGATGCCTATGCTCGTAACGTGGAAAGCAATGCCCGCGTGGTGCGCGAGTTAATCACTCGACGTATCTGCAATGAACTGCAGCGCAGTGCCGACGCCTATCAGGCGACTGACGTGGTAAATGAGGGCTTTGATGGTCAGCTGGGAGCTGTCAGCACCATTAAAACGACGAACTATCCGATCGTCCGCCCACACCAGCAGAAAGACCTGCAGGGTAATAACGTCGGCTCAGCCGAAAACGCCATCACCGTTCGCCTTAATGGTGCAGCGATTCAAGCCTATGACGGCAGCGGCACACAATCCGCTGCGACCTATTACCGGGTGACTAACTACAACCTGGGGTATGTGCAGTTTGTCGATGAGACTGGGTCACCCGTCAATCCACCAAACACAGCCGGCGCCGATGATATCAGCTATAGCTACGCCACCAACGTGGCCAAGTTTGACCTGGACAACGGCGGCACCGAGCTCGGCCTGCACCTTAACGGCCTGCTGCGTGCCTTTGGAGAGCGTAAGGCATTAATGGCCCAGGATCGTTATGTGGTGCCTGACTTCCTGTTAATGAGTCACACCCTTAACAACACGGCCACCAACGCCAACAACTTCGAGGTGGACAGCAAGCGCAACGGCTCCGACACCACTCCCCAGGGTGACCTGGATCGAGTGAAGGGTATTAATGCCTGGTCAACCAATGCGCCGGGCGTCGACCTGGGCGATGAGCGCACCATCATGGGCCAGCGCGGCACGCTGACCTATACCGTGGCTAAGCCTTTTGTAACGGGCCAGCCTGTCGAAGCGGTTAACCCGACCACCGGCAAGTTGATCGGCAAGAAAAAGGCCTACGGCGAGGAGTACAGCGCGATCAAAGTGCCCACTCCTATCCGCAACCGCCTGACCTCTGTGCTGGCTTATAGCTTCACTGGCCGTTAAGCCTGACGTAACACGAGCCGTCCAGACACTGGGCGGCCTTGTTCATATCAATTAAAGGACAAAGTCATGGGTAAAAAAATTGCTTTACATAACAGCACCGGCATTGCCAAGCACGTCGGTCCGGTCACCATCATGCCCGGTGGCACTCGCGAGGTGGACGCTGACCACCTGGAAGGAAAGGATCGGGATCGTTACTTAAAAGGGTTACCTCCTGAGACAGAAAAAGCGGCCTCGGCCCCTGCCATTCTGGCCCTGCTGGAAAACAGCATTCCAAACTTTACCAAAGTGATCGCAGAGCAAAACGAGGAGGGTGTTTATATCGTAACCCTTGAACAACTCGACGAGCTCAACGACGGCGAGCAGCTATCGAAAAATCCACGCTCTGGTATTTCTCAGGTTATTGCCGCCGAAAAACTGCGCCGGGTCGATGAGGCCATCGAGAGCAACGTCGAACAGCTCCACGCAAGCCTGCAGGAAATGGAACTGCAGGAGCTGCATGATCAATTCGATGTTTACAAAGACGATGCTGGCACTCTGGCTATGGTTGAAAACGTCTGGCGCGAAAAACTTACCGCACTGGATGACGCAGGCCTGACGTCGGTTATGGAGACTCTGGTCGACGGCAGCCGTCAGCACGAGATCCTCAACGAGGTGATCGGTTCTTAACGATGTCGCTCATCATTAAACACAACCCCCATGGCTCGGCGCAACAAACGCCGGGCCGTGTTGTGTTGCATGCCATGGGTGAATTTATTTTGCATGAGGGAAAGATTCTCCCCGCTGAGGATTTTTTATTAAAACAAGGTCTCTCTGCGCATGTGCTGGTCACGCCTCGAGGCGAGGAGATCAAGCTGCGCAAAGATGACGAGGGCGCCTATCACGCCCGAGGTTTTAATAAAAATTCCCTGGGCATCGAGTTCCTGGTGCCGGGAATTCACACCTATGAGACTTTTCTGGATGCCATCAAACGAAACTACCTGACCGATGCCGCCTATGACACAGGGGTGAACGTAGTTTGCACCTGGTGCCTGCTGCATAACATCCAGTCTATTGATCGACACAGCTTTCTTGATCCCTCGCGCAAGTACGATCCCGGGGCCGGTTTTCCTTATCAAAAATTTATTGATGATGTTGAACAAAAAAGGAGTGAACCATGAGCCACATCCAGGACAAAGGCGTCAAGTCAAAACGATTTATGACCATGCTGCTCCTGCTGCTGCTGGTCACCTTCGATTATAAATCCGGCAGCGGCATGACCTCGAGCGAGTGGCTGGGGTTCATTCAGTGGCTGTTTGGTTTATGGGCTGTCTCAGAGGTCGGCAAGTCCGGCGCTGAGGCTTATCGCGATAAGTAAAAAGGAGGATCGAATGCTTAAGCAATTTATCACAACCAAGATCGGCATTATGTTGATCGGCCTGTCGTTAACTTTGTTAACGGCTGGCGTGCAGCAGCTGCGTGTTTTTCATTATGAGAATGGCATGCTGCAGGCGGTTAACCAGGTGAGCGAACTTAAGACCGCACTGCAGGCAAAAGAGACCGAGGCGGTGTCTCTGCAGTCGGCCATTGAAAAACAGAACAATAAGATCAAGACCATGACCTTATCGGCCAACATGGACCGACAGCGAAGGGCCGGCGATGTGTTGGCGGTCCGGGTTCAACATCGTGACCAGGCCGCGCTTATAACCACAACCGACGACAAAGGCCCCGAGGCCCTGAACCGATGGCTAACCGATTATTACTAGGACTGGCCATCTTGATGATCTCCGGCTGTGGTTTATTCCCGCAGCCGGAAGTCGTGATCAAGCGTGAACCGATTGAGGTGGAGGTGCCTGTTTATGTGCCTGCCCCGGTACCGGACGCACTGAGCTGGCCACTGATGATCACCGATCAGCAGTTGCCTGTTTTTATAAGCCCACAACATCAACACGCCAGCAGCTGCCTGGCCCCGGATGACGAGCAAAAGCTGCAGCTTTTGCTGGTCACCCTGACCGGCAGGGTGAAAGAGTGGGAAGCCTACGGACTTGACTGATGCCTGAAAGAATCATCGAGCATATAACCGTTTTAATGTATGCCCTGGCCGCCATCTCTGGCGGCCTGGGTGGTTGTGCCGTGGCGGCCCACGACGTGTTGCGTGGTGGACGACCTCGACTGAGTTTTATTTTTGCCTATGCCATTGTCGGCTCGGTGTTTGGTGTGCTGGCCCTGGCTTATGGCTCCTGGTTTGGGGTGGAAACAAAGACCACCGATCACCTGATTGGCAATAGTGTGCTGGTCGGGGCGTTTGGTTCTGCCGTGCTGGCCTCAACCAATATCTCGGCCCGCTGGGTGCTCAAACGCCTGGGCATCGAGGTCGAGGTCAACATCAAACGCAAAGGGGGCCAGTGATGCCCGGCACCCTGTCACAGGCCGACCTGGTGAGCGACTTAAAAGGCATGCTCGGCACTAGCCACACACGTTTTACCTCTGAGAACGGCTCCGACTTTAAGCGCCATCTCAACACGGCCGCGCTGTCCCTGGGCCGCTATCAGGCTCGGCAACTAAAGGGCAACCTGACCCTGCAGGCCGACGTGAGCGACTATGATGCCCCGGCGGATTTTTTGCGATTTATACGATCCCCCTGGGGCGAGGCCGAGCGAAAGGCCCGCAACTGCTGGGATTCGAATTTCCCTAAGGTGCTGCCCCGGGTCACCACCTACGAGGAGGCCGGGGCCTTTAAATTGCAGTTAATGCCTGCACCTTCTGCCGCCCAGATCGTCGACCTGGGTGAGACCTATCCCTTTTTCTATGCCGCTGGCCACACTGTTGGCACGACAGCGGCCGAGACTTCGGTAAGGCCAGAGCACAGGGACGTGTTACTTATTCGCGCCCTGGCCGCTGCCCTGCAGGATCTGGCGGCCGATGGCGTATCCAAACCCGTGCAGCTTGGCCCAGGCTCTGGCGCCATGCCCAAGAACGGCACCGCCGGCGCCCTGGCCGAGAAAGCCATGGAGCTCTTTATTGCCCAGGTTGAGGTGCACTAATGGCCAACCAGCTGCAGCTCATCATTGACCAGGACAAACTGATCCAGGCCCTGCTGCATGCCCCTGATAAGTTGGTGAAAGAACTGGACCGGGGCATTGACCGCAGCCTGCACGAGATGGCGAGGGACGCCCGCCGCGAGGCCCCCAAGGCCTTTAGCACCCTGGTGAACTCGATCAACGTGACCCGACCTAACAGGCTGGAGGGCATCGTGGCCCCCGGGGTGGATTACGCCCAGGCCGTGGAGGAGGGCACCGGGATCTTTGGCCCCGAGGGAGTTTATTCCGGCGAACTGCCCCCGGTGGAAAATATCAAAGACTGGATCGGCGTGGCCGGTATCAGCCCCAACAACCCCGACTATGACCAGGACGATCTGGCCTGGGCCATTGCCAAGAATATCGCCCTTACCGGTACCCAGGAGCAGCCTTACCTGGCCCCGGCCTATGAGAAAAACATCGATAAAACCGGGCAGCGAATTGACCGGGCCATCGAGAGGGCACTGCAATGATCAGCAAACCGATCGAAGACACCCAGGCCCGTTGTGATGCCGTGGACGCAGCGGCCAAGACTTTCTTTGAGGGGTTGCGCCGTGTTTATAGCGAAACCTTTAAACCCCTGGCCAACCAGGAGCAGGACGAACTGCTCAAGGGGATCGTGATGTTCGGCGCCAGCGGGGAAAAAGGCTACAAGACCAGCCCCGGACTGGTGGCCAAAAAAGGCACCACCCGGATCCAGTTACTCATGCACATCAAGGTCAACGAAACAGACACCGGCAAAACCCTGCGCCAGAAAGAGCAGGCCTTTTTTGCCGAGGTGAAAAGCTTTGTCCAGACCGGCGTGGCCGGTGTGAGTTTAACCCTGGACCAGGTCCAGCAGTCTCGACAGATGGCCCACCCTTATGGATGGGCCCTTGCTTATCTTGATATCACGCCGCCGGCAGCCGGCACTCATTAACAGGAGAGAACACCATGCCAGAAACATACGACAGTAAATATTTTAGCGGCCAGGGCCCGCTGCATGTGGCCCAGCGTGACCCCGTCACGGGCAAACCCCTCGGCCTGGTCTTTGTGGGCGATGTCACCGGCATCGGCATGACCCCGAACGTGGAGAAAAACGAGATTATCGAAAACACCACGGGCTCTCGTGGTGTGGCGGCCAGCAGCATTAAGCGGGCCGAGTATGCCCTTTCGATCGCGTTTCGCTCGGTCAAGCCTGCCCACCTGGCCCAGGCCCTGCACGCCGTGCTCACCGATAAAACCGGTAGCTCGGTGACCGATGAGGCGGTAAACGGATACCACGACAAGCTCCTGCGCCTGGATCATGTCAAGGTCAGCGCGGTATCGGTCACCCACACCACCGGCACGCCCACCTATGTAGCCGGCACCGATTACAACGTGGTCGACGCCGAGACCGGGCTGATCGAAATTCTCAGCGGCGGAGCCATTACCGACGGGCAGGAGGTCCATGTCGATTACAGCTACGCCGCCCAGAGTCACTTTAAGATCGATCCGAACAATGACGAGCTTTATCTCGTGTGGGCCGGCATTAACACCGCCGACAACGACAAGGCTTTCCGTTGTGAGATCTACAAGGCCAAGCTGGATCCCGCCTCTTTAAACCTGATCACCGACGACATAACCGACATGACGGTGCAGGGCACCGTGCTGCTGGACAGTCTGCGGACGGCCGGGGATGAGTTTTACAGCTACCAGATCGAAAACTGATCGATTAACTGAGGAGAGTTATCCATGACTGACAAAGACAAAACCAACGACACGACACCGGTCAACTTCAAGCTGGCCGACGGCATGACCCACACCCACGCCGGTGTGGATTATGAAGCCGGGCAGACCATTGAAAAAATGCCCAAGTTCAAGGCCGATCGTCTGGTCGCCATGAAAAAAGGGCAGATCGTCAATGGCTGAAATCCAGGACAAGAACAGCGAGGAGCTGGCCATTCTGAAAGGTTGCGACGTGATCACCATCGGAGGGAAAGAGGTCACGGTGAGCGAGTTCACCTATCCCCAGGAGTTTGAGGCCCTGCCCATTGCTCAGCCCATTATTGCCGGGCTGGGCGACACCCTGGCCGAGCGCGACCCGGCCGGTTACCAGAAGCTGGAGGCTTTGTTTTACAAACACCACGCCGCACTGGTGAGCCTGGAGGCCATCGCCACCGGTGAGCCGGAGGACTGGATCCGGAGTCTGAAAGGTAAAGACGGTCAACTGCTAACCATGACCTTCTGGGCGGTGAACAGTTATTTTTTTACCTCACGGGTGGTCGTGCAAACCTTGGAGCAGGATCCAGAAGCGATCAAGGCCGTGGCGGATCTGTCGGAGAAATCTACGCCACCCTGATCGCCCACGGTCACCAACGCCACCAGCTGCCCCATTACACCCGGCGCCAGCTGGAGCTGTTTTATAAATACGCCCAGCGCCGTGACCTGGGCCAACGGGCGGACCACCTGGACAACCTGGCGATGGTGTTTTTAGAAAAGCCCACACACCCCGCTTCGAAACTGTTGAGAGACTATGGCCGAGATTGATAAAGATTTTTTGATCCGTGTCCGTGCTGATATACAGCAGGGTGTCAAGGAGCTCAAACGCCTGACCGGTGAGGTTAAGGACACCGGCAAGCATGCCAAACAGTCCGCCAATGACATGGGCAAAATGGAAAAGGGCATGGACCGGCTGGTCAAGCTGGGCGCGGCCTATCTTTCCTTGCGCATGGCCCAGCAGTTGATCCTGCAGGCCGACGCCTGGACTCAGCTGCAGGCCCGCATCAAAAACGCCACCCGGGAAACCGGGGACTATGTCAAAGTCTCCAGGCAACTCTATGACGTGAGCAATCAGAACGGGGCCGCCATGCGCGACACGGTGGACGTGTTCCAGCGCCTCAGTTTGGCCCGGCAAGACCTGGGCGCCACCAATGACCAACTGATCCAGCTCACCGACAATGTGCAAAAGCTGGGGGCAGTGAGTGGCGCCACGGACTCGGCCCTGTCGGCCGGCCTGCTGCAGTTTGGTCAGGGCCTCTCGGCCGGCGTGTTCCGGGCCGAGGAGTTTAATTCGATTATTGAAAACATGCCCGCCGTTGCAAAAGCCATTGCCACCGGGCTGGGAAAAAGCACCGGCGAACTGCGCAAAATGGTGATCGATGGCAAGCTGCTTTCCAAGGATGTCATGACGGCCTTGCTGGGACAGACCGCAGATATAGCGAAACAGTTTGCCGAACTGCCCGACTCGGTGCGCCGCTCCGGCCAGTCTTTGAGCAATTCCTTTGCTCGTTTCCTTTCACAGTTGGATCAGGCGGCCAATGGCACCGGTAACCTGGCCAAGGTGATGCAACTGGTCACCCAGAGCCTGGACAACTGGGCCGACCGACTGGGAGAGACGGAACTGGATCGCCTGATGCGAGAACGGGGCGAGGCAATGAATTATTACCAGCAGCTGGTGGCCGACGGGGCCGATCGCCAGGGCAAGATCATGGTGGATCTGCTGGATAAGATTAACGCCCTGGACACCCAGATCATTGCGGCTAACCGGCAAATGGCCAAGCAGCAGCAGATCATCAAGGAGGCCGGCGGCACGATCTCCCCAGAGGAGCAAAAGCGCCTCGAGACCATTAAAAAGCTGGTTAAGGCCCTGGAAGACCAGGCCGCAACCGAGGGCAAAACCAAGGAACAGACTGCCCTTAACAAACTGGAAAACCTCAAGGCCTCCGAGGCCGACCTGCAGCGGGCCCGGGCGGCCATTGCAGCCACCCAGGCCGAGCGCGAGGCCCAGTCTTTGCGCCAGCAGGGCCAGCAGGTGTATGAGCAAACCCGCACCCAGGCCGAACGCTACAACGCCGAGCTGGAACGGCTTAACACCCTGCTACTAGAGGGAGTCATTAACGAGGAAACCTTTGCCCGTGCCCTGAACCAGGCCACCGTCGAATATTCTGAATTTACCGATCAGGCCATCGAAGACACTGAACGCCTCAAGGCGGCACAACGTGGCTGGATGAACAGCTTTAGCCAGGGCGTGGCCGACATGGTGGTGGATGGCAAGGCCCAATGGAAAGACATGAGCAAGGCCATCATTAAGGATCTGATCCGGATCTGGGTTTATCAGCAGCTGGTGGGCCTGGCCGGCCCTGGCCCCGGGCCACAAACGGCCCCGGGCACCAGCCCCACGCCGGTGCAGTCTTATGGGCCAGGGACGGCCGTGGCCCACGGTGGCGGCCAGGTGGGTTCGCTAACCACCCGGCGCAATGTGTCGCCTTATGTGTTTGCCGGGGCCCGGCGTTATCACCGTGGCGGGACCATTCCCGGCCTGCGCTCTGGCGAGGTGCCGATCATCGCCGAACAGGGCGAGGAGGTGCTGACCCGTCACGACCCACGCCACTCCCTGAACGGTGGCGGCATGAAAAATGTCAGCGTGGTGATTGAAAACAAGGGCGGGGCCAAAGAGGTGACAGACTCCACCGCCCAGGTCAACGGCAAGGATATGATCATCTCGGTGGTGGTCGAGGACATTAAGCGCGGCGGGTCGATTGACTTCGCCCTGAGTTCCACCGGCCGGGGGAGGAACATTCGATAATGGCTTTTCCCACTTATGGCGAGTTAATCCTTCGGCAGTATTCCGAAAACCCGGACTCCTCTGTCCTGCGCACGGAAATGGAAACCGGCCCAGCCAAGCAGGCCAAGGTGCAGAGCCTGGCACCGGTGCAGCGCCGGGTGAGTTTGTTTTTTACCGGGGCAGAGTTTGAGACTTTTAAGATCTGGTTTAAGGGATCCGAATGCAACCGGGGGGCCAGTTGGTTCGACTGGCTGGACCCACAAACCGGCACCACCAAACAGGCGAGGATTGTCGACGGCAAATATGAAGCCCTGACCACCAACACCGGCGAGGGCAGCGAGATCGGCTGGCATGTGTCCATGAACCTGGAGACCCTGGAGTAAGCCATGCCCAAGTCAGTCAGCAATATTTACAAAGAAACCGTTAATAGCACCGGGGCCGCCGAGGCCCCGCTGATTGCTTTGGAGATTACTCACCCGGATCTGGTGACACCGATCCGGGTGGTGAACGACAACCAGGACCTGGTGCACCTGACGGAGACCTTTGTGGCCATGGCGTTTCGCATCGACCTGCCCACCGATGAAGATCGCGGCCTGCCCCAGGCACGGCTGGCGGTGGATAACGTGGGCCGGGAGATGATGCAATGGCTGGAGGCCTCGGACGGTGGCGCCGGGGCCAAGGTGCGGATCATTCAACTGTTACGCAGTGCCCCGGATACGGTGGAGTGGGAAATTACCATGGACCTGTCGAACGTCAAGGCCACCATGCTGGAGGTGACGGGCCGGCTGGGCTTTGAGGATTTGCTCAACCGCCCCGGTGTGACGCTCACCTATCGGCCGGACACGGCCCCGGGACTGTTCTGATGGGGCACTGGTGCGAGCAATATGTCGGCCTGCCCTATGTGGAAGGGGATCGAGACTGTGCCAGCCTCACCGAACAGGTGCAGCGCGAGCAGTTTGGTCGCCAGCTTTGCCTGCCCACGGCCCGGGCCAACAATTACCGGGGCTGGAGTCGGCAGATCGCCCAGTGCCGTGACGACTTTGTGCAACAAACCGACGACCCGGTGGACGGGGACCTGGTGCTGATGTTTGGCCGGGGCCACCTTAACCACCTGGGAACGCTGCTGATCATTGAATCGGAGTTTTATGTTTTGCATGCCCAGCGCTCCGCCGGGCAGGTGTGCCTGCACCGGTTGAGTCGACTTGAGGCCCTGACCGGTCTCAAGGTGGAGGGGTTCTATTCATGGCGACGGTAAGCCTGATCCACAGCCCTCACCCTTTGCTGCCCTCGGTGGATCGGGAGATCAGCGAACTGGATTTAAAAGCAGGGGCCAGCGTGCTGGACCTGCTGATCAAGGGCGGGTTTTCGTTAAATGAAAACCGGCCTTATCTGTTATTGCTGAACAACTCCCCGCTGGACTGTGAACACTGGGGACTGAAAAAACTGGCCGAGGGGGACGTGGTGCACCTGCGGGCAGCGGTGGCCGGGGGCGACAGCCAGGACAAAAACAAAACCCTGCGCACCATGTTGATCATCGCCCTGTTGATTGCGGCGGGCAATTATTACGAGGCGGGGACCATCGGCTATGGGGCCTATACGGCTTATACCGTGGGTGGAATGTTGCTGATCAATGCCATGTTGCCCCCCAAGATACCGGGGGCCGATGGGGTCATCGATGACCAGAACAGCCCGACCTATACCATCTCGGGCGGGACCAATCGCTTTAGGCATTATGCTCCCATGATTCTGGTGCTTGGCCAGCACCGGGTGGTGCCGGACCTGGCGGCCCAGACCTACAGCGAGATCGAGGGCAATGATCAATATCTTAACCAGGCTTTCCATTTTGGGCTCTCCGATATCACGCTTAGTGAGTATCGGATCGGTGACACGCTGATAACAGAATATGAGGATTACACCCTCGAGGAGTCGGGCCCCGATGGGGTGCTGACCCAGTTCCCCGGTAACGTGGACACGGTGGCAGGGGGGCCGCTGGACCTTGCCACTGACTGGGTGCTGCGCACCTCGTCGGTGGGTACCAATGGCCTGGCGGTACACCTGGCTGGCTATGTGTTTTATATCGACGGCGATGGCGAGCACGAGGTGCGGGTGCTGTTTGGGATGGAATATCGGCGGGTGGGGGATGTGACCTGGCTGCCTTTTTATGATACCGCCGAGTTTCATGTTTACCACAAGGGCCGAGAGGGGTTTCGCTGGGCGCATAAGATCGATGTGCCCGAGGAGCAATATGAGGTAAGGGTGAGGGTGCGATCTTATGAATGGATAGAGCACCACCTGCATTCCTATTGTCCTTTGGAAAATAATAACTGTCAGCTGGATGAATATATCGATTACACCGACACACATTACAATAATGTTGTTGAGAGTAATTTATCTTTATCCGTCAACCTCAGCTGGGCCGCGCTGCTCTCATATCAACCGGACGCCCAGCTTTTTGAGGGTCAAAAAAAGGTCGGTCTGCGTATCCGCGCCACGGGCCAACTCAATGGCCAGGTGAGCCAGTTTAACGCCCTGGCCAGTGCCAGCGCTCCGGTGTGGAATGGTTCGACCTGGATCACCGGCCCCACCAGCAACCCGGGCTGGTGGTTTTTGTGGCTAGCCCGGGGCAAATTTGACAGCAATGGCCAGCGCCTTTATGGGGCAGGCCTGCCCGATAGTGGCATTGATATCGATACCATAAAGGCCTGGGGTTTGTGGTGTGTCACCAAGGGGCTGACGGTTAACCTGGTGTTTGACAAAGCCATAAGCGTCAGCCAGATGCTGGCCACCGTGGCACGCTGTGGCCGGGCCACTTTGACCTGGGGCAATGGCAAGCTGGGCGTGATTTATGACCAGGGGGGGCAACCGGTCACGGCCCTGTTTGGCATGAGCAACATTGTCCGCAATTCTTTCTCGGTGGAATATGTCACCGGCCACCTGGCCGACGAGGTGGTGGTGGAGTTCATTAACCCGACCCTGGGCTGGAAGCCGGACACGGTGAGGGCCACTGTGCCGGGCGTGGTCTCCCCCGTTAACCCGGTCCCGGTGAAGTTGCTCGGCTGTACCGACAAGGTGATGGCTGGCAAAGAGGCCAACCTGCTGGCCGCCCAGCAGTTATACCGGCGCCGGTTTGTGAGCTGGCAGACGGACATGGAGGGGCTGATTGTGCAGCGGGGGGACGTGGTGACCCTGAGCCATGACCTGACCCAGTGGGGCAACTCGGGGCGCCTGGTGGCTGGCACCACCACCCAGCTGACGCTGGACCGCAAGGTGACCTTTGAGGCGGGAAATAATTATTACATCGGGGTGAGATTCCCGAATGGTAGCTATGACATATACGATTGTTTTTTTCCGGGAGCCAGCGATCGGGACGTGATCGACCTGGCGGGGGGGGGCTTTTTACCCAGTGCGCCAGATGACGACCCAAACCACCCACCGCTGGATTACCTCTGGTTTTTTGCGCCCCAGGTCACGCCGGGCAAAAAGGTGAAGATTGTTAGCATTCGCCCGGCCGGGGACAAGCAGGTGACCATCACCGCCACCGATGAGGACGACAATTATTACCTGGCCGAAAACAACAGCTATACCCATGTGCCGATCACCCAGGACAGCACCACTCCCTCTATCGACCTTTTGCAGGTTTATGACACGCTGACCCGTATCGGCAATGTTTATGCCACCCGCATTGATATGGTGTGGGACGTGTCGGGGCCCTATGAAGCCGCCGCCATTCGCGTGGCCACGGAGAGCGGAGAGTTTAAGCCCGTAGGAAAAACCTTTGACCGCCGTTTTTCATTTCCCTGGGATCCGGTCGGCATTATCCGGGTGGAGCTGACGGTTTTTAACGAGGCGGGACAGATTGGCACCGGGGGCAGGGTGATCCAGACCCATGAGATACTGGGCAAGCGCAAGCGCCCCGGGGATGTAACCGGTTTCAAGGCCTTTCAGAATGGCAGCACGATCAGCTATATCTGGGACCTGCCTCCGGATGTCGACATCGAAAGCACCTATATACGCCGTGAGCCGCAGGGACGTGGCGGCACCTTTGAAGACGCCACCCCCGTGAAAGATAAAAAGGGCACCAACACCACCACCAAGGATGTGCCCCCAGGGGCGTGGACGTTTCTCGCCAAGCACAAAGACACCTCGGGCCTGTGGTCTCCCCATGTGGCCACTTATGATCTGGTGGTGGATAACACCCAAGATGTGCTGTTTGAATTTGATTATGCCCCCCTTTGGCAGGGGACGCTCAGCGGCTGCATTCGCCACTGGAGCGGTGTGCTGGTGCCTAGCAGCACCTCGAACAATGCCGCTCTGGGCTGGCGAGTGTTTGACGAGCCGGTGCCTGACCCGGTAGACAGTTTTTATTTTGAGGCCCCAGAAACCGATCATAATTTTGACGATACCATGCGCACCTCGGTGACCGGCAGCGCTAAATATCTGGGCGGCACTGGGGACGAACCCCGGCCCGTTTATTCGATTGATTATAGGATTGCGACAGGGGCTTATGATGGCTATGAGCCATGGGCCATTGGTGATGTGACTGCCAGATATATCAAGGCGAGAGTGGAACACGACAACCTGACCCACGGGCCAGCTGCTCTCGACAGTTTTACCTTATTGGTCGACATGCCAGACAAGCCATACACATGGCAAGGGATCAACGTGCCGGCCAGCGGGATTACTTACAACTTTCCGCGCCAGTTTCATAAGCCGCCGTTTGTGACCGTGCAGGCCGATGACAGTCGATCCCTGACTTTTAGCCGCACGAATGTGACCGAGACCAGCGTGGATATTAAAGTTTATCAGTCGGACGTCGCGGTGGCGGCCGTTGTGGACGTGAAAGCGGAGGGCGCTTAAGTATGACAGTTAAAACCTTTAAACAGGATGAGAATCCAGACTACACCACCCACACCAATGCCAGTGATTATAAGGACCGACTGGAGCGGGCGACTGGTGCAATGAGTGAGGTGGCCAATAACTTTAGTCCGCACGAGTCGGACACGCCGAATATGCAGGTTGTTATCGAAGGGGGAAAGATATTCTCCGGTCTTGCGCATACTGTGAAGGGCAGGCAGACAACCGCCGCCTTTACTGCGCCAACGACTAACCCACGGATTGACCGGATCGCCATCGATATGACCACTGGTGACCTGGTTATCAGGGAGGGAGTGGAAGCGGTCAGCCCCGTGCCGCTGGATTATCTCCCCCACCATTATCCTGTTTGTCAGTTTCGGCTGGAAAACACCACGACGACGATCTCCAATAGTGCACAGTCGGCAACCAATGCCGAGATCAAAGATGAGCGGGGGCTGGTTGTCAACACCACACCGCTGGTGGAGGTGCTGGATAGTTTTTCTGGCAAGACCTTGCTTTCTAACAATGCAGCCATGAACACTCTGTTTAGTTACAACATTCCCGAGGGTGAGACAAAAGACGGGGATATATTGCGGCTTAAAGTGACGGGGACGTATTACAACGAAAACATAAGCACTATCTCTTTAAATATTCGAGTAGCCTTGGGCATTTATGAATTAGTCGACAGTAACACCCTTGTCACAGTTGGCGGGGGAGGGCTGGAGGTGGCGCCCTTCAACCTTGAGACAGTGATCAACATAGGGGCCAGCGGTAGCAACGCCGTGACCCGCGCCCAGCTTGGTGATTTTTCGACCTTGAGTGAGGGGCAATTCCAAAGCTTGCTTGCTGATCGCATTGCCTATAGATCCTATAACGTGTCCTGGGCTGGAGCCAAGACTTTGTTGTTCGGTGTTCAAATGGCATCAACGGCTGATCCGCTGACTCAGTTTCAGCTGTTTTCAGCCTCTGTGGAGATATTGAGGAGCTAGAAGTCGACACCAACCGAGAGCACGACAAAGTCGGCGGCGTTGTTTCTTTCGTCCTGCCTTTGGTCGGATGAGCCGGTCACGCTCGATGCATTGGATATATGGCGCAGGCGGAGGGTAACAAAGAGGTCCTCGACTCGAGCCCCCACCCCAAGCATGAACATGACCTGACGATTGCCGTCTAACTGCTCCGGATCGTAATTGTGCATGCTGACCGCCCCCAGTGTAGTTTCGGCAAAAAACCGGCCACGGGAGCGAAGCCCCACCGACAGGGCCGACAACCTGCCAAAGGCCTCGCCAACCCACCCGCCCTGATGAAGCTCGGCAAAGAAACCACCGCCATACCTGACTGTCCAGCCTGTATAGGTGCTTGTTTGATAGTGCTCTGGACGGGCCATGAAGCTGGTCGAGGGGCCATGTTCCAGGTGAAGCTCGATCGCCGTGGCGGGTGACGAAAAAATCAACAGCAAATAAGCAATTAATGTTCTATGTCTCACAGTCTCCCCTTTACCTTGTTTTCTCCGGGGAAGCATAGCGGATCTGCACTGGCATGCCAGTGAGTTGACTTTGCTGGACCACACAGTGCCCGCCGTGGTTTCTGATTTTTATTTTTACAATTTGAACTGTGATGAGCACTGACAGGATCAGCGCCACCAGCGCCGGGAGCCAGTAGTCTCTCCTTTGTGATTGTTCCCCCATTTGTGTTTTTATTTTTTGAAGCAGATGCACCTGACGATCATTCATTGAAAGCCCTCCCTTTTTTTTATTGTGCATTTTTAATAAAAGGTTATTTAAACCCACAAAACAAGGCAAAACCCCCCATATTTGACAGTCAGCTTTGTCTGATTTTGCACAAATTAATCTTATGCCACACAAAGTTAAAAACGTTAATGTTTGCAATAACTTAGCTTTTTAACCTGTAAAATATAGGGGGCTTGCCGATATTGGTTCTGTAGGGAATGTCCTACAAGGACAAAGCCACATTAATACGGTTATAAATTTATGGTTTTAGTGCTGGACGATGATGCGGGATATGTTGATTTTTATCGGTCCATTTTAAATGTTCATGATATTAGCGTCGGCAGCTTTACCCTGGCGGAGGATGCTATTCGCAGCTTTCGGGGCATGCCTGATCTTTATGATTGCGCGGTGCTGGATGTGTTTTTGCACACCAGTGAGCTGGACGGGGTGGCCGTGGCCAGGGCCTTGCGTGAAATGCGGCCCGAGTTGCCGATCCTGTTTATTACGGGCCTGGAGGATGATGCCAATATCGCGATATTGCAAAAGTATGGCCAGTATCAACGCAAGCGAACCACCTTTGAAAAGCTGGCGGAGGTGCTTTATCGGTTTGCGTCAGAGTCGAGTTAGGTCGAGCAGTCGCTGCTCCAGCTTGCCATTTGACTGGCAGACCGTGGGGGCGCCGGGGAATTGCTTTTGCTGGTTGCTGTTAAAGGTGATGGTGTCATTAAAGGCATAGCGGTTAATGGTGCCGGACTTGCTGACGATGTATTTTATATTGATGGCCAGGCGGGTTTGTTTGTTGCGCAGCTGGGTGAGTAGCAGATTTACCCGGCCGCTTAGGGCTATCTTTCTGTCTATTCGACGCGGGGCCAGGATGTCGACGCTCTCGTTATAGACCAGGTGAGGGGTTGCCCCTGGGAACGGGGTGATCTGGGTGTGGTCGATGGGGTCGGAGATATTGAGCTGACCACAGTCGAGGTACTCGGTCGGCTCGGCGCTGAAACTGAGGTTAATAAACCCCGAGGCCTTTTCGATGTTGTTGACCACAAAAAAATCACTGGTCAGTTTTTGCAGCAGCTGGTGCCATAGCTGGTTTTTGCTTTTGTTGATGATCAGGCTGGTGGGGTGGGTGACGTCTGGCGCAGCGGGGGGCTGGTAGGTGACCAGGGATCCACAACCTGACAGCATGACGGATAAAAATAATAAGTTAGCCGGTTTCATTTTTTAAATAACTTTCCATGTCGATCACGTTGTTGATCTTTTCTTTGACCCTTTCCTCGTCGCCATACATGACCAGCAGATCGTAAAGCGTATCGATAAAGTCGGCCTTTTTTTCGGGGTTCATGGGTTTGCCGGTTTCTTTGATCAGGGCTTCGCCCAGGACCACGGCGTCCTTTAATGTGGTGGAGTTTTTGCTGGCCCGGTATTGCTCGGCGGATTCATTAACACCAGGGGCCAGGCTGTTGCGCAGACGCTGCAATATCTCTGCGTTAAGACTTCGATCATTACTCCCTGCTATTTCATTTAATTCATCCTTTAAGTTTGGGGGGATTCTTAAACGGAAATATAGGGGGTCATCGGGCATGATGAAATTTTCCTTGTTTTACCTCTTGACAGCAATAGCCCATTATGGGCCATAATAGGGGCATGTTAGGGCTACTAAATAAGCCGACTCTTATATATATAGAGAATGATTTAATTATGAAACGAGCTACTGCAAAAGATAAAAGCCAGTCCATTCGCTTTCCAAAGGGACTTTTAAAACAGATTGATGCCTCGGCCAAAAAAAATAGCCGGAGCCGTAATAGCGAGGTGATTGTGCGACTGGAAACAAGTTTTAGTGAAAAACAGGAGCAGGAACAGAAATAAAAAACGAACCAGCCAGGGATTGCGCCCCCGGCTGGTTCTTTGAGGTTGCTGGTTTGAGTCACCTTATCACCTCGGTGTTTATTGTAACACCAGAGTGAGTGTAGCCAGTCACCGACCACGTTAAAAGTGAATGGAGGAGGTGAGCTCACAATGTTTAGCCACTTAAAGGCAAGCCATCTAAAGACGGCGATTTATAACACGATCCATAATTATAAATTCAGTGGGATGGAGGGTGCGGTGGCCATGGCGGCCCGCGCTAACATGAAGTCCCCCGGTTATCTATCCAACAAAGCCAACCCCGAAAACGACGCCCAGCTCGGCCTGGAGGAGTCGGTCACTGTTCAACTCGTTGCTGATGATTATCAGATAGCTGATGCCTATTGCCTGACCCTGGGCGGTGTGTTCATTCGTTACCCCGATCTTAAATTTGTGTCTGACCAGCACCTGCTGGATATCTGGGCCAAGAATGCAGAGGCCGATGGTCACACGGCCAAGGTGATGCGCGAGTCACTTGAGGACGGCGACATTAACGACAAGGAAATGATCAAGCTTGAGGCGTCAATTAATGAAGGGATCCGCACCAAGCTGGAGCTGCTCGACCGACTGAAAAACATGCACCAACAGGGCAAGGAAAGCAAACGATGAAAAAATTATTTGTCGATATGCTTAAGGATTTTTTGTTAGGTCTTTTAATGGCCGGCCTGTTCTTTGTGTGCGCGGCCTCGCTGTTCTCGGGGCTGGTTTCTTTTTTGATTGTGATGTCGGTGGTGGCCGTGATCGGTGCCTGGCTTTACTGGTGGGAAAAGGTATGGAAGCACCCGCTGCTTTAAAACGGATCGGCCTGACCCAGGTCGACGACAACCTGCAGCCGGGCGATCAGTTTGTGCTTAAGGGTTCGCTGGTCATGGCTTTTTTTGGTGATGAATTGCTGAGGGCGTTACATGAGCGACAAGGCAAACAATCAGGACGATCTGGATCTAAGGGTCGCTTATGAACTGGCGGGTCCGAAGATGCGCGAGGCTGTTGGATCGTTTGATCACGCTTTACAAAATGAGCCTGTCAACAAGTGCCTGCAGATCATCGCAAGGGAAAGACAAAAAAGGAGGGCAGACCATGGCGGAGATCATTGAGTTAATGCCGCAGGAGAAAAACGAGAACACCCAGGGCCACCGGTCACGTCGCTGGATTGAGCCGGGCGAGGTGTTTTTGCTGGACCATGTACCTTTTCGACTGGAGATTGATCGACAGGACGAGGCCTATCAGTACACGTTAATCGGTTTCTTTGGCCTGCAAAAGATAGAGCGCACCCTGCCGGGTAATGGCTTTGCTGATTTTAGTATGCACTCTGATCAGATGATCAGGCTGATGGCCATTCACTGGAACGGAGATCGGCCAGTGCGTTGTTTTATTGAGTCGGTCAATGTGACTCGCGTTATCCAATCATTACTTTAATTTTTTAAGAGGCGACTTAAGCCATGACATATAAAAAACCCAGACAAGTTTTTGATCGCTATTTTTTAGCCCATGAGCGGCGCGACCTGCTCAAGACCGTGCGCCGGGTGGACGACGTGCTGGCCAAGCGTGATCTGGCCTGGATGCAGTTCGACCTGGCCACGGGTGTGCGGGTGAGCGTGCTGGCCGGCATGACCTGCGACGATGCCCGCCAGGCCTTAAGGGAGAACAAGTTTACTGTGCGCGGTGCCATTAATAAGGGCGGCCGCACTTATCACGTTTTTCTTAACAAACAATCCAGCCGGGCCTTGCGATCGTTGTTGTCTATTCGTCGCCAGATGGGCTTTGCCGAGGTAGCAGACGAGCCTTTGATCCTCAGCCGTCGCGGCGATGGTTTATCGGTTCGCAGTTTTGAGCAGCGCCTGGCCGAGTGGGTGAAGCTGGCAGGCCTGCGCCGAGGCGGTTCGCCGCACTGGTTCCGCCATACCCTGGCCAAACAGATTATGAAAACCAGCAACGCCGAGCAGCCCCTGCTGGTGGTCATGACCGTGCTGGGCATTACCAACATAAACAACGCCGCGATCTATGCCGGGCCGGATCTTGAGTCGGTGCTGGAAACGATGCAGGGGGTGGGGTGACGTGCAGGGATGCACTAATGCCGCGAAGGCAGGACGCCGAGAGCGGTGGATGGATTAACTCTTAAGGGGAATAAAGTGAATAAACATAAAGTAGGAATTAAGCCTGTAAATCCTGAAATTTTAACAATGTCTCATGCCGAGTGGTGGGACAAAGGAAAAGAACTTTTTGGCGAGGACTTTAATAAGTGGCGTTTTGTATGTGCTCATTGTGGAGAAGTTCAGACTATGGAGGACTTTGCTGAGGCTGAGATCGAAAAAGGAAATCAGAAAGTATTTTTTTCCTGTATTGGCAGGGAAGTAGTGGGCAGAGGTTGCGACTGGACTCTCGGCGGTTTCTTTCAGATTCATACAGCCGAAGTAATTAAGGGCGACGGCACAAAGGTGCCCGTTTTTAGGTTTGACGATAATGCCGGTAAGGAGACTACAAAGTGACTATCAAAATTTCAATCGAATGCGATGGCCTTGACTGTTTTAACAGTATGGATATTGATGAGTGCGATACGCCAGAAGTTTCGATTCGTTTCAGTAAATGGGAACAAGATCCAAGCGAGGATTCTTTTCATTATTGCCCTAATTGCTGGCCGAAGGTAAAGCGGGAGATTGACAAAAGGGATTCTGATTGATGGGAGACTGACATGATGGAGCAATGCCCTTACGACGAGCCAACGACCTGCAGCAACATCCATGCGGACTGTTCTGGCTGTCGGTTTTTTTACCCAAAGCAACACCCTGAACACGGCCAGAGTGACGCTTTAATTTTTCGCCGTGATTATACAAAGAGGAAACAGTCAATGAGTGATGTAGTTATAAAGCCGACCATTGGTCGAGTTGTTTGGTTTAAGGCAGAGGGCTGCGATCAAATGCACCCAGCTTTAGTTTGTTATGTGCATAGCGATGAATGTGTAAATTTGTCTGTGTCGGATCAAAACGGTAACCAGTACGGACAGACTTCTATCTTACTGTTCCATGGTGATGCGGATGAGTGCCCTGTGGGCCAGTGCTGCTGGATGCCTTATCAGAAACAACAGGCCGAAAAGGCAGAACAGGCCGAAGAAGAAATAACGGCATAACCAATCGCTGTCACCGGCGTTAGCTGGTGGCAGCTGTCTATAGATGCCCGGAGATTTCACAATGAAAAAAATCAACTTAGCAACTGGCCTGTTTGTTTTTAGGCTTGCGTGTATTGTCAGCGGTACGGTGATGGTAATAACCGATAATCCCTGGTGGTCCCTAATTCCTTTTGCTTTTGCATTTACAGATATTTGTGAGGCATGCAGTTCAAATGAGGATGAGGCCCCATGAACACTTGCATAGGCTGCGGTTGTACTGACGAGAGAGCTTGTTCTATTCCACCCAGTGGCTGCTATTGGCTCGCCGTGGACATAAAGACTAACAAGGGATGCTGTAGTGCCTGCGCCAGCCACCTGGATCAGTTTGTTATGGATCACCCGTCAGCCATTACTTACGACACCAGGGATCTGTTTGGTGTATCGGGTGGGTGTTTTTTTCTGTTCCCAGAGGGCACCACTAAACACTCTATTGCTGTTTGTAAACGAGATCACATTCCTGTCGAAGTGACGCCAGAGGATGCCTGGCTGGGTGTAATGGCCCGCCGGGCCTTGCCGGATATTCAAAAACGATTACTCAATAGTTCTAACGAACACGATGCCGGCTGTGCTGGGCTGGCTGAGTTGGTGAAGTTGATCGAAGGGGGAGCCAATGGCACATCATGATCTAAAGGCCTGGCCTTGTTATTTCCAACCGGTGGTCGATGGTCACAAACTTTTTGAGATCAGATTTAACAGAGATCGCCATTTTAAAAAAGGCGACACCTTTACCCTACATGAGACGAACCCGGACGAGGGACTTTATCAGGACCCCCTATTTACCGGCCGACTTTTTCACGGAGTTATAACTTATGTAACGGACTTTAAGCAAAAGCATGGTTTTGTTGTTTTTGGTTTTAAGGAAAGAGCGATCCAAAAGCAGACCATAGCAACACAAGGGGAGGGCTGAGATCTTGCCTTATACAAGCTCTCAGGTGTCCATTTTTTCCGGTGATGCACCAAAACCGTGGAAAATTGACAGCCCTTACTGGAACCAGAAGCGTGAGCGCTTTGAGTGCAAGGTCTGGTACTCGGATCAGAAAAAGCCGTCGATCATTCCCTTCGATGATCTCCCTCAGCCTGTCTCCTTGCAGGGTATTAACTTTGTTAAAGGTGACGATCGAGCGACGTTCGACATTACCCACGTTATCGAGCTGGCAAGAAAAGCAAAAGACAAGTTTCATTCTGTTGGCATCGATGAACAGCGCAAGCTGTCGCTGGATATTCAGGCGGCAAACTTTGCCTGGCGATGCCTGAAAGAAAGACACCCAGCCCATGCTGCGCTCCTGCAGGATCCTGTCGTGCTGGAAATACAAAAACGATTTGATGCACACGTCGAGCTTTATGTGGAGGATTTTAAAAAATGATCATTACCATTCAGGGATTAAAAGGCGAGGGTAAGTCGACCATGGGCAGAGAGCTGGCCAACCATTTAAAAAGCCTGGGCGTTAATGTGCACCTGGTGGACGAGGGTCACGAAGTGCCACTGGAGGAGGTGCTGCCGGTGGAGATATTAAAACCCCAGTACAAACGCCTGCGCCCGGTGGCCTGCCTGGTTGAGGTGGTTGAGTGATTATCGAAAAGCCGACCATGTTCTCGGACCCGGTCCTGGTCGACACCCGGCCCGGCCGGGGCACCATGTTCTCGCCGGCGGAGAAGGTGGGCGGCTATCGTTCATGGCTTGATGCTCGTTACGAGAAAAGCCAGCACAAGGAGGGATCGGTGGTGATGTATTACGGGCTATCTCAAAAAGTTAACCAGTATATCCATGCCATGGTCCACGACCGCACCCCAGTGCAGGCGGTGGGCCTTTATGCCGGCCAGTTTGCTATGTGGCTGGAGACCATGGCCGAACCCCACGCCACGGCCTGGGTGCTTAAACATCATAAAGGCCTGTCAGCGAAAGAACAGCAGCAACTGATCAATGAGATCACACTGGTGGAGGTGCTGGCCTGATGGCTTGTGAAGATTGCAACAACTGCCTGCAGCAACGAATGGATGGATCTTTTGTTTATCTATCCAGCCTGATAGAGCAGGGCGAACTCGGCCAGGCCCGTGCGTTCTTTGGCAACGTGATAGAAACCGAAGCGCAGCGGGCGCGTGAAGATGAACGGAAACAGAAAGGAGAAAATAGTGGCTGAGGCATATCCATTATCGTGGCCACCAGGGCGTGCACGCACGCAGGCCTGGAACAGGCAGCGATCACAATTTAAAACAACATTCACCAAAGCGCGGGACGGTTTGCTTAAGGAACTGGATCGACTGGGCTGTGCTGGTGTTGTTCTTTCAACAAATTTAAGAGTTAGGCAGGACAATCTGCCAATGGCCAACCAGCGAACACCGGAAGATCCCGGCGTGGCCGTTTATTTTATGCACAAGAAAAAGCAAATGTGTTTCGCTTGCGACAAATACAAAACGGTGGGCGATAACCTCCGGGCAGTCGCTCTAACCATTGAGGCCCTGCGTGGCATTAAACGCTGGGGCACGGGTGACATGATGGAGCGGGCCTTTTCTGGTTTTACGGCATTGCCTGATCTCAGCCGTCCAGCGGACTGGCGCGATGTTTTGGGAGTGCCTGGTTGCAGGGTGTTATCCGAAGCCAGGGAAGCCTGGAAAAAGAAACGGGCAGAGACCCACCCCGATACTTTCGAGGGTACTGTCGATAAATTTAACGAGGTCAACCAGGCATGGGAACAGGCCCAGCAGGAGCTTGGATCATGATCACAACTTCAAACAATCAACACATCCCAGGGCGGTGTTGGTTTGTCTCTGCAGCCCTGGAGACTCCTGTCATTACTATGCGTATTGACCGCGCCGGACCTCCTCCCAAAATGTCGGCGCGGTCCTTTTTATTTTTGGAGGCTTAAGTGAGTAATACCCAACAACTTATTAACGAGAAGCTCGGCGACATGCTGGCCACTTTGCCAGACCTGCCCGAGCGCCTGCCCTGCAGGTGTGGCTGTGAAGACAAGCCCGATATCAGTTTTGATTTTGATGCGCGCACCTGGGTGGTGTTCTGTTACGGATGCAATGCCAGCTCGGATAAATTTTCTTATCCCGACCTGGCCATCGAGGATTTTAACCAGCGCTTTGGTGTGCTGGAGTTTTGTCCGATTTTTTAACTAAGAAACAAAAGGAGTTTAAGGTATGACGACACCAGGCCCTTGCCCTTTATGCGGATCTAAATTCCCAAAGATGGGCGGACGTGAAAAAGTGAAATGCACAAACCTTGCCTGTTATTTATCTAAAGAATTTATATGGATCCCCGTCGATCAATGGAACGCCCCGCACGGTTCGACCATGAACATACAGGCCGCCGCGCGTGAGACCCAGTTATATGTTGGCGGCGCGGTCTTTATGACCGACGACCTACCGGCAACCAGCCCGGAACATATCGAGCAGCTGCTGCTGAGGATTGAATATAGGGAATATAAAAACATAAGACAGGCCGATCGCTGGCTGGGCTGGTCACAGTGCGCCATCTATCAGGGCCGAGGCCTGTCGCTTGGTGAGTTAAAACTGATTAATAAAAAGGCTTGATTATGAAAAATAAAATTCTGGATCTAAATAATCACTTATTTACGCAGCTGGAACGATTATCAGATGAGGACCTCAAGGGCGACGAATTAAAACAGGAGCTCGAACGGGCCAAACAGGTCGCCAATGTCTCCAGGGAAATAATCAACACAGGAAAGCTTGCCCTGGAGGCCCAAAAAGCCTTTGGCCTTGGAGATATTAAACAGGTCCCCATTATGCTGGAGAGCGATTCGAAGTGAAGTCCAGATACACCGACAAGCAACTGGCTTTTTTACGGGATGGTTATAAAAAAAAGACAATCCCTAAATTAACGTCGGCCTTTAATAATTATTTTAAGAAGCAGAAAACAGAAAAGGCCATAAGGTCAGCCCTGAGGAATTACGGATTTACTTGCGGGAGAAAGCCTGGTTTTCCCAAAGGCACCTCGATCGCTTATAGCAAGGTGCAGCTTGCATGGTTAAAGAAAAACAGAAAGCTCTCTAAAAAAGAGAGAGCCGATAAATTTAATAAAAAATTCAAAACCGACAAACATCCCGAGGCACTAGCAACTATTTGTCAGAAATATGGATGGCTAACAGGCCGGACTGGACACTTTAAAAAAGATCATAAGCCATGGAACACCGGAACTAAGGGGCTCGTAAAACCAAACAGTGGGAATTTTAAAAAAGGAGGGATTCCTGCAAACTTAAAGCCAGTCGGTCATGAGCGGATTTGCAAAAAAGATGGATATATTCTTATCAAAGTAAAAGAGGTTAACCCATGGACCGGGATAAATAACTGGTATAGGCATAAGCATGTAGTCGTGTGGGAAAAAGTAAACGGGCCGATCCCTGATGGTCATTGCCTTTTATTTCTCGACAGCAACAAGCTCAACTGTAAACTGGAAAACCTGACATTAATTACTCGAGCTCAAAACTTATATTTAAACCAACATGGATACAAGGATCTGCCTGCAGAACTTCGGGCCTCTATGATTGCTTTGTCAGAGGTTGAAACAAAACGATTTAAACTGCAGAGGAATGTATGACAGATAAATTCTGGATGGTGATCAATGTTGCATCCACTGAGGATGTGATCTCTCAGTTTTCTGTCGAGAGAGTAGACCGTGACTGTGCCCCCAGGGTTTGCTGGTTTTATAAGTCAGACGCCGAGCAGGAGACGCTGCGCCTGGCTCAAAAAGTGCCCGCCGGTGAGTTTGTTTTACTGGAGGCCATCGCCGAGGCCAGGCAGATCCAGCCGGGCCATTATCGACTGGATGATATACAGGAGTCAGCCTGGCGTGCCTGATAAAAACAAAGAGACCATCGATCAACTTATTGCGGGTGATTTTCTTTACACCCGCGATCCTGAGTTTCGCGCTTTCGTGGAACAGCTGCCGGCTGACCTATGGGCTAAAAAAGATCTTAGTGCCGTGAGGCTTGGCTGGGAGGCTTATAAAAAATTACATGACAACAAGGAGGAGGGCAAACTTTGAATGACCAAACCCGAAACCTTAACCCCACCAAGCCGGCCAGGGTGGCCGTGGTGATATGGGGTAAGGAGTACGCCGAGAAAGGTCTCGGATCTATGGATTTTTATGATCAACTCTCTGCAGCGGATCGGGAGCGCTGCGAGTTGGTGGTCGAACAAATGGAGACAGCCTTTAACATTGACCTGGACGACGTGGCCAACCTGAAACAGGAATTAAAAGAGCTGCACCTTGCGATCGATTTGTTAACGACTGCCAGCTGGCTCTCCCCTAAAAAATTAAAACAGGCTAAGGATCTGGCCTCAAGTATTAGCGGCTGACATGGATAACCAGGGCAGGGTCTCACTGCGCGAAGCTGCAGAGAAAAACGGACTTACTCATGCTCATGTAAGGCTGCTCATTCTTAAGCAGATAGATGCTAACCAGCAGATGCTGGCATGGATAACCGACCTCCTGCAGGAGCGCCGACAATTAATTGAGAATATAAACAGCCTTGTTAAAAGGCTGGCAGAAAAAAACATAAGACAAGATTAACCCAAGGCGATCAGCCGATGACAATAATTAAAGAGGCAGCACCGTGGCGACGATTGAGGAGCTCAAACAGCAGATCGATCTGCATGACCTGGCCGAGAAACTCGACTGGGTAAGACCTGATTCAACAGGCAACTATAAATCCCCTCATCGAGACGACAAAAATCCCTCGGTGAGTATTTTTAACAACGGCAAGGCCTTTAAAGATCATACCGACGGGGCAAAGGGTAGCTGTATCGATATGGTGATGTATCACTTTAACTGTGATGCAAAGGAAGCCATTAAGATATTACACGAGTTTTATAATATCCCCCTCACCCCCCAGAAGACTGAACGGCGAGACAAGTCCCTGGCTGAGTTCATTGTCGATAAGTGCTTTGATGCTGCCAACCTGGAGATGGCTGTCGAGTACCTGGTCCAGGAGCGAGGCCTCCCGGAGTCGACAGTTCGACAGGCGATCAATAACAGGACGGTCGGCTTTAATAATTACACCTCCAACAGCAAGCAACCCGGCCAGCGTGGTTATGGTGGCCCGGGTGTGGCCTTTCCGGTTATCTCACTTAACCCTGGCCATGTTGTGGGCGTGGACATTCGCTACCTTGATCCAGAAAACAATGGCGGACAGAAAACACAATACCAGGGCAGTAAGACATCGCCCTGGGTGATGGATCCAAAGCGTTTTAAATATGCACATGTGGTTTATGCCGTGGAGTCTTCGATCAATGCCCTGTCTGTCGAGGCCTGCGGCATCGGTGGCGCGGCGGCCTTTTCGTTTTTAGGTACCGAGAACGTGCTTAATATTGATTACCATTTTTTACAAGGCAAGAAGGTGGTGATCTGTGGTGACTATGACAAGCCCGACGAAAAAACCAACATTCCACCAGGTGCAAAGGCTGCCTGGGCTTTATATGACCAGCTGGCCTCGTTAAACATTGCCGCGCACTTTGTTGATCAAACCGACTGGGAGCATAACGACGTTAACGACATCCTGCAGGCGGAGGGAGTTGAGGAGCTTCGCAAATTACTGCAGCGATATGATCCCTATATATTGCCCGGTGTGCATGGCGACTATGGCAAACAGAACGGCAAGGCCCGGGTCTATCTTCCTATCCATGATAGTTTTCAATACTGGCGTTACCGTGCCAAGGAGGACTTTGTTAATTATGTCGAGGAGTTCGAGGTCGACCAGGAGAACGACAACCAGAAAAAGGCCAAAAAATTTAAAGACGTGTGTGGTTTTCGTATTGCTGCGATCTCTCGTGTATCGATAGCTAGCGCCACCTCGACCATGACTGGGGAGAAGGACGCGGCCCCGCGTGTGTTGTTCTCTGTGTCAGTTCAAACTCCCCGACATGCCAACAAGCTGCAGCGTAAAGTTTTTGAAGATGAACGATTGCACAATGTGGACCAGTGGAAAAAGTTTGGCCCGGTGTTTGCCCCTTCTAATTTTTTGCGCATGGTTAACATTCTGGAACGCGGGGCAGATCTCGGTGCCCGTGATGCGGTGAACTTTGTCGGCCTGGCCTGGCGTGATGGCCGTTTAATTGTCAATGAGGGAACAGATTGTTATTTCACCGAACCAGAGCAGCAGTGTCCATATCATAATCTGGTCTTCCCTACTGGCTCACTCTATAACGCCCGGCGAGTGATCGAGGAGTACCAGAAAACCTTTAAGGAAAACGCGGCAACGATTCCCCTGGTGTGGATCCTCGGCGCCCACCTTAAAGTGCTTTTAGGTTTCTGGCCACATATCTCCATTCAGGCAGAGAAGGGATCAGGCAAGTCGACGCTGATAAAGCGACTTGAGCGAACCACAGCTATGACTATGTTCTCGAATGAGTCTATAAAATCGGCCTTTCGCCTTTTGACTAGCGTCAGCTATACCTCTCACCCGGTGGGCTGGGAGGAAATGTCTGCCAACAATCAGAAGGTGATCGACGAGGCTGTTTCTATGCTTCAACAGGCCTACCAGTACACACCCACCAAACGCGGATCGGCCATGACTGAATATCTAATCTGTGCCCCTGTCATGCTGGCCGGGGAGGATGTGCCGGTACGATCGTTAATCGGTAAGCTGGTCGGCACTGATCTCAGCGGTGCCCGTAAGGGCCCCATGCTCCCCCAGGACCTGCCCAAGTTCCCGATCCGCGAGTGGCTGCAGTTTCTCACCCAGCAGACCCGCGAGAACATCCTGGAGAAGCACAGCAAGGCCGTGGCGTATTGCTGGGAGCATTGCCGAGTTAAAGACCGGGACAGCGGAGCCAATCGCATGGTGGAGAACTATGCCGCCATCAATGTGGCCTGGTCGCTGTTGTGTGAGTTTGTCGGCATCGACAAGAATCAGGGCGGCTTTATCTCTGACATGCTGCTGGCCATGAACAAGCACATTGCTGAGACCTCCGGCGATCGTGAGCCCTGGGTCTGGATCATGGAGACGATACTGCACGAGATCGCGGGAGGACATTACCGGGGCAACTTCCTTTGGACTACGGTCAAGACCGACTCAGGCGAACGTGAGGACGCCCTTTGTCTTCGCACGAACGAGATCATGCACCACCTCAGCACGGAGACCCGACTGCGAGCCAAGTTTGACGGCCTGCCCATTAAGTCGAATAAGCCTTTCCGTGAGGCCCTGGACAGGGCGGGGGTGTTGGTGGCCACCGACGTGGAGAAGGTGATTAACAACCGCCGAGTGGGTCACCTGGTGGCCATCGGGCTCGAGGCTATGGAAAAGTATGGCCTGCACGCGACGCCCCCCGAGCTAATAGAGGAGGCGCTGCACTAATGCCTGGAACCGCCCCCCCCTTGCCCCCCAAAAGTTACCGCTGGCCGCCACAAAAAAAACATGGCAATAAAAACGGGGGCGGACTCGGTTCGTCAAAGGATTGGCGGGCAGGTTTTTTAAAACCCGTGGATTTGATTAGTTTTATTTATAAGTGTTTGATGCTGGACAGGTTTCTATGCCGACTCGGCGCGAAAACTACACAGAAACTCAAAATATCTACACCACTTTTCTATTTTTCTACACATGCCTATTTTCTTAATTTAGGCCTCTATATCTATCTATCTTTTTTTAAGTTATTAAAAAAGAAAGAAATATATAAAAGGGCAGGGCTAGAACAGGCGAAAACAGCCATCCACCACTTTTACCCATTGGTTAAAATTTGTTCCACCACTTTTTCAGGCTTCCCCCCGGTTTTGGTGGGTTTTGTGTGTAGTCAGTTTCCTATACTTATCAGAGACTTAACCCGAAAAAAGGGCAAAATCCACCACTCCACGGGTAGATCTGCCCCTGGTCCTTTTTATTGTGAGAATGAGGCTTAAATTCACATGGAAAAAGAGTTAATTAATGACTTTGCCCAGTATCACCTGCTGACTGTTGGCAATGCTGAGGCCACGGCTAACAAGTATAAGAACTTCCTGGAGAGGCTGGTCGACTGGTCCACTGATAACGACAAACAGCTGCTGGAGTTAACCCGGGACGACCTGGTGCAATTTTCCAGCATGCACGCCCATGAACAAGGTTTGTCGGCCAGGACCCGCCGACCTTTAATTGCTGCCATCCGTGGTTTTTATAAATGGCTTTTTAAAAACCAGAAGATCAACACAAACCCAGCTGAGGATCTTATCTACCCCAAAGCAGGCCGGCCCCTGCCTTTCGGGATGCAGTTAAGCAGTGCAGAAAAATTATTAAAACAGCCTGACCTTGATACTTTCCAGGGCCTACGGGATGCCACGATCCTCTCATTATTTATCGGTGGAGGCCTGCGCCCGTCGTTTGTTTCAAAGCTCAACGAGTCAAACCTGGTCTTTTACCTGGACGAAAAAAAATATAAGCAGCTGGTGGTGCGTATTACTGAGAAAGGAAACAAGGAGCGGCTGGTTCCCATGCCACTGGATGCCTCTTTATTTATTCAGGCCTATCTCGGCCACCCTGAGCTGCAGCAGGTCGACCGCCTCCTGGATAACGGTGAGAAGGTCCTTTTTATTTCAACCAGGAACAGGACCATCCCAGCACATGACTACCATGGAGAGAATCGCCGCATTAAGGTGAAAGCTATCAGGGAAATGATTATCAAGTATGGAGAGGCCGCCGGTGTTCCCAGGAGAGAGCTCAGCCCTAAGGCCGCCCGCCACCTGTACGGTACCGAACTGGCAGAGGACGGGGTTAATACCCTAACCATACAGGCCTTGATGGGGCACGCTGACCCCAAAACCTCAGACATATATGCTCATGTCGCTGCCCGACGCTTGGCTCAGGTGGTCCATAAGAGCAGCCCACTGGCAAAAATCGAGACACCCATGACACCACTGATCAGGAAAATTAATAATGACTAGCACAAAGGCCTATTTGCGCGTCCGCCAGCCGCCTAGAACATTGATAGCCGCCCCCTGCCTTAATCCTCAGACCTATGGATTGCAACGCCTGCAGCAGGGCCATGCACGGCCCCGGAACTCGCCTATGGAACGGCCTAAAACACCAGCCTCCGGGATCTCCTCTGTACTGCGTTTAATGTCAGAAAGCGCAGTAGACCCACACCCCGACCTATACAGATCAGGAGCTTATGACCATGGCAGAAGATCAAAAGCGCAGTAGGACAGACGTTATGCAGCCCACAACCCCCAGAACACCAGGCTCAGGGGTAGGGGTGGGGGGTCGGCATACACACCCCCCCACCCCCACCGAGGGGGGTGGGTACCTGGATGTCTGCACTAAAAACGACGCCGCGCCTCTGGCCGACCCTCGCCTGGCAGAATTGGCCGAGGTGGGCCTGTCATCGATATGGATACGCATCGCGGCATCGATTGGCGTCGACCAGTTTCTAGTTGTCTGGCAGATTCTCGACGAGGTCAACCTGGAGGGCGAACAGAGGGACAGAGTGAGGATCAGGGTCCCACTGTTTGCAAAGTTCAAACGACTGCAGAGGATAAAATTGATCCTGGCTTACGCCCAGGCCGAAATGCCTCACCCTGATATTAAAAAAATGATTAAGGCAGAACTAGGTGAGGAGCTGACGTTAACTCACATTCAAAGAATCATTAATAAATATAAAATTAAAAAATGACTGACCAACAAAAGACCGCCATTATTCACGCCCGAGTTAGTGACCGGAAACAGGCAGAAAAGGAAGTATCTATTCCTGCTCAAATAGAGGCAGGGCATAAGTGTGCCGAAGACCTTGACGCCAAAGTATTGCATGTATTCACCGAAGGGACTGCACGGTCAGCTTGGAGAGGTAACCGGCCCGAACTCGAGGACGCCATCCGATTTTGTGAAATAAACAAGGTCGATTTTTTTATTACCTGGGACACGTCTCGCTTTAGTCGTAACAGCGTTAACGGGCCGATAAACAGGCACAGGGTCCGAGCTGCTGGCACGTTCATTAAATATATAACCGTTGATATTGATCCAGAGACCACTGACGGTTTTGTGCTTGAAACTATTTACCAGATGAAGGATGAACTAAAAAGCCGAGACACATCCAGGGACACCATGCGGGGAATGATTGCAAATGCAAAACAAGGTTACTGGAACGGAGGGCGGCCACCTTTTGGCTTTATGGTGGTCCCGGATATCGACAACCCAAAAAGAAAAAGACTAACTCCTCACCCTGATGAAAAAGACGCTTGTCGAAAAATATTTGAATTAAAAGCAAACAAAGGACTGGGCGCCAAGTCTATAGCTTTATGGTTAAACGACAATGGCTATAAAAACAGAGGGGCCAGATGGAATAAAACGGTTATAGGTTATTTATTAAAAAATGAGACAGTGAGAGGCAAGTCGGTATTTGGCAGAACCAACCGAGCAACAGGAAAACAAAACGATCGATCAAGGTGGATTATTGTCGACAGCCACGAGGCAATTATTTCTGATGATCTTTGGAAAAGAACCCAGAAAAGGCTGCAGTCCGATCGAAACAACACCGACAGCGGCTCCCCTAATAGTTCATATATATTTACTGGACTGCTGACTTGCGGGGAGTGTGGTTCTCCTTTGCATATTACTAGCTCGAAAGGAAGATCCAAGCGGTACTGGTATTATATCTGCAGCAACGTATTGAAAAACAGAAAACATAAAGCTCGACGGATCAGCGCCAGGGATCTGGATTCTTTTTTGGTTGCTGATATCTGTAGCACATTATTTAATAGCGGTCGGCTTATTGATGTTGCCCAGGAGATCGGTGGTCTTTGTAATACATGGGATAAAGATCAAAGTAAAAAAATTATAGATATTGATAAAAAAATAAAAAAGCTAAAGGAACGACAGCGAAATTTATTTGATGTGTTGGAACTGCATGGAACCGACACCCCGAACCTGTCAGATTTAACCAGCAGACTGAGATCGATAAAGGACGAGCTCACCTCTCTGTCTACAAATAGATCTGTATTAGAAAATGAAACTCCCCCACAATTTCAAATCAAACCAGAAGACCTCGTGGAGCTGGGATCGTTGTTAACCGGCATAATTAAAACAATGGATAGCCCAAAAAAGGCGAGGGATTTTTTCCAGCTGTTTATCGACAAGATATTGATCAAAGACAAGATTGCCGTGGTTGAATACCACCCCCTTAAACTTATGACTCAAGGGGGGGCGGTGCTCAGTAAGGCCGTGTGGCTCCCCGGGACGGGCTCGAACCGCCGACCCAATGATTAACAGTCATTTGCTCTACCAACTGAGCTACCGGGGAAATGAGGGCCGTATACTAATGTCGGACTGAGCCTAGGTCAATAGGATTCAAGGTTAAATTTCACTAACTTGCACATTTTACCGGTTTTCCTGTGCGCAGGGTTTTGCTTACCCTCGGACGGGCTTTTGAGACGATAAGCGCTCGGCTTAACTCTGGAAAACCCTTTATACAGAAACTATAAGTGCCATCAGTACGCATACCATCCGTAGGATAAAATGGAATATACCTTCTAGGTGGCCCAAATGCGTTATACGTGACAGAAAAGCCTTTCGGCATGGCCTCAAAAACCCTTTTTATCTCATCATCGGCATCAAGTTTTCGATCATCATTCTTATCCACATATATTAACCAGCCCTTTTCCCACTGTTTGGTTTTTAAGCATGTCTTTCCATCTGAAGAAGGGCATGCAACAACAATCTGGTTGGTTGTAATTGCTTCAGACCAAGCATATCGTAAAGTTGCACTGAGATGGTTTAGTTCAGTTGCAACACGATTACTGTTTACCACTCCAGCCAGGGCAGGAGCACCTATCATTAAAGTGATACTGGTGATAGCAAGGATCGTGACCAACTCAATTAGGGTCAGCCCTTTGCAGTAATTTGAAATGAGGGTTTGTTGAAAAGTAATACGGGTGTCGCCAGTCTTGTGACTTGTTTTAACGTCCATGTGAAATCCCTTTATATGCTGTTTATTGTAAAGAAGGTACCCATGGCCACTCCATCGGCCATGGGATTTTAAAAGACATCCTTGTCAACCCCCCACATCCTTGTTGGTAACTAAGATACCGATTTGGGATGTGGGGGTCTGTAGGACGTTGCAGCGATGTTATGTAGGATATGTCTGACGATGATTTATTTCACAGACCGGATAAGCGTTTAATAGCTTCCTGCAGGTTTTCAGTGCTGGTGGCATAGGAAAGTCGCATATAGCCATCACTTCCAAAAGCTGAACCTGGTACCAGAGCGAGGCCTGCATGCTCGATCAGGTATTCAGCCAGTTGTAAATCATCTGAAATGCCATCGAGTCTCTCAATCAAACCTTCAACTTTTGGAAAGGCGTAAAAAGTCCCTGTAGAAGGCAGGCATTCAATCCCGTCAATTTTGTTCAAACCATCGACAAGCATATCATGCCGTTCCTTGAATGTTTTGAGCATGGTTTGAATACAGCTTTGATCGCCTTCGAGGGCAGCCTGTGCGGCAACCTGAGCAATCGAAGTTGGATTGGAAGTACTTTGTGACTGGATCTTTTTCATAGCCTTGATGAGGCTTTCAGGGCCTGCTGCATATCCAATCCGCCATCCGGTCATGGAATAGGCTTTAGAGACACCATTCAGGACGATGCTTCGCTCATAGAGATCGGGGCATACTGTCACGATATTTGAAAAAGCTTCATCTCCCCAGAGGATATGTTCGTACATATCATCTGAAGCAATCAGGACACCAGGGTGTTTACGTAAAACCTCACCCAGCGCCGCCAGTTCTGCATTAGAGTAGGTTTGCCCCGTTGGGTTTGATGGGCTGTTTAGTACCAGTAAGCGGGTCTTTGGCGTAATGGCCGCTTCCAGTTGTTCTGGTGAGATTTTAAAGTTTTGCTCATAGCTGGTTGCGATAATGACAGGTCTGCCATCACCCAACAGTACCATATCCGGGTATGACACCCAGTAAGGGGCCGGGATAATGACTTCATCACCCGGGTTGAGCAGGGCCTGGGCCAGATTGTAAAAACTCTGCTTACCACCACAGGAAACTAGCACCTGGGCCGGTTTATAGCTCAGGCCATTTTCATTCTGGAATTTATTGATAATGGCCTGTTTGAGTTCTGCAGTACCATCCACGGCCGTGTATTTGGTAAATCCATCATTGATAGCCTGGATAGCGGCCTGCTTAATATGCTCCGGCGTATCAAAATCGGGTTCGCCTGCCCCCAAACCAATGATATCCTTGCCCGCTGCTTTAAGAGCGGCTGCTCTGGCAGTGATAGCGAGCGTGGGCGATGGTTTGACGCGCATCACGCGGTCAGCAAGTTTGATATCCAACAGGGTGTCCTCGATTCTCCAGCGGGTTTTCAACGGCGTGTAATATACTTGAATCCGCGCCCGGACTAAATGGTATGTATAAAGAATTTATCCTCAAATCTGATTATCAACCGGCTGGTGACCAGCCATTGGCCATAAAAGGCCTTGTTGAAGGACTGAATGATGGCGAGGCCGGCATGACCCTGCTAGGGGTGACCGGTTCCGGAAAGACCTTCACTATCGCCAATGTCATCAACGAAGTTCAGCGGCCGACCCTGATCCTGGCTCACAACAAGACTCTGGCAGCTCAACTCTATGGTGAGATGCGTGAGTTCTTTCCCGAGAATGCGATCGAGTATTTTGTTTCCTATTACGATTATTACCAGCCCGAGGCCTATGTTCCATCTTCGGATACCTATATCGAGAAGGACGCCTCGATCAACGAGCATATTGAGCAAATGCGTTTGTCAGCCACCAAGGCGCTTTTGGAACGACGAGATACCATCATTGTGGCCACGGTATCCGCCATCTACGGTCTGGGTGATCCAAAATCCTATCTTGGCATGGTGTTACACCTGGATCGGGGTGATCAAATTGACCAGCGTAATCTACTCCGCCGCTTATCCGAATTACAGTACAAGCGTAATGACGTTGAGCTGCACCGAGGTACTTTCCGGGTCCGTGGCGAGGTGATTGATATATTCCCTGCTGATTCGGACCGAGATGCGGTGCGAGTGGAACTGTTCGATGATGAGATCGAAACCATCAGCTTTTTCGATCCTCTCACAGGCGAGGTGCTGAAAAAGGTGCCCAGGGCCACCATCTATCCCAAAACCCATTACGTGACGCCTCGCCAGACCCTGCTCGATGCGATGGAGTGCATCAAAGTGGAATTGAAAGAACGCCTGGAGCAGCTCTACGGGGCCAACAAGCTGGTGGAGGCACAGCGCCTGGAACAGCGTACCCGCTTCGACCTGGAGATGATTCTGGAACTGGGTTATTGCACGGGTATCGAAAACTATTCCCGATATCTGTCGGGCCGTAATCCCGGAGAGCCACCGCCAACATTCATGGATTACTTGCCCGATGATGCCCTGCTGGTGATAGATGAGTCCCATGTCACCATTCCTCAGGTGGGGGCCATGTACAAGGGAGACCGTTCGAGGAAGGAGAATCTGGTGGAATACGGATTTCGTTTGCCCTCGGCACTGGATAACCGACCCCTCAAATTTGCCGAGTTTGAAAAACTCTCCCCCCAGACCATCTATGTCTCAGCCACTCCGGCGGATTACGAGGCTGAACATTCTGGAGCCATTGTCGAACAGGTGGTACGACCCACCGGCCTCATCGATCCCAAGATAGAGATCAGACCGGCTACCACCCAGGTGGATGACCTACTTTCTGAAATTAATCAACGAGCCGACAAAGGTGAGCGAATTCTGGTCACCACTCTGACCAAGCGTATGGCGGAAGACCTGACAGACTATCTCAGTGAACATGGTGTACGAGTACGTTACATGCATTCTGACATCGATACCGTGGAGCGCATCGAGATCATTCGAGACCTGCGTCTGGGTAATTTCGATGTCC
>Ga0224506_10000184_pt1 | contig 61248 bp, 58 predicted proteins | sample SF_Jan12_sed_USG_2_FD_169108 | JGI IMG/M metagenome (GOLD analysis project Ga0224506, IMG submission 169108) | Sediment microbial communities from San Francisco Bay, California, United States - SF_Jan12_sed_USGS_8_1 | ecosystem: Environmental > Aquatic > Marine > Sediment | place: USA... | reverse complement strand
GGAACCGGTATCTATCAGTGATAAATCATCCGCGGAAAAAACACTGACAAAACGTTTAAGTTTTATTCTTGGTTCATCTAGTATATTTAAAAAAAGAACCGTTTCTGCGCGCACAGCGTCTTCATCCAGCCGTTCATGCAAACGCTGCATATGATCTAGCATATGAATTAATGCCAGCAGCTGTACACGATATTTTTCTTTTTCATCTTTTATGTGTATAAGATCAGCAAACACATGTGTTGTATTTAATGCCTGCTGCAGCTCCTCAAGATCCACCGCCTTAACGTCTCTTACATCCCCTAATAAATGCCGTAAATGCCGTAATAACGCCAGAGTTTCTCTTTGCATTGATGCACTTAATGCCGCAATGGCCACTGCATTATCTCTAAGCAAAGAGTTATCAAGTCCGGATGTATAGGGTGATTCTTTTTCCGCAATCAGTTTCTTTACAAGATTTGAAAACTGACTAACGAAAGGCAATATCAGCAACACGCCAAGTACATTAAAAACACTATGAAAAGCAACCAGCGCCAGTTCTGCATTTTCTGTTATAGCAGTAGCCGAAGCAGCTTCCCATAAATAGATATAAGGCGACAGCAATAGTAATGCACCACAGCCTGTCATCAGGTTATAAATCACATGTGACAAGCCTGTGCGTTTTGCACTGACATTTCCGCCCACTACTGCAAGTGCAGCGGTCGAAGTTGTTCCCACATCCATCCCTATCACTATTGCCGCTGCCTGTTCAAACTCTACAGCACCGGCAAACAACGCAGTTAATGCGATAGCAACACCGGCACTCGATGACTGCGTAATTACCGTAATTACAACACCGAGTAAAAATAACTGCAGACGACCACTCCAGCTGCTGTCCGGAAACACATCCGGGGTTATAACTTCGCTTACCGATGTCATTGCTGTCTGCATTAAACCAATACCAACAAAAATCAGTGCGAAGCCCGCCAGTGACAGCCCCAGCATTGCCAGTTTTTTATTGCCGAATAACTTAAAGACAACCCCCAGCAGAATCACCGGCAACATGACATTGGCTAAATCTAATTTAAAACCAAGCAGCACTACCAGCCAGCCAGTTATCGTGGTGCCGATATTTGCACCAAAAATTATACCCAGAGACTCACTGAAGGTCAGAAGACCCGTACCAACAAAACCAACAGCAGCAACAGTGGTTGCACTCGAGGACTGTAAAACTGCTGTTGTCACCGCACCGGTAACAGCACCGGTTGCAGGGTTATGCGTGAATCTCATAATCACAGCACGCATATAATCTCCGGCCAGAGATTTCAGCCCGCCTGTCATGATGATCATGCCTAAAAGAAACACACCTAAACCACCTGACACCTGAAAAATAATACTTAAGGTCTGAATTATAGTTACTCCTTTTTATTCTTTCGACTTAGCAGGTTTCCTGCTTCACCTGATTCAGAATTGCAAAACCACCGCGAATAACGACCAGTGAAATTATCAAACCTATAACCAGGTCCGGCAGTGCCTGTCCGCTGAAAAATACAATAATGCCGCTCAATATAATTCCGATATTCGCAATCACATCATTCTTTGAAAAAATCCAGCTGGCTCGCATGTGTACTTCACCGTCACGGTGCTTCGATAACAATTTCAGACACATCAGGTTTGCTATCAGTGCCACCATACCTACTACCATCATCAGCCAGTGATCAGGCTCACTACCATAGAAGTAACGTCTGGTCACATCTACAACAACAGCTATTCCAAGTGTTATTTGCAATACACCACTCAGTCTCGCTGCAAGTCGTTTAACGCTGGCAGAACGCCCCACAGCATACAGACCAATTCCATAAACCGAGGCATCTGCCAGCATATCAAGTGAATCTGCGATTAACGCAGTCGACTGGGCAATCACCCCTAAAGAAATTTCAAGAAAAAACATAACAGCATTAATAATCAACAACTGTTTTAAAACAGTTTTCTGCTGTTTATTTTTTATTTCAAACTCACAATCACACCCGGACATATCTTTCCCGTCTACAACCATTCAATTTCACTATTTATCAGCTCAACTGCTCTGAATTCAAGAGTGAGTTGTTCTATCGCGCTGCATTGTTTTTGCAGATATTATTTATCATACAGACTCCCGGCACTGAGTGTTGCCATTCATCCAGGTATGCTATCTCGGCAACCGAAGCATTAAAGCGCCCCCAAAACGATCTTTTAAAGCCTTAACCTGTTTTCGTTTTTCTTTCAGGGAATGAGACAGCGGAATAAAAAGTTCTACAGTAATAACACAGACAAAAGTATTATTGGCAGATTTTTCATGCTTTACCAGTACCGATAATAGGGGACTACTTATCACGACAAACACACGTCTGACTCTACAGCCTGCTCAATGACATACAACATTTCATCCAGCAGACTGGTATTACAGAGTAAAAAGCCGCCATATTCTCTCTTCTATACGGATGGCGATAACAGGAATTTGCTGCAACTTAACTCCTGAATTTTTTCAGCGCTGTCGCTGTTATGCCGTATCATCAACTCTGATGCCATATTACGTGTTTCCCTGTACTGTCTGACGACTCAGCGGAATATCAACCCAGAAGATACTGCCCTTACCTGGTTCGCTGGTGAAATCCATTTTTCCGCCCAACAAGTTCACGACCTGCCTGGTGATAGTCAGACCAATACCAGTACCTTCAATAACACCAGCCTCACGACCCAGGCGCTCAAACGGTATAAATAATTTATCAAATTGATCCTTATGCAAACCCTCACCGACATCCTGCACACTGATTCGCAGCTTATCATCCGCCAGTTGTTCACATAACAAGGTGACAGAGCCTGACTCCCGGTTATATTTAATGGCATTGGATATTAAATTATTCAGTACTTGCTTAAGACGGGATGCATCCGTCCATAACGGTCTCTGCTCTGCTGCCTTTGTCTGATCAATCAGATCAATGCCATGAGTATCTGCCAGCATGCGGTTCATACTAAGGGTTTCCTGAATAAGCTCATCGACAGCAACATTTGAGAAGCTTACAGATAACTTACCGGCTTCGATCTGATTTAATTCGAGTACTTCATCTATTAAAGACAGCAACTGTTTTCCTGCCAGCATAATCTCATGCACATATTTTTTCTTTTCTTTTACCAGCTTTTCATCTGAAACCAGTTCCATCATCTGCCCAAAACCGAGTATGGCAGTGAGTGGTGTGCGCAGCTCGTGACTCATAGAAGACAGGAATCGTGTTTTAGCCAGGTTTGCATTCACAGCTTCATCCCTTGCTAGCAGTAAATCTCTTGTCCGCTCTTCAACTTTGTTTTCCAGTGTATGGTTCATTTCACGCAACTCACCGATAACCCAGTCAAAGCTGCTTGCCAATGAACCAATTTCATCCCGCCTCTGAAGTAACTCAGGTGGCACAGGATCTGCATTAACCAGTAAATCTATGACCGAGTTTTCCAGTGCTTTCAATGGCCGTGTAATTTGTCGTCCTAGCCACAAACTGATAAAAACTATAATAATAAAGCAGACAACACTCCCCAGAATATATACCAGTGATATACGTCTTAAAGGCAGAAACATCTCATCCAGTTTTATTTCCTGATCAAGGGCAATCCCAAGCTCAGACAATTCGGACAGTAAAGGAATCGGTGTCACTATATGCGTGATGCCATCTGCATCAATTGTATCCATTACTTTATTCACAGGTTTTTTTATATTGTAAATTATCTGCGATGTTTTTTGTTTATCGCCTTCCAATAGCGATACAAATATTTCATCCAGACTGACGAGATATACCAGTGCTCCTTCGCCGGTCTGAGTTCGCGAATAGATAATGACATTTATACCCAGCAAGTATTTCTCATCTTCTATTTCTTTGATATAAAAGACAGATTTCCCTTTTGTAATTGCAGCAGCGATTAACTGGCTGAACCTGTCAATATGAAAAGTGTTTCCACTATAGGCAATAGAGTTACCGATAAAATCAGTCAGTACTAAATCAAACTTAACATTCTGAATCACCGAAAAACTTTCTAACAGCGGCGTTAAATAGGTTTCTCTTCCTGCACTATCGATTAAGCCATTCGCTATCGTCGGATTTTCTGACAGGGTTGTGATAGTGGCATCAATTGTATTAAATGTTTCGCCAATTCTGCGAGCATCCACATAACCATCATATTCCAGTGCAGATTTAACCTGATTATATGTACTTTCATAAATCTGCCAGAATGAAAAACTTCCAATCAAAACCAGAAACACTAAGGAAGGCAGTGACGCTGCGGCGGCAACACGAAAGGATGTCTTGCGTTGAAACGCCTTGAGAATAGTATCGATCATTTATGTTTATATTTTTTTCACTGATATTTATTTCTGTTTCGTTATTTTTTTATTGGTCGTATTGTTCCATCTGCATGATAACGTGCCATAAAGACATCTTCTAATATTAAAGCATCATGGTTTTGAGCAGAAAAAGGCCGCTTAAAATATTTAACAATGCCGTCGTAATCCCTCACCTGCTCCAGCTTGTCACGGATAACTTTCCGCTCAGTAGTTCCTGCCAGATTGATCGCCTTAGCTAAGATATGAGTCAGATCATAGGCATGACCAAAGCCAACCGGCGCATCAATTTGCTCAACATTATTGATTGTTGATATACGCCTTACTGTCTGCATGACGTCTGCCACTTTATCCTGCTTTGCAGAAAACAGACTGAACGTTTGCACGACAGAAAAATTAATCTGATCCAGCGCATCCGCAGTTTTCATCTGACCAATAAAGTCGCCTCCCGTCACTCCCCAGTGACTAATAATGGGAAGACGCTGATCTTTTGGCAGCGATACCATTTCTGATACCAGACTGGCTCCTTCATCATCGTTGGCAACCAGGATGATCGCTTGTGCACCGGCTTTAAGAAGAATCTGATATTCCTGCATCAATGTTTTATCACGCCAGTTATACCAGGCCGTACCAACCGACAACGGACTGCCGGTTTTTTGCAGATAGCGTTCAGCCGCTTTAAGATTACTCCGCCCCCATGAGGTATTGGTTAATAACAGGCCTATTTTATTCGCGCCGTTGTCTGCTGCAAACTTCAGCATGGCAGGCATGGCGTAACGGTCTTTTAACGACAGGCGGAATATATAATTCGGTGACATGCTGTTTTCTGTCACCCCATCGGCCGATGACCAGGGCGCCAGATTTATCATCTGCGTCTGCTGAAGCATCGGTATTGTTTCCAGCACCACCGGACTGAACCGTCCACTGAACACGGCAACCAGGTCTTTGACTTTGGCTAGCTCACGAATGTTATGAATACCACGGGCCGGCATCGAGCGGTTATCTTTACTTATCAGTTTAAGCGGTCTGCCGTTTAATACGCCGCCTGCCGAATTTATTTCAGCGATAGCGGTATCAATTCCGAGTTTGATTGACTGAGCAGAGGTACTGTTAAGCAGACTAAACTCTGCATCCAGTGCAATGATGACGGCTTTTTTGTCCGCCGCCTGAACCGTGCCCAGAGAAGAAAAAAATACAATGACTGATATGAAAACCCACACTTTACGCATTCAAACTCATCCTCCGAGAGATTTGTATTAATCACCACATCATAGGCTCTGAATACAATGTGTTTTATAGAGTCTAGACCACTATGTAAAGCTTTACTATCTCAGCTGGCTACTGTGATTTACCCGCGGTCATAAAAAAATGAATCATTAGATTCACTTTTTTAAACTCATCATTTATAGACACATGCTATCAGGAACGATGTTCGGATTCGGATTCAAACCACTTGAGTTTGTTATGCAGAGACACCACTTCTCCTACAATAATTAAGGTAGGCGCTTTTAATTCGTTGTTTTCTACGATGGATGGTAATGATGACAAGTCACCAATCAGGGTTTGATGATTAGGAGTAGTCCCTTGTGATACCAGCGCCGCCGGAGTAGATGCCGGCAGACCATGAGCCACCAGCTGTCGGCAGATTTCATTAACACCGCGCAGCCCCATGTAAAAAACAATGGTCTGATTCGGAATCGCTAAACCTTTCCAGTTCAGGTCAACAGTGTTGTTTTTCAGATTGCCTGTTACAAACACAACGGACTGTGCATAATCACGGTGCGTTAACGGAATACCGGAATAGGTTGAACAGCCGGCCGCTGCGGTAATGCCCGGCACCACTTGAAAAGCCACGCCTTCATCAGCCAGGGTATCGATTTCCTCTCCACCGCGACCAAATATAAACGGATCACCACCCTTCAGGCGTAACACCCTTTTACCTTCTTTCGCGTGTTTTACCAATAACTGGTTAATACCTTCCTGCGGCACGGCATGATTATCACGCTCTTTGCCAACATAAATACATTCCGCATCGCGCCGTACCAGCTCCATAATCGCCGGTGATACCAGACGGTCGTAAACCACCACATCGGCTTGCTGCATTAAACGCAGCGCACGGAAAGTCAGCAGATCCGGATCACCGGGGCCGGCACCGACCAGATACACTTCACCTTCAAAGCTTGGTTGTGATTTACCGGCTTCGATGGCTTTTTCAAGAGCGGCTTTGGCTTTATCCATTTTGCCAGCAAACACATGCTCTGCAATCGGCCCGTTTAATACCTGTTCCCAGAAGTCGCGGCGCTGCTCAACATCAGCAAAGGTTTTTTTAACGTCTGAACGATAATTTTCAACCAGCGTACCCAGCTGACCATACTGAGCAGGAATACGACCCTCCAGCTCGGTGCGAATCAGGCGCGCCAGTACCGGTGAAGTACCGCCGGTAGAAATGGCAATTTGAACCGGTGAGCGATCGATAATCGATGGCATGATAAAACTGCAAAGTTCCGGATGGTCAACCACATTAACCGGCACATTGAGGGCGTGTGCCAGCTCGGAAACCCGGACATTGACAGCGGAAACATCGGTCGCGGCGATAATAACCCGGCGATTTTCAACATCACTATCCTGAAATTCACGTGCCTGATGCGAGACTTTACCGTCAGCCACCCATCTGGCTAACTCATCAGATAACTGCGGAGACACCACCGTGACCTCGGCATCGGCTTTTAGCAGCAACGAGACTTTGCGCGCTGCAATACCACCACCGCCGACCACCAGACAGGAAGTCTGCTTCAGATTCATAAATATGGGTAAATAATCCACCGGATACTCCTTAACGAGCCAGGACAAATTTAATGGTTGATAGCTTAGATGCTTTTCTACAAAAAAGCCGTTTTCACACGGCCAGTTTATAAGGATATAATAATATACGAGCTAGCAACAATACCCCTTAAGGGTAGCCGCTCAGCCAGCTACTCAAGTGTTGTGACTTCGCCACTGAGTATCGCATCCAACTGACCTGCTCTTTCTAAGGCATAGATATCATCACAGCCACCCAGATGCAGTTCACCAACAAAAATTTGCGGTACGGTACTCTGGTTACTCTCCACTTCCATTTGTCGCCAGACTTCTGCCGTGCTGGCATCTATTTTTTCAAACTCAACGCCTTTATTTTTTAATAGCGTACTGGCACGTGTGCAATACGGACAAAAACTGGTGCAATACATACGGATATGCGGATTGGACATTTACTTACTCTCCCCAATAGAGTTCTGGAATAACTGCCGTCAGTATTTAAGCTAATCAGAAGGACTTACCTCCGTCACACTACTGACTTCTATCGATTCAAATGAATCCTTTAACCATCGATGCGTGGTGTTGCTAATAAACGCTTCAGCCCCTTCTGCAGGCTGATTTTTACTAATCATCGACAGCATTATTTCAAGCTTTACGCTCAATGGCGTGTAATGCTGAGCCAGATCATACAGCGCGTTATTCGCGCCATAGCGTACAGGCGGCATAGTATAAGCCATTGTTTGCACGCTCTGAAACTTTACGCTTGAGAAAACCTGCCTGAGCTTACTTTGCAGCTCATTCCTGACCAGCCTGCAAAGCAGCCAGGAGATGCCATCCGCGGCTTCCATCAGTTCAGGGTCCAGCCCACTATGGCCAGCAAAATGACGGCCATAAAAAAACTCCAGTGGCGGGTAATACCCCATCTGCTGCTGTTTAACCACATCGTGAATCTGTGCTGCCAGCTCATGTCCAATCACCACCGGAGAGGATGCCGAATGCTGCAACACCAGCTCTTCAGCCAGCCTTACCCTTAGCGTCAGCAGATACCGCCGCAGGCGCACTTCGGCCATTTTACTGCCTCAGCAGCTTAATTTGCTGCAATAAAGGCCCGCTGACCGGTTCCAGTTTTTTACGCATCACCGTACCAATCGCCGTGGTTAGCGCAAAGATAGGATCCACTACTTTCTCATCAAGACAGGATAATATCAGCATGGCTTTAATGCGCTGATCCAGATCAACAGTCAGCTCTTTAGAGACCACTTTCACTTCTGCCAGATATTGCGCGACAGGCTGCGAGGTATCCGCGCAAACCGTATCAACATAGCAGATGATTTCCTGCACATTCTGACTGGGCGCAGGAATCGCCACATCGTTGAAATAATTTGCCACGCTGTTGATTAACGCCACCACCACATCCTGATTGTTCGGCCGTTTAAAAGCCGCCTGTACGGTATATAAAAGACTTTGCCCCTGCGCACTGTGTATTTGCACCAGCATTTGCGCCAACGGGTTTTGAGTTAAATCTGACAATGAGGCTTTTAATCCGTCATATAAAGGATGTGCTGCCTGCTGATCAGGCAAATCGTTAGGCACGGTTGCCAGAAAACCCACATAAAAACTGGATTTGGATTTGGCCTTAAGCCAGAGTTTCTGGCGCTCCTCTTCACTGATCAGTCCCGGCTTCAACACCAGCATCACCGATTCGATCATCGCCCGCTGGTCTTCTTCAAACGGTAAAAACTCAAGTAAAAATGCCGCCAGCTCTTTACCCAGCTCATCCTCCACCACGCAGTCTTTTTCCAGCATACGCCGTGCAGTCTCTGCGGTTGGCATGCACCACCATGCATGCCGCGCCTGCAATGCCGTTAAACCCGGAGCATGCACCAGAGCTGTCACCGCTTCCGGTTCACCCAGTAACAATAAACGATCGAGACTTTCATCTTTCGCCTGCCCCATCCGTGTCCAGCGGCTTAAAAACACCGGATAACCTTTTGGCGAACCCAGCACGATGGTCGACAACATTTCGCGCACCTGCTTCAGGTATTTTTCATCTTTGCAGTTAGGGTTGAGCTGCGCTTTGGCTTCACCTTTTTCAGTCAGCGCATGCACACTCATTTTGGATTCATCGATGCGCACGGCTTTCACTGCCTGCTTCATCATTACATTTAGTCGTAAACTGTCTTCGGGGGATAAGGCCATATTATTTTTAACTACATTATCTAATCGTATAAATATTTATTTTCCGCGAATGAACGCAAATACATGTGAACAAAACATAAAGATTTCTTACTGCCCCGCTGGGCTGTGCCACTGACACAAAACCAATAAAGTATTTGCGTTGATTTGCGTACTTTTGCGGAAAAGCAATCCCTTAATTCAACTGTATGCGCCGCCCAAACGGTACTTTCTTTTTTCCTTTGACTAACCAGATAACCTGACAGGCAGGTTCTGTTTCAGGGAATTTACCTTCCGCATCGGTAAAGTATAACAGCAGATCCGGCATGCTATCCTGTGCATTCACCCAGTCAAACACCGGTATAAAACTGGTGCCACCACCGCCTTTTAATTTAATCGCATCGCGGTTGAATTCATCCCATGGTTCAAACGTCCATGGCCCGCCTTCGGCCAGTTGTGCATCACAGGCCTGCAGCGTTATTTTTGCACGCAGCATGCTTTTTATTGCGTCGATTTCTGCCACGAATTCATTAATTTCTTTATCACTGATCGAACCACTGGTATCGAGCGCCACGGTAACATTTAGCTGCGCACTGCGCAGGCTAGGGAATAATGCAGGATCACCACGGCGTGATGACGGCCGCGAATAGGAGTAGTCGTCTCGTGCGATGGCCGTCATGTATTGTGCCAGCAAACTGCGCCACGGCAGTTTTGGCTGCAGCATAAAGTCTACCAGCCGCATCATCGAGTCGCCCAGCTTGCCGGCTGTCATTGCCGACTGCGCGGCACCGGCCAGGCGCTGTTGCCAGAGTATATTTAAAGACTCTTTTTCAGATTCACTCAGCGGCTGTGGCTCATCGGCACCCTGACTGCCATCGATATCAGGCTGCTCATTCTTCGTCTCACCGCCGTATGAAGACTGTTGTTCCTGTTTGCCACTACCCCCCTGACCGTCATCCTTGTTTTTATTTTCTTCTTCTGGCTTGCCACCACCCTGGCCGGTTTGCTTATTCTTGCCCTGGTTATTTTTCGCCTGATCTTTTTTACCGTCTTCGCTGCTGTCGTCTTTCTGGTTATCCTGCAAATCGCGGTCACGATTATTTTCGTTTTCTTCCAGTAGCGGATAAATTTCTTCAGCCGTCATATTGTCATATTGCTGCATTACAATTACATCGGGCGGTGGTACTAAGCCCTCTGCGACCAGAATCGGATTGATCGCAAATTCACAGGCCAACTCCCACAGGTGTTTAATGCGATGACCACGACGGGCAAAATGCGAAAGCCCACAGTGCAGCGCTTCACGCGCCATCACAAACTGCACATGATCAGAACTGATGGTGTCGATGTATTCTTCGTTGTAATAAAACTTTTTTGCATCAGTGAAGGTTGTCGGGCACCAGTCGGGTTTCGCTTTCACCACCGGCAGACGTAACACCAGCGCACCGAGAAAGGGCTTATCTAAAATAAGTCTGGTTCGCGCGGCACCAAGTTTGGTTTCAATTTCTTCTGACATATTAAGAAAGGCTATCGTCTTTAGTCCAACATCAAAAGCCGATTACAGACTAGCAGCTTTAGACTCCCTACTGATTTAATAAAGCATGATGTCAGCGATGGCATCGGCCCAGCCGGCAAACTCCGGTACCTCGAAGAGATCCTCGCCAATGGCGCGATGCATATCCGACACCAGCATCACACCCATTTCGCGTTGCGGAAAACGCCTTGCAAAATCCAGTATGCGGCCATATACATGTACTGCCTCCGCGGTGTCTTTGGCGCGGATTGCGCGGCCCACTAATGCAGTCGCCGTGGCATATTGCAGGTCAATTTCTTTCGGTGCGGCCACCTCTTCACCGGCAATAATCGCATCCAGATCCGGCATGTTTTCCATGTTCTGGATGAATGCATTCAGCTCAATACCGGCTGCCGGGCCAACACAGGCCTGCAATGAGCCTTGAAATAATTCCGGATGATCAGAAAATTTCTGCAGCGCATTGTGGGTGAACTCCCAGGAACGCGGTGACGGGAAAGCCACCGGGTTATGCGCCGGATCAAAATCAAACAGCAATTCAGGTCGAAAGCGTAAAAAAGCAATAATGCGCTCATCAATTTCACAGGCATATGCCCAGGCCACCCAGTCATCCAGATTAACTTCCAGTTCGTAATGCTGGAAGCGATTGGCCAGCGGTGCCGGCATGGTATAGGTCACACCACGGTCACCCTGACGGTTACCGGCTGCAAATATCGCCCAGCCATCCGGTACTTCATAGTCACCTAATTTACGGTCCAGAATTAACTGATACGCCGCCGCGGATACACTTGGTGGCGCCGAGGTGATTTCATCCAGAAACAATATACCAGCCGGACCATGGCGCTCGGCATCAGGCAGCATAGAAGGCAGCGCCCATTCCACTTTGTCATCAACCCGGAACGGAATGCCACGCAAATCACTGGGCTCCATCTGCGACAGACGAATATCAATCGCCGGCACTTCATGGCGCGAAGCCACCTGCGCCACAATCTGAGATTTACCGACACCCGGTGGGCCCCAGATCATCACGGGGGTATGATAGCCGTGTTCGGTGCTTTCAAATTCTTTATTTAGAATCTGGCTAATTTGTGCAGGGCGCATAGTTAATCCGGGTAATTACATCTGTACTTTAAGTGATAAATTTAAATCTTCATTGAGAATCTATTTTTTAGTGTTGCTGATGAGGGCGAGACAGGGCGATGGTGACATTTTAAAGCGGAGCTTACTCAAGTAAGTGAGCATTTAAAATTTTACCTTCAGCGCCGTATCGGCCATCAGCGACGCTAAAAACCGGCTTTGGCGTATAGTTCTTTGGCTTTAACCGGGTCTTTCTCCACCCCATTGCCTTCTTCATACATCATCGCCAGCGTGGTCATCGACCCCACCAGACCTTGCTCGGCGGCTTTCTCGAAGTATTCAATGGCTTTTGGGTAGTCCTGATCAGTGCATTCGCCCATCATATACATAAAACCCAGCCCGTGCTGCGCAATGGCATAACCCAGATCGGCTGACTTTTTCATCATGTCATAGGCGCGCTGGTTACTTTGTACCACGCCCAGTCCGTTTTGATACATAATGGCGCAGCGGTGCATGGCATCGGGATTACCGGCTTCTGCCAGGGGTGACAGGAACATCATTGCCTGAGCAAAGTTTTTAGCTTCAAAGGCTGCCAGACCACTGGAATAGTCCATATCTAGATCATCTCTCATTTTTATACCTATCTGGTTATCCACACTTATGCTGCCTGGGGGCGATGTATAAGTACTCGTTAAAATATCAATGGACAATATTAATGCAAAAGCGTAAGGTAATCGACCCTATAAATGTGCCGGTATTCTGTATATAAACGGGCATTTAGGATATATACCCTCCCTATGGGGGTATATTGAGCACTATATCTCATCTGTATAATGTGCGGAATTTGCTAATGCTAACTTGAGTGCTATTAAGCTACTCAGGTTATTTAAGAGAATCGGTTCACCGCTCTTCTCGATTTATTTCAACAGACATTAACTTTACTGTATTTAGGAGAGAGTTATGGATCAAGCATATTACGATTTCACTGTAAAAATGGAAGAAGCTGGCGTAAACCCAGAGTATATTACTGGTTGGCAGGGCGGCTACATTTGTAACCCAATTCGTGAAGAGCAGCGTGTAAACGAAGCTTATGAAGCAGGTCACGAAGACGGTGCAGCACAAAATATGGATAACTTTGCTAACTGGAAGTAATTCCTTTTAACTCAGTTACGAAAAAAGCGGATCTTGTATCCGCTTTTTTTATGCCTGAAGGAAAAACTGGCAGTTGGCAAAAAATTCTATTTTTTGCGCTAAGCCGTCAACTCTTTGTTGCAGATCTTTTGAGTTTACTGAAAACTGCACACTGTTGAGCGCAAATTTTCTTCTATCCTTGAATGCTTATAATACATCCTGCGAATAGCTGCTGTTGCACTCCACCGCTGTCATACTGTTAAACAACTGCTCACTACCCTCAGAAAAAATAACCTGTATTTCCAGAGGCTGACCACAGGTATCAATCGTTAATGTAATACTTTCACCAGCCTGCAAAGCCTCGCTGGCCAATAAGTCAACACTACGCTCCAGCGCAGGCGCGGTAGAATTCGCCGCGGTTATATAAACAGACCAGATAGATAAAGGCACTGCCGGCAGTACCCTCAGGTCCGTCATATTATTAATAATGAGGCTTGCTGTCAGTGTATCGGGACTGCGCTCACAAGCTGTGAGCAGCAGAAAAGCCATCAGTAAACTTTTGAGTAACATCGGGTCCCTGTCTTAAACTTTTAGAATTGTATTAGCTTAATGATTCCTCAATAACCATCAAGTACTGATCAATAAAACCACTATAGCAAAAGACTGCACTTTAATTCGGCGTTGCGTCAAACTCTATCCCAAGCAGGCTTTTCATCGCTCTTTTCAGCGTTCCCATTGCTTCTGGCACCTCAATTTCAATGACCTGTGCTGACAGCCATTTTTCATGCCGCTCCCCCATCACGCCAGTCAGTGAATTTCCTAAATGACGTTTGAAACCGTAGCCTGGCTCCATGTCTTTAAATGAATGCTCTGCATACTCTGCCATACGCTGATTCAGAAAGTCGATAAACGGTTGTTTGTAATCATGCCCGCGACCCTCACAGTCCTCTCGGTTTTCCTGCATGGTATCGGCCAGTTTCAGTGCCAGAGCGACAATAAACTCCTGCCGTTCATCATCACTAAAGCTCTCTGCCACGATGCGATCACATACCGCAACCAAAAAGGCGGCAAATTCTGCCATCACATTCAGCCGTTGTGACTGAGTCTCGGTTTGATAGTCTTCATTTTCAAGGTTTAGCAAGTTCTTTGCCGTTATACGCCAGAGAGTAAAACCCAGTGCTCCTGCCAGTTCGGACAGTGAACGTTCTTTGTTTTTATTGGCCCATTTAGTCTTTAAACGCACAACAACCTCTTTTGTTATAACAATTTGTTTGATATCAAAAACTTTAGATTGACGAATTGTATACTAAGTCACCTAGCGGATTTCAGTGAATATTATAATGGATTTAACTTCTTGAGATGAATAATCAACTTCAGGCGATCATCAATACCGTACAGAAAAACTGTCATATCTCCGATGCACATCACGCCGGTGATTACACTTTGTGTATTTATCTGTTAAAAATGCGAGAATTCTATCGCTGGGAAAAGCACCTTGGTTTTAATGATGAGCTTAGCTCTGATGAGATTGGCGGCTGGTTGACTGAGCGCGAGGCACTGTGGGACGAGCTCGGTGACAGTGATTTCTCAGTCATCGAGCCCTCACAAACTCCGTATAACGCCTTTGATAGTGATGCAATTAATCAGCAGTTAATACCGCAGGGCTATATATATAGCGCCGGTTATGGCGCAAAATCCAAGGCCATTTTCTACATCGCCGAGCTGGAACAGCAAATTTTACAGGACGGCTTCACTGTTTATATCTCCGGTAAAGAACTTGCACGGGACTTAACCGCACCGGTGGCGATGTCACAGCAAAATAATATCTATATTCGCCGTGAGTCATTACAGCGGATGGTTTGGGAAAAAACCGTGGAATGGGGCTGGCATCGCAACAAAAACGCCATGTTCAGAGCCATGAATTTTTACGACTTTTCGGCACAAGCCGATGAAGCTATTAATAAAATGACAGCTAACGAAATCAACAATGTCATTTTACATGAGATCGGTGAAATAAAATCGGCACAAGAGCTTGGCAACTGGCAACAAATGATCACTGAACTTCCACCGTCACAGGCAGAGATAATGGCCAGAGCAATTAAAGACCTTTTAGCCGATGCCATTTCAACGCTACCGGTTCTCATTAATAACCGCGATGAGGCATCCATTCATTTTTATTTTGCTAATTTCACGCACATGAGAAAAGAGCTGTCAGCAGGTTTATTACAAGCTTATCAGCAGTGGGACAATGATCGCGATTATGCAAAGCTGCTCTCTGCGGTTAATCAGTCCAGAGAACACTGGTTTGACATTGCCCGCGATATTCTCGATATATATGAACACCATGGTACTGAATGCGCTACACCGATTGAAGCCTTAGTTAAAGAAAACAAACTGGGAGCCTGCCACTAACTGCGGTAAAATACTCTTATCTTTTTTCGTCAGGCTCACAGATTATGGATTCCACATCGCTGCAAGTTCCTTTAACTAGTATCAAAGAAGTCAAACCCGGGACTTTTATTTTCACCAAAGACAAGGCCTTGCCCGCTGATGTCTGCAAAGAGATCATCCGCCGTTTTGAAGCCAGCCCGCAAGACCAGTATTTAGGCCGTATAGGCCAGCAGTTCACAGAAGAGACCAGCATCAAAAAATCCACTGATCTTGTAGTGTCCGATAAAGAAAACTGGAAGGATATCGATAAGCTATTATTTCAGTCGCTGGGTAAAGCCATTGCTGAGTTTCGTGAAACGTATAGTTATTTCAAAGGCCCGTTCAAGGACAACGGTTACGCTGTTCAGCGCACCGATCCCGGCGAACATTATCACTGGCATATTGACGGTGGCAGTCACGACTTTGCATTTCGTCAGCTGGTTGCTGTCTGGTATTTGAATGATGTTGAGGGCCCGGGCGGTGAAACCGAATTCTTATTTCAGGATGTTAAAGTAAAACCTGAACAGGGTAAGCTGGTCTTATTCCCGCCTTTCTGGACGCATGAACACCGCGGTGTCACACTGAAAAAAGGCATCAAATACATTGCAACGACCTGGGTTGTATTTGCCTGAGCATGCAAATCAGTATCAGATCTCCGCACACTCAGCAGGAGTGGGCTCAGTATTATGATCTGCGCTGGCGGATATTACGTCAGCCCTGGCAGCAAGTACGCGGCAGTGAAAAAGATGAACTGGAAGAGATCAGTATTCACCGGATGGTCACTTTTGACGACAAGGTCATTGCTGTTGCCCGCCTGCATTTCTCCGCACAAAATGAAGCGCTGGTACGTTATATGGCGGTAGCGGAAGCATACCGTCGACTGGGACTGGGACGACGCCTGCTGGCTGATCTGGAAAATCAGGCACGGAAGCAAAAGGCTCAGTTCATGGTTTTAAATGCCAGGGAAAATGCGCTGATATTTTACAAAAAAAATGGTTTCAATATTGTAGCTGATGCACATACATTGTATGGCGAGATCCGGCACTTCAAAATGAGCAAACAACTGAATTAGTTTACTGAAAAGACGGTTAGTCCGGCTGACTATTAATCCATAGCAAAGCCTCATCATATACTCTGAAAACTTTAAAAGCATAACCGGAAGCTTCGCTTAACAACTGATACATACGCGCCATTCCGAACTGAAAATCAGACTCGGCCACCAGAGCTCTTTTAACACCGGTTTGTACAGCACTTTTACCGGCAATTGCTTCAAGGTCACTGAAATGAATCGATGATTCAACTACTTCCCTGATATCATCGAGCACATTAAAAAGCGAATTAAAATCCGCATCCTGTACGATTGCACTGCGCGCTTCTAATATTTCTGTGATTTTCAGATCACCTGAGTAGCTTACAATAATCAGCTCATCTTCAGGATAAATTTTATATTGCACAGGCATACAGTTGACCATATTAATTTTTAGCTAAGCAGACTGCTGCACTCTTCTGGCATATTGCTTAATGTATAGCAGCAGTTTACCCATATCAATCGGCTTATGCAGAAAGCCTTTAAGGTTATTCTCAAGCGCTTCGACCTCATCAATATAATCACTGTAGCCGGTGCACATCACCACCGGAAAATCCGGGGCTTTTTCCAGTATCGCAATCGCCAGCTGCATGCCTGTTATTCCCGGCATGGTATAATCTGTTATCAGCAGATCAATATTATCTATATTTTCCATAACGTATTTCAGCGCCTGCCGGCTGTCATTCATACTGATGACCTGATAACCTTTAGCTGACAGGTAATCTTCCATAAAAAGCGTGATCGCCACTTCATCATCTACAATCACTATTCTTTCACCCTGCCCCTGTGTAATCTGTTGATGCTCAATCACAACACGACCTTCCTTTTGTTCATCCCTGAGCAGCGCGGGAAATAGTAAATTAAATGTTGTGCCGCCATCAACAGCCGAATCAACAAGAATATGGCCACCGTGTTTATGCATAATACCGTGCACCATGGCAAGCCCCATCCCCGTGCCCTTGCCTACATTTTTAGTGGTAAAGAATGGCTCAAATATATGTTCAATTACGGCTGCCGACATGCCGGCACCACTGTCACTGATACCCACCTTTACAAACTCACCCGTGACAGGGTTATGGCATGAATTACATACAACAGCGGTGAAATGCTCTTTCAAGACTTTGATAGTGATTTGTCCTTGCGAGTTTTGCATTGCATCACGCGCATTAACACACAGATTCATAAAGACCTGTCCTAGCATGACATTATTTGCGAGAATTTCGTAATCTCCATCCGCCATTTCCAGCTTCAGATTGATTGAACTCGGCAGAATCGGTGTTAATAAGGAGAGTGTCTCCTTTATTACAGCATTAAGACTTAATTTTTCTTTATGATCCATGCTTTCCAGAGAGCGACTAAACGTCAGCATCTGGGAAACCAGATCTTTCGCCCGCTCACTACTCTGCATAATGATATCCAGATATTTATTTAACTTACCTGATTTATCCTCTACCTCAAGCCCCTGGGCCAGCTCAGTAAAACCAATAATTGCTGCCAGCATATTATTAAAATCATGAGCGATACCACCGGTTAACTGCCCCAGTGACTCCATCTTTTGCGTTTGTTGTAACTGTTTTTCGAGAACATCATGACGTTCTTTTTCCAGCTTTCTTTCACTAATATCCTGAATAATGCCTTTAATAGTATAGGCTTTATTATCCTCATCAAACAAAGCCAGCATTTCGCAACGAACCCAGCACTGGCTGCTGTCTGCTCGTATCAGTCGAAACTCAGTTATCTGTTTTTCTGTGCTTTGTAAGCTCTTTTGATAGGCCGCATCAAACTGAACTCTATCATCCGGGTGAATCATCTGCTGCAGCTGATTAAAACTTGCTTCTTCTTTATTTTCATCCAGAGCTAAAATCCGGTAAATTTCATCCGACCAGAAAACCTGCTTTTTATTCAGGTACAAAACCCAGTTACCCATACCGGCAATTCGCTGGGCCTCACTCAGTAAAGCTGTCCGGCTTGCGACCTGATGTTCGAGTGTCTCGTTCATATTAACTAACTGATGCTCAGCTTTTTCAAGGCTTTTGAAACTTGACCTGATATGCTGCGCCATTTCATTAAATGAGCCGGCCAGTACCGCCAGCTCATCCTGACCTGAAATTAGCACCTGTACATCCATATTGCCTTCAGCCAGTGATTTTGAAGCGTCCGTTAGCGCTGCCAGCCGTTTTGAAACCAGAAAATGTAATAACAAAGCCACTGCAATGGTAGCGAGCAACATAAGCAAAAAGAAATTCGTCGATAAACGAATGGCATTTTGATATGCCGCAATCAGCTTGCCATGAATACTGTACTCAGCAAATAAAACACCGGTTTTTTTTAGCTGATATCCCGACTGATTTTCCAGCTTTAATATCACGGGAGAATAGACTGTTAATATTTCATTATTATCGGCGGGATAAAAGAACACGGGTTTATTATTTACTTTTACACCGGCAGCAATCTTACTATCGAAGGTTTTTATCTGTGTAACACTGGCTCCCTGCCAGCTATAGCGGTTAGCCAGAAGTATTTTACTTTCACCATCCGTTAGTAACAGTGTTTTAACTGACTGATCCATAGCCGAGACGGATAGACTCAGCCTGGCAGAGGCCACATCGCCTTCGATCATGCTGTTATACAACACATTTTGTAAACGAGTAATATCCAGATTTAGCTGATGACGAGCATCACGACGGATTGATTCATCAGCTGACTGTGTTTGCCAGTAAAATATCAGTGAACTGCTAAACAGTACGGAAACTATCAGCAGCAGCGGAATTAAGATCGTTAACCGGATTTTCATTTAGTTAATGCAACTGACAAAATCTGTATCGATAGCCCCGCTTACATCCGCAAAATCTTTGATCAGTCTCTCCTTTTGTAAAATAGAGGCTAAACGGTTTGCAGCTGGCACTAACTCAGGCTTTTCACCACCCAGCATTGCTTTCACTGTCTTTTTATCCGGAATAATAATTCCTTTTAACATCTGATGGTAATCGCTCTCACTGACACCGAGTCGACGACTGATTTTTACGGCAGCATCCTGCTGATTTTCATGTATGTAATCCAGTGTCTCAAACCACTGATTGACGACCTCACAAACATCTTTCTTGTGCGAAAGATAGACCGACTCATGTACTACCAGAATATCAAAAATCTCATTCGGTATATCAGTACTGTCGAAAATAGTTTTCATACCGGCTTTCTGCAGTGCCGTTTTTACCGGGTCATAGGTAATCACCACATCTGCCTGACCGCTTTTATAAAAAGCCTCCTGCTCTGTTTCAGACATTAAGCTCAGCTCTATATCTTTTTTTTCTAAACCAGCCCTGTCCAGTAAACGGCTCAGCATATATAAACCCAGCGGGATATTTACCGCTGCAACTCGCTTACCTTTGATATCTGTTAAATGTTTAATATCCGGCTTAACCAGGACCACATCACCGCCGTGGGATATATTCATTATCAGTATTATTTTAATTTGTGAGCCTTCTTGTATCAGCTCCAATACAGAATCAAGCGGCAGGCTTGCTATATCAACTGAATGATTACGAAATGACTCTAATGTGATATCCGCGGAAGGCAGCTCAAACAAACTCACACGATTATGATCAAAATAACCCAGATCACGCGCCAGATATAAGGGTTCATAACCCGGCCATGGACTGCTGCCAATGCGAATCGCCTGCTCGGGTTCTTCAGAACAGGCTGATAAAAACAACGCGATGACGGCGATAAGCAGACGCAACTGCCACCTCATTACTAACATCCATATACCCCGGTTAAATCAATGTCTTTAAAACATAGAATATATATAGCACTTTTATAGATATAATTAACCACTTTTTTCGTTTTTACCTCCTATATTGATCCGTCTCATTGGCATCTTTTTTAGAACAGGTATACTTTGTATCTGTTCAAACATCGCAGGATATAAATCATGCCACAGCGTGCAATGCTTATATTGTTGATACTGCTTTCCTTAAGTTTATCTGCACCGGTTCAGGCAGAATCAGCGAAGCAACTGATCAGACAAGCGATTGACAACTATCGCGGCATCACCTCTTATTCAGAAGCCACGATGACGATACATCGCCCGGACTGGGAACGGGTTATGTCCATGCAGGCATGGACAGAGGGTCTGGATAAATCACTGGTACGTATCACTGCGCCGAAAAAAGACAAGAATGGCGGCACCTTGCTGATTGCTGACAAGATGTGGAGTTATGCACCAAAAATTAACCGTGTGATAAAAATCCCAGCCAGCATGTCTAACCAAAGCTGGATGGGTTCAGATTTTTCTAACAATGACATCGCCCGCGCAGATGATATCATCGACAATTACACTCACCGTATCATTGACAGCAGACTTCAGGACAGGGTAAAAATATTTACTATTGAGTCCGTCCCGCACGAGAATGCACCCGTTGTCTGGGGCAAAGAAATTGTTACCGTTACTGAGGACCATGTTTTCTTAAGGCATGAGTTTTATGATCAGGACAATATACTGATTAAAACCCTGACTGCTGATGAAATTAAACTGATCGATGGCAAACGCATTTCCTTGCGCCAGCGTATGCAAAAAAATGGCCGCGATAATGAATGGACAGAATTTTATACTACGCTGATAAAATTTAATATCAAACATGATAAAAACACCTTCACGCTTGCTAATTTAAGAAACCCGGGATAAACATCAGACACCATGAACACGACACTCAACTTTGCATGGAGAAATATCTGGCGTCATCCCCGACGCACGATTTTAACCATGCTGGCCATTGCTTTTGGTGCAGCCTTACTGGTGTTTAGTATCGGCTTACAGCTCGGACAATATGACCTGATGATAAAAGGCAGTATCAGTATTTATCAGGGTTTATTGCAGGTTCAAAAAAAAGGCTATCTTGACGAACCAAAAATTCGTAACGATATAAAAGACATACAAAATCTCGCCAGAACTATCCGCGACAAAACCGGTATAAAATCAATAACAGCACGTGCTAATGGATTTGCACTGGTATCATCAGAACAACGCAGCTATGGTACATTGATAACGGGCGTAGAACCCGAATATGAAAAGCTGGTTTCCAGTATCCCAGGCACCATCAAAGAAGGCAGATATTTGTTATCTGATGATTCTCATGAGGTCATTATCGGCAAAAGCCTTGCAAATAACTTGCGCATCAAAACAGGAGATGAGCTAACACTGATGGGCAGTGGTCGTGACGGCTCTATCGCTGCAACCATATTACCGGTTAGCGGGATTTATGACTCAGGTTCAAAAGAGCTTGATCGCAACCTGATTCAGATACCAATAAAAACATTTCAGGAAGTTTTCAGCATGGGCAATGCCGGTCATGCGCTTATTTTTTATCATGATGAGATAAAAAAAGAGCATTTTTTCCGCCAACAATTGCAACAGCTAATCGCTGATAATAATCAGCTGCTGACACTGAGCTGGGATCAGCTTCAGCCCGGCATCAAACAGGCCATAGAACTGGATTATTCTTCCGGCTGGTTTATGTATCTGGTTCTGGTTGCGATCATCACCTTAAGCATTCTGAATACTTTTTTAATGTCGGTACTCGAACGCAGCAGAGAATTCGGCATCATGCTGGCGCTTGGCTACAAACCATTTAACATTGCTAAACTGGTGATGCTGGAGGCTTTAATATTAACTTTTTTTGCACTGACACTGGGGACCTTAGCTGGCCTTGCCATCAATGTTTATTTTGCCGTTTACGGTCTCACTTTTGAGGGCATGGAAGAAATTGCGCAGATGTATAATATGTCAGCCACCCTGCACCCGCAGATTACCTTTGAAAGCATTTTAATAGGTCCGCTGGTAATATTTATCTTCACCATTTTATCTGCACTTTACCCGGCTATGAAAATTCGCCACCTTCAGCCGGTTGAAGCCATGAGAAAGATCTGATGCGCAGTCTTCCTCTTATTACATCACTTGCCTGGCGCAATCTGTGGCGCAACAAGCGGCGCACAATGGTTATTTTATTTGCCATGGTTCTGGGTGTCTGGGCCATGATTGTAACGGCTGCTTTTATGCGCGGCATGGCAATACAAATGCTAGATGATACGGTCAACAATCTGACCGGACATATCCAGATCCACCATAAAAACTACCTTGATGATCCGGTCATAGAAAATTCATTTTTCGGTAATGACACAGCATTACTAAATACTCTTAAACTGCCGGACATCATTCACTGGTCCAGCAGAATTCGTGTACCTGCCGTTATCAGTAGCGAGCGGGAAACCAGAGGTGTTGTACTGCTTGCGATTGAGCCTGAGGCTGAAGCAAATATTTCATTTTTAAAAAATGCCATCACCGAAGGACAATACTTTAGCAGCAACGATGAGAACGGTATTATCATCGGCAAAAAGCTCGCTCAAAACCTTGAAACCAGACTCGGTAAACGGGTCGTTGTCATGTCTCAGAACACTAAAAATGAAATAGCTGACAGTGGTTACCGCATCAGCGGCATTTATGACACTTCCGGTGAAGGCATGGAGACCGATTTTATTTTTATCACTAAACGAGCAGCAGAACAACTACTGGATAGCACCGGCTTATCATCTGAAATCGCAGTTATTACACGCTCACTTGATACTGTATTATCTGTACAAAAAAATTTAGCAGCAAAAAACCCTGAACTCGATATTCAGGACTGGTCCAGCCTTCAGCCCTATACAAAACTGGTAGTCGAAATGTACAGTGACTTCCAATACGTCTGGCATCTGATTGTTTTTCTTGCCATGAGCTTTGGTATTATCAATACACTATTAATGACCATTTATGAACGCACACGTGAGTTCGGGCTGTTTCAGGCCCTCGGACTCAAGCCCGGCTTTATTCTTGTTCAGGTCTGGACTGAAGCACTTTTTATGCTGACAATCGCACTATTTATTGGCAATTTCGTTTCATGGCTCACTGTGATGACTACCGGTGATGGTATTGATGTTTCAGCATTTTCTCAGGGTATGGAACTGGCACAAATGTCGAACATTATCCCCTTCGTTATATTGTTTGAGGATTTATTACTGGCGAATATCATCGTCATTGCGCTTGGCCTTTTAACCAGCCTCTACCCTGCCTGGAAAGCTTCTCAGCTTGTACCGGCAGATGCCATCACTAGGATTTAGTATGCAAAATACAGACAATCAAACTGTTGTTATCTGTACTGACCTCAGCAAGACATATCAGCAAGGACTCATTCAAGTTCACGCTCTTAGCAATATAAATTTCGAAGTAAATAAAGGTGAATTCATCTGTTTGTCAGGTCCTTCAGGCTCAGGTAAATCGACTCTGCTCAATATGATCGGCGGTCTTGACACACCTTCCAGCGGTAAAGTTTATATTGATGGTGAAGAAATTGACAAACTCAATAAGTCTGAACTGGCTGACATGCGCTTACATAAGATTGGTTTTGTATTTCAGGCTTATAACCTGATTCCCGTACTGACTGCTCAGGAAAACATTGAAATGGTCATGCAAATGCAGGGGGTTTCTAAAAATGAACGCCATCATAAGTCGTTGAATATTTTACAGGAGGTAGGGCTCGGCGGTCTTGAAAACAGAAAGCCTACTGAACTTTCCGGCGGACAGCAACAGCGTATTGCTGTAGCTCGTGCAATTGTTTCCCGTCCCAGCCTGGTGCTTGCAGACGAACCTACAGCCAATCTTGATTCACTAACCGCAAGTAAACTTATCGATCTGATGCTACAGATGAATGAGCTTCACAATACAACTTTCATTATTTCCACTCACGACCCTATGATCATGCAACGTTCAAAAAAACTGGTTAAATTGCATGATGGAAAAATCATCGACAATATTATTCAAAAAAATAATGTTTAAATTTTTTTTATACTGCTCTGTTTTCATTTGTTTTCAACAGGCACTGGCTGGCGACTTTACTCAACAATTAAAATATTTTGGCAACAATTCCTCAACAGCTGTTAATACAGGACAATCATTCAGTATTTTTTCATACAGGCTGAATGCATCAGAAACCTCAAATGACTTTAGCGCTGTTGCAAATTATGAACTCAACACGATCAACAACTCTGGTGGAATTTATGCAGACATTGACAAGCACCGACTATTTAACCTCAGTGACACACTTGACAGCAGCAACGACAGGCTTAGCTTTCACCGTCTTGATCGTTTCTTCCTAACTTATAAAACGTCAAACACAATCAGCAGGATTGGCCGCCAGGCAGTGACATGGGGCAACGGCTTTGTGTTCAATAATATCGATATTTTTAACCCTTTCTCACCTTTATCTCTGGACAAAGAATACAAAACCGGTGATGACATGATTTACTTTCAGGCACTAGATAATCGTGGTGATGACTGGCAACTTATCTATTTACCCCGGCGCAATGACAGCGGAGATATCAGTTCACATGAGTCATCTACTGCTGTTAAATACCATAGTATTATCAGCGATACCGAGATCGACATTATGCTGGCATACCACTATGACGACAATGTTTTTGGGCTTGGTATCAGCCATGCCGTTGCCGACAGTTTATGGCGGCTTGATCTCACTCACACACAAACACGTGACAACGCAAATATCACGACGCTGGTAACAAACATAGATTACTCATGGGTTTTTCTGGGCAGAAACATTTATGGTTTTTTAGAGCTCTACCATAATGGCTTTGGCAACAAAGATACGATCTCAATTGACAATATAAATTTAAATTCGAGAATCCAGCGCGGTGAAATATTTATGCTTTTCAGAAACTATCTGGCCGGCGGTCTGACTATCGAACTACACCCTTTGCTAAGCCTTGCTCCTACACTCATTCAGGACATAGATAATAATACTACTTCGCTGATTACAAGTCTCATATATAACCTGAAGCAGAACCTTGTTTTAAGCACTGCTCTCAGCCACTACTACACTACTGAGCAGGAGGACAGTAACTCATTAAACCTACTGCTTAGCTACTATTTTTAGTTCTTGAGCAAAGCACCATTTCTACAGCTTCGCACAACTGATTACTGTTAACAATTTTTTGTCATTAAACCTAACACCATAGAATGAGTCACCGCTGCCATTAATAGGCTATACGACTCCCCTATATCAGATAAAGTCTTAAAACAGTAGCGTTTTGACGAAATCACTCGAGTCTCACCTTTAGGCATAAAACAGTGTTAAAGCTTGGTGCTCTTTGATGTCTCGAGGTCATGCAAACAGGCATCGACTTATCCTCATGGCTTATTTACAACCGGTGACAACTTCCTTAGACTATTTTCTAATGATTACTCTTCCCATATCACTTAAACACTGGCATTCAGACTCTTTTATTCACGCTTTCAGAAACGAAGTGCTGGCATTAGCTCCCGGCTCTGTTCCTCTTCAGCAAGTCTGTACTCAGGGTGGACACGTAGATAATGACAATATCGACCTTATGGTCCTTTCTCATCACGAGGATGACATAAACCTACAAATTAAAGCGGGTTTCTTTTTTATAGAGATTATTGGGGGCTGTAATTGTCATGATGATCCCATAGATTCCAGCAATTATTGTGAATTTTTGATTATTATTAACAAATCAACTGCAGAATGTAGCTTTACAGCGCACTCTGAGTAGCATCAAATCGCTTTAAAATGGAGATTTAAGCAGCTATTTAGATCAAAATGGACTATATTAACAACAATTATTGTCGCTCTTATAGGTATTGCTTTATATGTCCAAGATATTAATCGTTGATGATTCACCTACTCAGCGTCAAGCTTTGATTAACATACTAAAAAAGAATAATTTTGACATTATCATTGCTGAAGACGGTCAACAGGGCGTCGATATGGCTCGCTCTGAAATGCCTGATTTAATACTTATGGATGTCGTCATGCCGGGCCTTAATGGCTTTCAGGCTACACGTCATATTGTTAACCATGAAACCACAAAAGATATACCTGTCATCATGCTTACCAGTAAAGATCAGGAGACCGATCGAGTGTGGGCCGAGCGTCAGGGTGCCAAAGACTATATTGTTAAACCTGCCAACGATAAAGAGCTACTGGCTAAAATAGCTACTTTATTAGGCTGAGAATCCGACCCTTATCTCAGCCGGTTTCAGACCACTAACAGCGCCGCCCTCTAAAACTAGCTCTGATAGAAAACGGGGATGATCCCACCACCCCATTCTGTCAGGCCCTCAGCATCACCGCTATTTTTTCCTGACCTTTAAAATCACAAATTTCTGATTGCTGGCAATTTGTTCACAGTTATCAAATATTTTTTTTAGCTTGCTGTGATAACCAAGGTGACGGTTACTGACAACCAGCATTTCTCCGCCTTTTCGTAATACGTTTCTGGCATCATTAAACATTCGCCATGCAACAGAATCTCCTATTGCATGCTGCTGATGAAAAGGCGGGTTATTTAAAATCAAATCTGCTGAGTCTGCAGCTAAATTTTTTAAACAATCCATTGCATGAAATTCAGCCTTATTCTTTAAGCCTGATGTTTCAAAGTTAGTTTTCGCTGAATCAACCGCCATGAATGACTCATCAGCAAAAACAACTGCTGCTGCTGGATTCTTTGCAGCTGCAGCCAGCCCTACCAAACCGTTACCACAGCCCATATCGACGATTGTTTTATAATTGTCAGTCACCGGTATAAACCCTAAAAGAAAACGGGTACCGATATCCAGTTTATCCCGTGAAAAAACATTAGAATGATTGCAAATCATGTAATCAAAGCCATCAAACTGATAGCTCTTTGGATAAGGGTTGTCTATATTTTTAGCGGGATAATCTGTCCGGGTAAAAATCAGACGCGCTTTCTTCAGCGCCAGCGAAGTTTTAGTCTCGCCAATAATATTTTCAAAATAATTTAATGTTGATGTATGAATATTTTTAGCCATTGCAGCTGAAATAAAAATCGTTTTTTCACTGACTATTTCCACTAATCGGCACAACTGATCCTCTAGCAAGGCATTACTTTTAGGAACTTTTAGTAGAATTACATCAAAGTGTTCAGCAGGTGTTTCTGTGCTATTTAAAAATGTATAGCGCACATTCTTTATTGCATTTTCTTTCAGGTTTTCCTTTACGCCCTGCTGCGACAGATATGAATCCGACCACAGTGTCACATCATTAGCCGCCAGCAGTGGTAACACCAGTGCACCAAAATTATCGTTCACAACCAGTATTTTTAATGGTTTTTCTGCTGAGATATTTTCACTTATATATTTCAATAAATATTCATCAGCCGCATCCCATGCCCGCAAAGATTCGCGCCTGATAAAAGGATAGCGGTTTAATTTGAATTCGCCTTGTGGTACCTGCATGATATTAGTCATTTTTATATAATCGCACCGTATTCTCTTGCCAGGCGTCTTATATCTTCAGGCTGAAAGTATTCCTGGGGCAGGCTTTGCACATGAAACTCCCATTCTGCCAGCATTTGTGCCAGTTCAGAATCTGTACCCTGACAACCCACCAGTGAGATAACTGCATCGGCAATTTTCCAGGGACCATTGCCTGTTATTTCACCTTTAATCAGCACGGCTTTATTACCTTCTTCACGCTGTTCCCAGAACGGCGGTAAAAACACCAGGCCGTCTGCATGCGGATAATAAGCTACCATCACCGTCTTGTCGCCGCTCGCATAGTTAACAGCGAGCGGTCTTTTCATTGAGAACAGATCAGGCATTTTTCTTTTCAATAAAGTCTATCGTGTGTATTTCACCGGTATTATCAAGATGAATTTCTTCTGTACCCGGTTTGTTTTTTAGAATATAGGCTCCCATCAGCATGAACATCTTTTCATTTTCATTATGAATAGCAGACATCATCTTATCCGCTGCAATCTGACAGCGCTGTAACTGATTGGGTTTATCAACCCAGACATGGCTCATTTGCCAGCCCTTGTCTAAATCCGCATCCATTTTGTTAAAAAAATCTTCTCCTTGCTCAACTAGTTGCCCAGGGATTTCAAACTCTTCGACGCGGTCTTCTACATAAATTTTAAGTTTCATAGGACATCTCAACACTATTTACTGACTTACAATGATAAATGGATAAAACACGTTATAATCAATACCAATTTAACGGCTATTATATCATCAACCTTATTGACCAACCCTTAATAGTGATTCAATCATGCTTATAACTATTCCAGATGTGCTAACGCCAGAACAGCTCTCCCGCGTGCAACAGATCTTAAAGCAAGCAAACTTTATCGACGGAAAATTATCTGCAGGTAAACATGCCGGGCGGGTTAAAAACAACCAGGAACTAGCCGCAAATGACCGTATGCTTAATGAGCTTAATAACACGGTAATGGGCTCACTGGTGCAAAACAAGGTCTATCAAAACGCGGCCTTGCCGCATCGTATTGCTACCGCATTTTATGCCCGTTATGGCTCCGGTATGGCATATGGCGACCACATAGACGACCCGATCATGGGGCCTCCTGGCGCAAGCTACCGGACCGATGTCTCAATCACTGTCTTTCTAAATAACCCGCAAGACTATGATGGCGGAGAGCTTTCAATCAACACCAGCTTTGGTACCCAGCAGTTCAAGCTGCCGGCCGGACATGCCATTATGTATCCATCCGGTACCTTACACCATGTTGCTAAAGTGACGCGCGGTGAAAGACTGGTTGCTGTAACCTGGTGCCAGAGCATGATCCGTGATCCAGCTAAACGAGAACTGCTCTATAACCTTAATCAGGCACGTGAAGTGTTAATGCAATCATCACCTGATGCCGATGAAACCGCACAAGTCGATACTACCTATATTAATCTTGTTCGTATGTGGGCTGAGTTATAAGGATAATAGAGGGAAGCGGGCAAAAAAACCTACTTGAAACCGATTCATTAAATAGCTATCAGATTCTAACGTTTTTACATCAAACCGAACACTTTCAACCACACACTTTCTTCCAGGCACAAAAAAGCCGCCCCGGTCGACAACCACGGGCGGCTTTTTTGTGTCTAAAACTTAAAAATTAAGGCTTAGAACCAACTTCTGAATGTGCTGCTGCATTAACAGCGGCTGCCAGATCGGCATACTCTTGACGGTAGCCATCAAGTTCATGACCTGACTTAGGTGTGAAGTAATCTTCTGGATCTACACCATTTGCAGTCTCATACTCTTGGAATTTTTTCTGCATTTCGATCATTTTCTTGATCATTTCTTGCTTGTCGCTCATGTCCATCACCTTAATTCGTGTTTTGGATAACTAAATCTGCATTTAATGCCAGATTATAGCACAATATTCGCGGACTCCTTTATCCCAATAGGGGTATGCGAGCCAGCGAACTTAACCTAGCTTAGTAGCCGCCCTTACGGGTAGATTGAGGTAATCCACCGATTTTCAGGCCTTGCTTTGAAGGCATCATAGGGAATAACTCATACATGTACTTAGACGTTAGTTTTTTACCCCATTTCTTTTCCATTGCTTTCATGATGCCGCGCTCATTTGGCTCAGCACCTTCATCTAGCACCTGCTCGCGCATGTAATCAATTACATCCCAGTGCTCTTCGGTAGGTGTGATACCTTCTTCTGCGAAAATTTCTTCAGCAATTTCCTTTGTCCAGTCACTTGCGTTTACCAGGTAACCGTTTTCTGTTTTTTCAACACTCATACTTCACCTCTATTTCATTTCTTAATAGTCAATATTACAATTTAAAATTAAATTTTATCTGGCACCGGTAAAATGGGTTTTGTCTTCCGTTTCACCAACCGCCTTAATGCCTTTATGTGGTAAGAACAGGCCACAGCCATATCGTCTTCCACGGCCAACACCCTGCTGTTGTAACTTCACAGCAATTTTCGGATCCAGATCAGCCACCATTATACTGCGCGTTCTGATGTCTTCTTCCGGTAACCGAATCATGTGAGGTTTTCCACACATAATCTTGCGTATACTGGTATCCAGAGACTCATTGAGCTCTGCCACTACACGCTTTAAAAAATCAGCCTCGCTCTCTTCGCCTTCTTCAACGATTACATATCGTGAGAATTGCTCTGTCTGGGTACTGAGCGGTTTAATGATTGACGAGCCGAGCTCCAGCTTATGTCCAGCAATATCCAGTATCTGCCCACTCAGAGCTTGTATAGCCGCTAAGCGGTGATCCGGCGTTCTTATATACAGCCGCGCCCTGCGCGACAAATACAATAATTCATTTTCTGTGTCTTCAGGGCGCATCCAGCCATTGCCGGACTCTGCACCGTGAATCTGATGAATACCAATGAGCTTTTCATCATTTAGCCAGGGCAGAACATTATGCAAGGCTTCATATAACTCATGCGCATGCTCCAGTGGTAACGATTGACTGATGACTTTGAAGCCGACATCGACGATATCTTCAGGCACCTGATAAGGCTTCTGTTTTTCATCTTCGTTCCAGAACATACTAGTCCCTGCTTGTAAAAGCAGCCTCACACTGGTCTTGCCAGTCTGTTGGTGTATCTGTAAATCCCGGTTTCACATCCATTTCAAAGAACATTTGACCCTGCCGGGCCTCACCTTTTAGAGCAACTTTTAGCTCTTCAAATGAGCTCATTTCATGGTTTTTCATTAACACTTCACTGAGATACAACATCTAATTCACCTGATTCATTATGCCAGCCACGCCGGTTTCAGCGACCCGATCATAAAAACGGGCCCGGTATAACAATCGATGCTGGCTATCACTGTCTTCAAAAGCGGTACGATTATGCAGCACATTGTTACAGATTACACCTTGTCCAGCCTTAAGCCTATATCTCAAAATGTAGGGGCTGGATGATAAATAGCCGCTGATTTTCTCACATGCCTGAGCGGTTATCGGATCATCACGCCAGATAATATTACGTGTACGGGCTGAATACCTCATATGCAGGCTACCAGTATTTTTCTCGACTGAAAAAACCGGGCCCGTCTGCTCAGGCCTGATTTCTTGTCCCTCAGCACCTTCATTATTGGCCGGAATAGTCATAGCCTGTTCATGCATAAGAGCGCGTATGAGCGCAGGATTTTCATCGCGAAGCTGAATATACAGCATTTCATGATCAAGCAGCATGTTTTCACCACCTTTAACAGCCGGTGTCACGCAATGCAGCAGCATGCCACGTATTTGCTGGTCTAAAGTATTGTAATAGCCATCGGCATGCCAGCTTAAGCGGCGGTTTGTATAGGGGATGTAGAGTTTCTTTTGGCCTTCTTCAGAGACTTGTAAGGCCGTAATACTATCCTCATCAGAACAAATATTATTATCAATCTGATCCAGCCCCACAGCGCGTGCAAACTGCCTGATTTGTGCTTTAGTCGCGGTTTTATCTGCCAGCTCATAGATCACCAGGTTATAGTGACCTATCAGTTGTTTTAGCGCTCTGATTTCAGCCTCAGCCAGATAATTCACATCGCTGATACGAACAATAAGATCATCAACAGACGCAGGGTAGTCCTTCAGCTTTATGTCACGCCACTTTTGATACGCTTCATCATTATCTAAATCGAATGGATTTGCATACTGCTGTGATAATTCAAGCGTATTGGCGTCTGTCATCATCATTGTTACTTAACCGGCTGATGATCTGGGTCGTTAGGGTTCTGGAAAATAAAATCCGGCTTACCTGCTTCCAGCTCAACAAAATCAAGAACTGTTCCGCTGAGTAACCCCAGACTGACAGGGGCGACGATCAGTTCTATATCATTCGACATAAATAGCTGGTCCTCTTCGGTCTTCTCATCAAACCCCATGCCGTAGTGCAGGCTACCGTCTTGCTGCTTAGTACATGCAATACGCAGTGCAAGCCCTTCGATTTTGCCTTGCTTTGCTGATTCCTTGATCTGATTTGCTGCTGCTTCGGTAATCGTAATCATTTTTTTCTCTCTTTACATTCAGACACATACTGTACAAATCGTGTTACCCAGTGATTCTGACGGCTGTCCCTCATATGGCTATAACATGCCAGCAGGTTCTTGTAACGATAACCATCTTTGTTACCTGTTATGCCAACGCCACGCTTCACATCAAAAGCGAACTTACTGTCCCCGGGCAAGCCATGCAATGATGAGTAGTGAAACTCATGCGCACTGATAACACGCTCTCTTTCAGTGCTATCTATCGGCCAGTCGAAATTTTCCGTCACAGCTAACTGCACATAACCTCTGCCCTGTGGTTTATCATTCATTACCACATCAGCCGGAATACAGCCCACCATTTTAGCGCTTTTGCCTTGCCAGGATATATTTCTGGCGAGATACATCAGCCCGCCACATTCAGCATAGACAGGCAAACCGTCATCGATTGCGCATTTAATATCTTGCCGCATCGACTGGTTAGCTTCCAGCTCATCAAGCATGGTTTCCGGAAAGCCGCCACCAATGAATAAACCGTCTATTTCGGCTAAACTGCTATCTACGATAGTGTCGATCTCAACAATTTCAACACCACAGTGTTGAAATGCTTCAATGTCGCCCGGATAATAAAACCCGAATGCCTCATTCTTAACAATACCAATTTTTATATTGTCAGCCTTAAACCCGGCTATCATATCAATAACATTATCTTCAGCAACCGGTGCGGCTGTTGCGGCAAGCCCGATAACACGGTCAAGATCAACCTGATCTTTAACTGCCGTCGATAACAATTCTATCTTCTGTGATACCTGCTTAAATTCATTGCTTGGCATCAGGCCTAAATGGCGTTCATCAATGTTTAAACGCTCATCACGCTGTACAGCACCCAGTACCTTTACGTCGGTATAGTACTCAATAACATTTCTTAGTTTTGATTCATGACGCGAGCCACCCACCTGATTGAGAATAACGCCACCAATACGAATATCGCGATCAAATGCCTGATAACCTAAAATCAAAGGTGCAATACCACGGGTCATACCTCTGGCATCAATAACCAGTACAACAGGCGCATTCAGCAAATTTGCCAGCGCAGCATTGCTGTTACTGCCATCGAGATCAAGCCCGTCATAGAGCCCCTTATTACCTTCAATCAGCTGGATATCTGAGCCTGCAGATTGCTGTACAAATTCATGTTTAATCTCGTCACGGTCCATCGTATAAAAATCAAGATTGTGACAGGCCCGGCCCGTTGCTCTGCCCAGCCATAAAGGATCGATATAATCCGGGCCTTTTTTAAATGGCTGAACAATATTTCCTCTGGCCGTTAACGCCGCGCACAGTCCGATACTGATAGTGGTTTTACCAGACGATTTATGAGCTGCAGAAATCAGGAGATGTGACAAATGTAGCCACCTTTGAACAGATAATTTGGGAGTAGCTGTCGGTAAGAATGACCGACAGCTTTAAGACATCATCTAACGATTAGTCTTTATGATGCGGATCAGCAACAGCGTCAGCAAGACTAATCGGTAGCAAATGCAGCGCTTTAAGAGCCAGTGTGACAACAATTAAAGAAACTGCAACACCACCCAGACCAAGCATTAATTCCGCTAAAGTAGGTGTGTATGAATTCACCACTCCGTCAAAGAATGAACTGCTTACTTCCATGCCCGGGAACAACTGCAGCGGATAAGCCTGACCACCGATGATGATCACATACATTTGTGCAAGGCCACCCAGTACGATTAGTACAGATGCCAGCGCCATTGATTTACGGCAACCTTGTAACTGCGGCGCGTACAATAGTGCTAACGGGATTAAACCACCGATAACAACCTGACCAATCCAGAATAGCTGGGTAAAGATACCACCGTCACGCAAAATAAATGCTTCAACACCGTGATGTTCTGTTGCATATAAGTTTGTTAAATGAAAGACCACGACAAAGTACATAATCGCAGCAACAAACACGCCTAACAAATTTCTTAAACGCTTAACAATTGCATCACCTAATTCACGTCTAGTACCGTTATATGCAGCAAACAAAACCAGGTTAAAGATAGCAAGACCAAATGCGAAAGACATGATGATGAACATTGGTGCCATGATAGCCGCATCATAACCCTGACGCGCAACAAGAAAACCAAAGATAGAACCGGTACCCGTTGTCAGCATTATACGCCAGATGAATGCAGAGATCCCTGCAAGACGATTAAAGCGGCCCACGGTTTCATCCATCATTGTCCAGATATAAACACCGACTATTCCCATAAAACCAGAATAGAGGATCATGTTCCAGGCAAAAATAGATTTGAAGTTATAAATTGTAGCCGCAATGATCAAGCGATCAGGCCGGCCAAGATCCAGAACCAGAATCATAAGACCACCGGCCAGTAAAGCCAGTGCCAGCACTGCTGATAGACGCGCCAGAGGTTTATAGGCCTTCTTGTTAAAGACCGAGGCAATCGATGCAATGTTAAGCGCACCGGAAGCCGCAACGATTAAGAATACCGCAAACACATGTGGTAAGCCCCAGACGATCTGGTTAGTCATGCCTGTCACATGATGACCGTGGTGTTCCATGTAATACGACGAACCCAGGGCAGCAAGAATAAAAGCTGCAAGCAACGCCATCAAGCCCCAATAGCCGTTGCTGTTTCCATCAATTGAAGCGAATCTAATTAATTTCATAGTCTATCTACTCTCGTTTTTATCTTAAACGCCCTGGTAACGTACGCCAGGATTCAGACCTAAGTCCGCACGAATCTGCTTACCACCATACTGCTTAAGGCGTTTAGAGATTTCGCTGTTTGCGTCATTAAGATCACCAAAGTACATGGCTTTATGTTCTTTATTACAGGCAGTTACACAAGCCGGGTTCTCTCCGTTATCAACTTTGTGTACACACATAGTGCAGGATTCAACAGTACCTTTACCACGTGGTGCATGATCTTTTTGATCCTGTAAATCTTCATGTACGAAGCTACGCGCTTTATACGGGCAAGCCATCATGCAGTAACGACAGCCAATACAAATATGCTTGTCTACAAGTACAATACCGTCTTCACGCTTAAATGATGCACCGGTCGGGCAGACATCAACGCAAGGGGCCGTTTCACAATGCTGACACATAACAGGTAGTGTTTGTACGTGACCCGTTTGTTTATCTTTTAATGTCAGTTTACGAATCCACTGTGAATCAGTTTCAGGGCGTTCAAAACCGGTTAAGCCATTTTCAGTATTACAGGCTGTCACACAATCAGTACAACCATCGCCACACTTGTTGGTGTCAATCAGCATGCCCCAGCGGACTTTATTGCTTACTGCTTCGTTATCAGGCTTGGCATTTACCGTTTGTAAAAGTACGCCCGGCGCAATAGCAATACCGGCAACTGCAGCGGCACCACCTAAAAACTTACGTTTTGAAGTATCAGTTGTATTTACTGTTTTCATTTTGATACCTCCGTTAAAGCTTGCAGCGCTTCTTTATTGATAGCTTTATCTTTAAAGTCTGCCGTGTGATGAGGCTTGATTTTATGACCTTTACCAATCAACTCTTGCGGACGATCAGCATGACACTGGAAGCAGTCAACATTAACACCGGCATAGTTATGGCACGAACTACAGAAGTGCCCGTCATCGCCAAAACGTGCGACCTGACCTTTTTCATCTTCCTGTACGTGGCAGGCGATACACTCTTTAAGAGCATGTTTTTTAGTGCGAATACCATTATGCATGGTTTCATCCCGCTGGTGCTTTAGCATCTCCATGTGATTCTTGCGCATCACATCAGTTGGCTCAACACATTGTTCACCCTTGCCTTTCGGTACGACAGGGGCTACAACTTCAGCATTAACATTTACAGAAGTTGCCAGCAGCATAGCTATCGCTGCCAGCATTATGTTCTGAAGGTTTTTTCGAAACCATAACACCATGATATTCTCCACTAATTCGCCAGAGCCCGAGCTTATTCGCCCAGAGCCATGTCGATGTAGCCAGTAGGACAAACGTCTGAACAGATATGACAACCAACACATTTTGCATAGTCAGTATCAACATAACGACCAGTTGAAGCCTCGGCTTTATTTACTTTAAAGACGGCATCTTGCGGGCAGTAGATAACACAGTTATCACATTCAAAGCACATACCACAGCTCATGCAACGCTCAGCTTCAGCCTGTGCAGTCGCTTCATCATAGCTGTTCATACGTTCTGCAAAGTGGCCCAGTACCTGATCGGCATTTGGCACATCTTCAGTACGCAGGTTACGGTTCTTCTGCTCGAAGTGACCTAAAAACATTTGGTCTGTTGAGATCACCTGTGCGTTAGAGCGGTCTTCAAAGTTATGTACCGCAAACTTAGCGAATGATGTACCACGTAAGTCACCCAGACTTGCATCATATTTCTCAGGTGTTTTACCGACTTCATTCAGCTTATTCATCAGACTGAAATGGTGAACATCAACTTTAGGACGCTTACCGAGTTCAACTTTATTGATGAATGCCTCAATGCTATCAGCTGCTTTAGACGCCTGACCAATCGCTGTTGTTAACAAGTGAGGTCGGATTATATCACCACAGACAAAGTGACCCGTTTTACCAGGGACCTGGAAGTTTTTATCTGAATCAATCAGACCACGACCATTATCAAAGTCTTCAACGCCTGTCATATCACCGGTCTGACCGATTGCAGATACAATCAGATCACACTCAACGACATACTCTTTTCCGCCTTCAACAGCAACCGGCATATTGCCTTCAAATTTGCTATCAACCAGTTTCAGAGCCGTTGCACGACCGCTGGCATCTTTAATGATTTCTACCGGCATTACTTCATTCATGATGATAACGCCTTCTTGTAGCGCATCATTTACTTCGTGCTCTGCTGCCGTCATTTGGTCTTGTGCAAACAGTGCAGTTAAGACAACGCTGTCACAGGCTTTCTTGTCAGAGTCTGCAACATCACCGTGTGTTGTTACACCCGTTGCCGCATCTTCAGGATTTTCTTGCAGATCTTTTAATGTACCAATACGACGTGATACAGAAACAACGTCGATCGAAGTATCACCACCACCCACACATAATACTTTGTTGGCAGTGTACTTCATGTCACCTTTGTTGAATTGCTCTAGAAAATCAACAGCCGTTACACAGTTTGGCGTTGCTGCGAAATCATCAAGGAATAAACCACGACCAGTTTTGCAACCTAGTGCCCATAAAACCGCATCGTACTCTTTTTCAAGATCAGCAACGGCAACGTCTTTACCTACGCGAGTATTCATCTTCAGTTCGATGTTACCCATATCAATTATACGCTGACACTCGTGATTCAGTTGCTCACGTGGTGTACGGTAGCCAGGGATACCATAACGCATCATGCCACCCAGCTCAGCGTGGTCATCAAATATTGTGCTGCCAATACCTTTAAGGCGTAACTGGTAAGCTGCTGCCATGCCAGCTGGACCACCACCAATAATCGCTACTTTTTTATCGCCACATGCCGGTGCTGCAAATTTAAAACCTTCTTTAAACGCAGTATCACCGATGAACTGCTCAACTGCATTGATACCCACGAAGTCTTCAACGTCATTACGGTTACAGCCGTCCTGACAAGGAGCCGGGCAGACACGGCCCATCATTGACGGGAACGGGTTTGCAGTCGTAGAGCGCTGGAATGCATATTCCTGCCAGCTCACATCACCTTGAGGCTTTTCTATACCACGTACGATATCTAACCAACCACGGATATCCTCACCTGAAGGGCATGAACCCTGACAAGGCGGCGTACGGTGAACATATGTAGGGCATTTATAAGAAGTATCTTCATTGAAGATCTTGTCATGCATTGAACCCCATGTGTGGTCACCATCTTCAAAACGGCGGAAAGTTAAACCGCTGTTTTGCATCTCGTCTTTTGAAGTAGCCATGTGTATATCTCCAGATGTAATCTATATTACAAAAATATGTTTATTCTTCGGTGTCGTCGCCGTCGGTGCCATCAAGTTCTGCTTCTTGCTCAGAACCTTTCATGACCAGCGCTTCACTAACTAACTGGTGGACACTCACTATTTGATCCATAGTGAAGCCATAATAAGGTAACGTTTTTGTGAACTGACTCTTACAGATTGCACAAATCGCTGCCATGTGGGTTACGCCTTCATTTTCAACAACGCTCTTCAGCGCTGTTGCACGAGGCAAAACACCCTTAACACGGATCTCCATTAAATCATCTGTCAGAAGACCACCGCCGCCACCGCAGCAGAAAGTTGCTTCTTTCGTTGTTTTTGGATCCATGTCGACGTAATTATTACAAACTGCTTTAATAACATTACGCGGATAATCGAACTGACCGCCCGGGTAATCACCCATGCGTGAACCACGCGCCACATTACATGAATCATGAAATGTCAGCGTCATGTGATCATTTTCTTCTTTGTTGATGCGTAAGGTACCTTTCTCTAACTCGCCCCAGGTGTACTCAAGGATGTGCTGAGGAATCGGATAGCTCTGATCAAGAAAATCAAAAGGACCAACCAGCGTGTTTAGGAAGCTGTACGCTATACGCCATGCATGACCACACTCACCAAAGATGATGCGTTTAACACCTAATTCTTTAGCCGCATCACGAATCCGCATGGATACGCGACGCATGTTTTCGTAAGAGCCTATAAACATACCAAAGTTACCCGCTTCAGAAGCGGTGGTACTTAAGGTCCAGCTAGCGCCAGTTTCATGAAATACTTTTGCGTAACCGATCAGACCATCAATGTGAGGCTCTGCAAAGAAATCAGCAGAAGGTGTCACTAATAAAATATCAGCACCTTTCACATCAAGCGGGAATTTAACGGCTACACCGGTATCGTCTTCAACGTCTTCTTCAAGACCTTCAAGAACATTCGCCAGTGCTTTACCCGGCAATCCCAGGTTATTACCGACTGTAAATACTTTGCCGATAATTTCGTTACAGTATTTTTGGCCTTTACCAACAGCATCCATAATTTCTCGGGCAGCCATTGAGATTTCCGCTGTGTCTATACCGTACGGGCAAAACACTGAACAACGGCGACACTGCGAACACTGATGGAAATAGCTGTACCAGTCATCCAGTACCGCTTCTGTTAAATCTTCAGCACCAACCAGTTTCGGGAAGTATTTGCCAGCAAAAGTAAAATAACGGCGATACACTTTTCGCAGCAAATCCTGACGTGCAACCGGCATGTTTTTAGGATCAGAGGTACCGAGGAAGTAATGGCATTTATCGGTACAGGCACCGCACTTTACACATGAATCAAGAAACACCTGAAACGAACGATAACGGCTACGCAAGTCATCCATTTTATCCAGCGCAACCTGCTGCCAGTTCTCTACCAGTTCACCTGGATAGCCTAATGCCTCCTGATGATCGGTATACGCTATAAATGGTGAACTATGCGCCATTGAGCCTTCCTGCAGTGCAGGAATGCCTATAAACTCTTTAATTTCTGGTGTCTCGAAATCAGCCACAACTTACTTCCTAGATTAAAGTTAATCGTTATCAGTTATTACGTAGTGAATATTTTTACTTATCTACGTGATCGTTGTATTTTTCAGCAGCCCATGCAGACAGGTGACGTTTTTCACGCGGGTTATCAACCTGATTACGCGTTGGACTAAAGAACACACCCGGTGCGTGCAATAACTTACTGAACGGGAAGATCAGCAGCAACACAACAACTAAAAGCAAATGAACTATTAAAGCCGTGCTTTCAGGTAAGTTCTGGAAATCAAAACCAAACAAGCCCATCACAAACATTTTTAACTGCACTATATCAATGTGCGATACAAAGCTCATCATTAAACCACTGACACCGATCACAATCAGCATCACCAGCATTAAATAATCTGAAGGAGAAGAAATATAACGTATGCGCTCTACCAGGAAGCGACGGGCCAGCAAACCTAACAGACCGATAACCATCGCGAAGCCTGCATACTGACCAAAGCTCTGAACAATGACATTACTAACTAGCGGCCACATAAAACTATCAGGGCTCACCACATAACGCAGGTGACGGAAGAATGCCAGCAACAAAGACACGTGAAACATCCAGCCAAAGACCCAGATCCACTTATTCGATTTAAACAGACTTTCAAAAAGCACGACTTCACGTGCCATACGGAAGACAACACCAGTCTGCGTTACAGGTGCAGGCGTAGTAGGGATTTTTAGTGGCGCAGGCGTCTGAGCGTATTGTTTAATTTTTAAACCAACACCAACAATAAATACAACAAGCGCTATTAACAGTAAAAAAGACATTTTCACCTAACTCCGTCTAATGCTTCCGGATTTAAATACTTCGAAATTAAATACAAGGAGGCATATAGCCTCCTCGCAGATCAAAACAACTGCGTGCGATTATACGCAACCAGTTGGCTTTGGCAGACCAGCATATTTACATGCTTGCTTACCAGGGCCGTATGGGAACAGTTCATACAGGTACTTACTGTTGCCTTTGTCTTTACCCAGTTTTTTACCAATTGCCTTAGTCAGTACACGTACTGCAGGAGCAATCTGATACTCTTCGTAGTATTCACGTAAGAAGTTCAGAACTTCCCAGTGAGCATCAGTCAAAACAGCATCTTCGTCATTTGCCATGATTTGAGCCAGACCCGGAACCCACTGGGTCAGATCAACCAAATAACCTTCTTCATCAACTTCGTAACTTTTACCTTCAAACTCAATAGCAGCCATGATTTTTTCCTCTACGGATTATCGCTAATTAAATACTAAAAAAATTAAACCCAAGCACTAACAGTGTCATTGTCTGTCGCCAGATCAACAAAACCATCGTAATCAACAACTTTTACACCGTCGATTAAACGCGACTCATCAACACCGCGCGCCTTTAAGTCTGGACCAAGCACATAAACGGATACATTGCCCATTGCATCTTGCACCATCTGTGAGCTAACTGCTCCAGATACTGCACCATAAACACCATCTTCGATCAAAAGCACTGAAGCACCCTTAACAGTCAGCTTCAGACAGCTTTCAAGTGTATTGCGATCAGTAGGCGATTTATTTACTGTGTGTAAAATAGACATCTCAAATCTCCTTAGAAGCTCAATACTACATCTTGTTGATCAAGGATTTCAGCCAGCTCAGCAGAAGTCACTACACGGATTGAGTCTTTTTCTTCCCAATCAGCATCTTCATCTTCCCAAACCAGGTGCATTAGATCATCAACAGTTAAACCGCGCGCATCCAGAGACTCTTTTTCAACATAAATTTTGTTGATATCGTAGTCACCTAATGCCGCATAAGTTGGTGAAAAGTTTTTGATGCCTACTTCTTTAGTATCCTGACCTTTCATTAACTGATATACACCGTCACCAGTGAACATCAGACTAACTTCCTGATCAAAAGCAGCACCAATCAAAACAACTTCCAGAGACTCCCACGCGTAAATCGTGCCGTAAGGAGCCTTGTTGTTGATATACATAAATTTCTTTACGTTAGACATTACAAAGACCCTTAAATTAGTCGCCGAAAACTACCAGACGGTCACATTCAATACCGGCTTCGATCAACTGGCCTAAGCCAGAAATCCGGAAACCGTCCATGATGTTATTACCATCCAGACCATTACGTTCTTGCTCACCTTCATCAGCAAGACCACGCCGCTGGGCAGCAGCAACACAGATAACTAAATCTATATTGTGCTCTTTAGCCAGCTCAGACCAGGTCTTCTGAATATTGATATCATCCTGTGGCGGCTTAGCATAACGAGTACCGTTATTAACACCATCATGATAAAAGAACACTCGGAACACCTCATGACCTTTTGCAACAGCAGATTTAACAAAGTTAATCGCTGTTACAGAAGCTTCATGGGTATAAGGACCTTCATTTACCTGTATACCAAATTTCATATCAAAAACCCTATCTTAGAAACGGATATGCGTAGAAGCGTTCAGGCTGTTACGCGCACCTTTCCAAGTATCCACATGGTACTTGGTGAAAGGCAGGTTAGTAATTTCAAAGAAACGTGGCCAGCCAATACGCTCAACCCACTCACCTACACGCTCCCAGTCACGAGCATCTGCTTTGTAAGCATTAAGAATATTCTTAACAACAGCAGTTGCTTCAGGCCAGCGTGGAGGATTATTAGGAATACCAGCAGCAACTAATTTCTGGAACGTAGGCTTGCCACGTGCATTTGAGTGGTTACCACCAACCCAAACAGCCAGTTTAGAATGCTCAGCATCGTTAATCATCATTGGAGGACATGGCGGGAAACATGCACCACAACAGATACATTTCTTCTCATCAACTTCCAGAGATGGCTTACCATTAACCAGTGCAGGACGAATCGCAGCTACCGGGCAACGAGCAACAACCGAAGGACGCTCACAGACATTAGCAACCAGATCATGATTAATCTTAGGTGGCTTAGTGTGCTGCACGTTGATCGCGATGTCGCCCTGACCACCACAGTTAATCTGACAACATGAAGTTGTTAAGTGAACACGGTTAGGCATGTTCCACTCTTTAAACTCTGTAATCAGCTCATCCATCATCGCCTTAACAACACCCGATGCATCAGTACCAGGGATATCGCAGTGCAACCAACCCTGTGTGTGTGACATCATCGCAACAGAGTTACGCGTACCACCAACAATAAAACCCGCTTCAGTCAGCGCATCAATTAATGGCTGCACTTTTGCTTCGTCAGTTACAAAATACTCGATATTTGAACGGATAGTAAAATGAACATAACCATCAGCTTGCTGATCACCGATATCACACAACTTACGCAGCGTGAAAATATCTAAAATACGCTGAGTACCAGCGCGAACAGTCCAAACTTTTTCACCACTTTTCGCTACGTGCAATAAAACACCTGGCTGTGGATCTTCATGATAAGCCCACAGACCAAAGTTTCTACGCAACATTGGGTGCATGTATTGAAAACCATCAGGACAACCTGTTTCAATAGGTGGTCTCATATCTTCTAAAGCCATCGTATCTTCCTCAAATTATGAATAAAGCGGGGAACAAACTCACCCGCTTTAGATACAAAATAAACAAATTAATTAACTAGCTGCTTTCTCAGCTTTCTTCTCGAACCATTCAACAGCTGCTTCATCCCAGCCATCCATACGAATGTATGAACTTTGACGAGGATTGCTAACCATATTCGGGTCAACATCAATACCGATGCCTTCAAGGAAGTTAACCAGACCGATACGCTCGATCATTTCACCAGTACGCTCGTGCTCCAGACCATTTTCAGCCCAGAAATCAACAACTTCTTCAGCCATTTCAACGATACGTTCGAAATCTTCTTCAGTGCGCAGCTTCATGAAAGGAACCACTACAGTACCCATCAAGTCACCAATTTTCAGTGTACGTTTACCACCAATCAGGATAGTTACACCCTTGTCATTACCAACACCCAGCGCCTTAGGCAACACATTCAGGCAGTGCATACAACGAACACAGTTGCGATTATCAACAGCAATCGTGTCATCATCATTTAATGAAAGCGCCTGAGTCGGGCAACGAGTAATAACGTTGTCGATAATATACTGACGACCTTTCTTTTCCATCGCTGCTTTGAATTCTGCCTGATCAACACGCATATCATCACGCCACGTACCAATTACTGCGAAATCCGCACGCTCGATAGCATTCTGACAGTCATTCGGGCAACCAGAGAACTTGAACTTAAACTTGTATGGCAATGCCGGGCGGTGAACATCATCAGTAAAGTTGTTTACCAGATGACGGTGTGCGGCCTGCTCGTTGTAGCAAGACATTTCACAGCGCGCTGAACCGATGCATGACATAGCAGTACGTACACATGGACCCGCACCACCCAAGTCAAAACCGTACTCATTGATTTCATCAAAGAAGTGCTGGATACGTGAAGTATCAGTACCGATAAACATAATGTTACCAGTCTGACCATGGAAAGTAACAAGACCAGAACCATGCTTCTCCCACGAATCACCTAGCTGACGCAACATATCAGTTGTGTAGAAGTTAGATGCAGGTGGCTGAACACGCACAGTATGGAATTCTTTTGACTCAGTGAAGGCATGACCGACTTCTGAGAAACGTGGAATGATACCGCCGCCGTAACCGAATACAGAAACAGTACCGCCTTTCCAGTAACCTTTACGAGTTTCGTAAGAGTGCTCTAACTGACCCAGCAGGCCGTTTGCCAAACCGTTAATACGAGCATCTGGATGGTCATCACGCAGACGTTTGAAACCCGAAATGAAACTCGGCCACGGGCCTGTTTCTAGTTCGTCGAGCATCGGGGTTACATGCTTAGTAGCCATGGGGCGATCTCCTTAGTATTTGATCGACAGTACGGTAACACCGACTGTTTTATAAAAATTCTTAAAATTTGACGCATCCACCTAATCTAACTGATCAGTATGGCGCGCCGCCAAATCTTTTAGTGCGGCTATTTTAGGGCCCACTTATCAACCCGAACATCCTACCTATGGGGTGTTCACATATACCCGCACTATCCCATATGGGATAGATACTTCTTAATCCATTTAAAACTCATCAGCTCAGTTATATTCACCCTGCCACCAGAATTGGATTTATTCACCATAAATCAAACACTTAGCAACAAATCGAAATAACCACTCACTGCACTGTCCTAGAGGGGGTACATAATGTACCAGTTTTAGCGCTCAAAAAATACAAACAACTTACTAACATAGCTGATTCCATTCAAACTTCAAATAATCAGCATAGCTGGCATGTTTTTTTACATAAGCATTTGCTAACTCTGGTATATTTGAAAGACCGTATAGAATAGCCGGGGCACCCTATGCCAGATAATACCTCTTCCACACCATCCAGCAATCCCAACTGTCAAAACTTGCTGCTATCACTTTTGCTTAGCCTGACTATTTTACTGGTAACTACCTTCTGGATTAATCTCTCAGACAACACTTTCCTTGCCGTCTATTTCTCGAGCGCCATCGCCTGGCTCATTAGCTTTGCCCTCGCGGCCCGGTTATTTTGGCTAGTTAAAGTCAATAAAGTCGATCCTTATCTCAATATCGAATACAAAACCCACCCGACACCCGGCATCGACCCCATTGATACCAGTGAACTACAGGAACAAACTCGCTCACTGGAAATCCTTTACGATGTTGCGACCAATATTAACGCCTCCTCTAATGTCAAAGACCTGCTCAGTCGCTTCGTTTTAATTCTTAAAGATATCGCTAAAGCTGACGCCGCAGCCGTACGCCTGCTAAAGGAAGACGGCACAATGGAACTGGTAGCCAGCATCGGCCTTTCTCCCGAAGCCGTAGAAAGTGAGCGCAACAGGCCAGCCGACTGCAGTATCTGTGGCAGTGTCATTTCAGCCGGGCAAATTCGCATCGTAAATAACACCGCTCCCTGCCAGCAAGCTATCGGTCATAATCTGCTCGATAACACCGAAGCCAGTCACATTGCTGTGCCACTGAGATTCCAGGACAAGGTGGTCGGTGTTTATAATCTATTCGTCAACTCTTCCGATCACTTCATCAGCGAAAACACGCAAAATTTACTCTCTTTGGTCGGTAATCACCTGGGAACCGCCATCGAAAAAACCAATCTGGAAGAAAAAGCCCGTCGTGTACTGGTGATGCACGAGCGCACCATGATCGCCAATGAATTACATGACTCACTGGCACAAACACTGGCCAGTTTACGCTTCCAGGTCCGGGTTTTAGATGAAACCTTGCAACAAAGCGGCGAATACCAGTCAATTCATGGCATTGAACAGGTTGAGCACAGCCTTGATGAAGCCTATACCGACTTGCGTGAACTGATCGCACACTGCCGCACACCTATCGCTGAACAAGGAGTTGTTAACAGCATCGAAAAACTCATCTCGCGCTTTCGTAAAGAAACCGATATTCACATATTGCTACAAAATGAATGGGGCAACGCCCGACTACCGGCTAATATGGAAATGCATATATATAGAATAGTACAGGAAGCACTGACCAATATTCGAAAACACAGCCTCGCCAATAATGTACGGGTGCTTTTATATGCCGATATTCACGGCGAATATCGCATACTGATCGAGAATGACGGCAAAGGCTTTGATCAGCCACAGACCAGCAACCACAAGGGCGAGCACATCGGCCTGACGATCATGAAGGAGCGAGCCAAACACCTTGGCGGTGAACTGGACCTGGAAAGCGACCCTGAAGAAGGCACTCGCATCGAAGTCAATTTTCATTACAATGATGAACCACAGATTAAACTTGGGGCAACTGCCTAAAGCAACACATTGTCTCAATAAAACAACGGATTTAATATTCATGCGCGTAATAATGATAGATGACCACGCCTTGTTCCGGGTAGGCCTGCAGGGTTTGCTAGAACAACGCAACATAGAAGTTATCGCAGCAATTGCCGATGGCGATGAAGGCATACGCCTTGCCATAAAAGAAAAACCAGACGTGATATTGCTCGACTTGCGTATGCCGGACAACAGCGGCCTCGACATTCTCAGCAAAATTCGCGATAGCAATATCGATATTCCGGTCACCATACTGACCACCTCAAACGAAGAACAGGATTTACGTGAAGCGCTGGAGCGCGGCGCTCAGGGCTACCTGCTAAAAGATATGGAACCCGACGAACTGGTCGGTGCATTGCGCGATATCGTCAAAGGTAAAAACGTGGTGGCGCAAAACATGACCGATGTTTTAACCCGCATGGCTCAGGGAAAGGCCACAGAAAGCAAAACCGACTCCGCCTTTGCTGAACTAACCCCGCGTGAAACTGAAATCTTGCGTTTACTGGCAGAAGGTCAAAGCAATAAAGTCATTGCCCGTAATCTCGGTATTTCTGACGGCACGGTCAAACTACATGTTAAAGCCATTCTACGTAAACTGAACATTCATTCTCGCGTTGAAGCCGCTGTGATCGCTGTAGAAAAAGGCTTACGCTACAATAAATCAGCCTAAACCCCTCTGCTCCCCCATAAAAAACTCATAAAGAAAACAGATAGATATCAAATGAAACGCTTTATAGAACTGATAGAAGAGTGCAAACCACATATCAACGAGGTCTTCCCCTGGGACGTTGAAGACATGCAACTTGCTAACCCTGAACTTATACTGGTTGATGTTCGCGAACCCCATGAATACGATGCCATGCATATTGCAAACTCCATACTGGCACCTCGCGGCGTACTTGAAACCTGCTGCGAATTTGATTTTGATGAAACCATACCAGCACTGGCTGCAGGCCGTAAACAGGAAATCTTGGTTATCTGCCGCTCAGGTAACCGCAGCTTATTGGCGGCATATACCATGAAGCAAATGGGCTTTGAGAAAGTGCACTCCCTAAAAACCGGCCTGCGCGGCTGGAATGAATCGGATCTGCCATTATTTGATATGCACGGTAATGAAATAGACCCTGAAGATGGCGATACTTTCTTTGCATCAAATCTGCGGCCCGAGCAACTCGATCCGTCACGCGGCTAAATCACACCAATACCCACCCCAAATCGGCACCCGCTGCCGATTTCTATCACCACAAACACTCAAACCTTCCTTTTGCCTGAATGCGATTAGTAGTCGCCACTAATACTCATAAAAAGTAGCAGTTATCAACACAGCCCGCCCGGCTCCGCTAGAAACAACGAAAAACTAAACCCACACTACAAAAGCCAGCTAACCTATTGATTTTTTTATTTATAAAGCAAAAGGTCGTTTTATAATCGAATCTCACAAAAACCCTTACAGCATGGCTTTTCGGCTATTTTCATCAGCTTACTAACACACTTACCCACAGCTTTTGTTAATAACAAGTCACCTAATACACGTTAAAAAGCAGCAGAATTATCCGCTCTTTATCAACATCTGACTCAACATAGCCTGACAGCCTCTGCAACCGCTGTTATCTTTATATTTGAAAAAAAGCCACGTCACAATGGCGGTGCTTGCCGTTTTTAAACCCCGCAAATACAACTGGAAATTCCAGCACCTAAGGCACATTAGAAAATCAACTAATATGATAATTAATATCACTTATCAACAAAGCATTATCAGGCCGCGCTTTGTATACCACCACACCAAACCAACACTATATAAATACGCTAAGTTTATGATTTTATTACATATAAAGTCAGAGTTTGTTTTTTAATCGAATCTCACAAAAGCCGCAGTGGCGTGGCCTGACGAGCATTTTCATCAGCTTACTAACACAGTTATCCACAGCTTTTGTTAATAAGAACATACTAATAAATCGATGAATAAAGAGACTACTTATCATCTTACCAAGTAGCCCTGTTTCAAGCCCTAGCAAACGCCCGTGCCAATTGCTTTTAATTAAACTTTCAAGCAAAAAAGTTTATTCATAACTTTTCATATAGCGGCTTGACGGTAGCGCAGAAACAGCTGCCTGACTGCAAATCTCGATGCTTTTGTTTTTGCAAGTTCGGGGTTGTTTTTTATACTAATCTGACAAAAGCCTCTAGAGCATAGCCTGCTGACTATTTTCATCAGCTTACCAACACACTTATTAACAGTTTATGTGAGTAAAACTTAAATAAGAAACGACCAGTCAATATGTTTTTATCGGTTGCATGCCATTGCGTGTTACTAATTACATTCCTTAGTAACGTCAATGTGCAGCCAACTTAAGCCCTGAATCCTACAGCGCTAATGACATAATCAAGCCACCTCAAAGCTGGCGGCCTGCAACCAAATCGGTACGCTCTTTAAATCACATAACACAATTTAAAATAGTCTTAGTTAGTCGTTTTTGTAGTTGACAAAAACCTAAACTTTCCTTCTCTTTTATTAAATTAGAAGTTTAGTAATTCTTAATAGAAACCAGCAGTTATCAACACAGCTTGTCAGGCCGAGATCTGAACCAGATAGAATTAAAAAAACACTATTGAAATACTATAAGTCATTGTTTTATTGAGAAAAAACAACATGAGCTATCTTTTAATCTAAATTGACAAATGCCGCTACAGTCTGGCTTTGAGACAAACTTCATCAGCTTACTCACACAGTTATCCACAGTTTTTGTGAATAAAAAAATTTTTAACAAAATGACTAAAAATCCGACATTTTGCTCTGTTCTAGCGCATTCATAAATCCTAACAAACCAATAGCACCGACAAACATCTTTCAAATAGAAATACAAGCTAAAAAAAACGCTTTTTTAGCTTTTTATTACAGATCTTATTAACAACTCCCTCAAACACCGCAACAGGGCGCTATTTTTATCTTAAAGAACTATACAAACACTATAAAAACTCTGTAAGTTACTGAAATATAACAACATTAGTGGTCGTGTTATTTTTTAACCAAACTGTAACAAGTCCTCGCTTTTAGCGCTTTTCAGGCTCTTTTTAAGACTTTATCCACAAAGTTATCCACAGCAATTGTGAATAAAACCATTTTTTCTAATAACATGAATAACTTAGCGGTTTTGTCTAGAATGAGTCGCAAATATTAATAAACTTTATCGAGATATTTATGACAAAATCAAGCAAACTATGTCACTTATCTTTACTAAAACCACTAATTTACTAATAAACCATTAATGACAGCCAAAATACTAAAAATAGCCGTTCCCGTACCACTCTATAAGTGCTTTGACTATTTAGCACCTGTTGAGTGCACAGGTCCGATCATTGCGGGCACACGCGTGCTTGTGCAATTTGGCAACCGGCAATTAGTCGGCATTATTATCAGCGAACAAGCATCATCAGATGTTCCTGTGAAGAAACTGAAGGCCGTCAGACAACTGTTACCCCATCCCTTACCCTCTGAACTGCTCAATTTTTTACAATGGGCCGCCAGTTATTACCAGCATCCGATCGGCGAAGCACTCAATCATGCGCTGCCGGCTATACTCCGGCAAGCCGATCAAAAGCAAGTTCTGGCGAACCTCTGGCAGTTAACCGCTGTCGGCTTCGCACAAAACCCGGATGAATTAACCCGCTCACCCCGGCAAGCCGAGTTATTACGGCAGTTACAGTTATATAAAGGGGGTATGGATAAAGCGCAGCTCGATCTGCTCAGCTTCAACTGGCGAGACAGCCTGCGCTCGCTGGAGAAAAAACAATTGGTTAAGCGACTGACACAGAGTCAGGCCAGCGCATTAATTCAATGCCAGCCCAGTATCGGCTGCAAACCGATATTAAATGAACAGCAGCAAAGCGCCGTCGCAAGCGTGGCCGCCAGCCTCGATCATTACCAAGCTTTTCTGTTAGAAGGCATTACCGGTAGCGGCAAAACAGAAGTCTATCTGCATCTGGTTGAGCAGGTGCTATTGAGCAATAAACAGAGCCTGATACTGGTACCTGAGATCAACCTGACGCCGCAGCTGATCAGTCGCTTTAAAGAGCGTTTTTCTGTACCGATTGCGGTGCTGCATTCCGGGCTTAATAACAGCCAGCGCTTACTGGCTTGGCAACAGGCGCGTGACAATCAGGTCAACATCATCATCGGGACCCGTTCCGCACTCTTCACGCCACTGGCAAATCCGGGGCTGATCATCGTCGATGAAGAGCATGACAGCTCTTATAAACAACAGGATAACTTTCGCTACCAGGCACGAGATCTTGCCTTAGTGCGTGCCAAACGACTCGATATTCCGTTATTAATGGGTAGCGCCACACCGTCCCTGGAATCGCTATTTAACAGTCAGCAGGGGCGCTATCAACGCATAAAACTCACGCAGCGTGCCGGCAATGCTAATCCGCCCAACATACAGTTACTGGATGTCCGTCGTAAACCCATGCAAGAAGGACTGTCTGATCACTTGGTCGAACTGATCCGGCAGACACTCGAGCAAAAATCCCAGGTGCTGCTGTTTTTAAATCGCCGCGGCTACGCACCTGCACTGCTGTGTCATGACTGCGGTTGGGTGATGCCCTGCCCGCGCTGTGATGCCAAGCTAACTTACCATCATCAGCGTACACTGATGCGCTGCCATCATTGCGGTCATGAGACACGGCCACCAAAGCGCTGCCCGGAATGCCAGTGTGAAGAATTAATCAATATCGGCATCGGTACCGAGCGACTGGAAAAGTATTTGAACAGCATTTTTCCAGATGCTGATATTTCACGCATTGATAGTGACACCACCAGCCGTAAGGGTAGTCTCGATAAAAAGCTGGCTGATGCTCACAGTGGAAAATCTGACATACTCATCGGCACGCAGATGTTAGCCAAGGGCCATGACTTTCCGCATGTCACACTGGTCGGTATTCTCGATGTTGATGGCAGTTTATTCAGCAGTGATTTTCGTGCGCCGGAATTCATGGCGCAGCAATTGATACAGGTTGCAGGTCGTGCCGGCCGTGCAGACAAATCAGGACGGGTAATCATCCAGACTCACCACCCGGAACACCCGTTATTACAAACATTGCTACACCATGGTTACCCGGCTTTTGCCAAAGAAGCACTGGAAGAACGCCAGCAGGCCTGCTTTCCGCCCTATAGTTCGCTGGCTTTATTGCGCGCCGAAGCGACTCAGGCTTACCTGCCGGTACAGTTTTTAGAACAGGCCTTTGAACGCTTCAGCCCGTGTCAGCCTAAAATAGAACTGTTCGGCCCTTTTCCGTCACCTATGGAACGGCGTGCCGGTCGTTACCGCTACCAACTGCTGATTCAGGCTACTAGCCGTGCAGCATTACAACAGTGCTTAAATAAGGTGATTCCGCATTTAAATGACTTGGCAGGTGCCAATAAAGTACGCTGGTCTATTGATATCGATCCGCAATCGATGCTTTAAATGCGTTATAACTCTTTATAACGCTAGTAAGAAACTAACGATAATAACAAACAAAATGGCAGCAAGATAACGCAGCCATTTTGCTGTCACTACAGTTACCTCTGCAGCTGTTTTTACCTCTGCTTTATTCAGATTTTGTTCGTAGTTGGCTATCACTTGCTGCGCTTTTTCCAGCTCATCATCCGGCACATGAACATTTGCAAAACCGGCGACCGATATTTCACCAATACCACCCTGTAAATAATGTCCGCTGACATGCGACTCTATACCCTCTGCATTTAACAATCCGGCAACAATATGCGCTTCTATAATGTCCTGTGCTCTGTATATCAGTACCATCCCCTACCCATCCTTCTATAACCTGCGCTAACCAACAATCGCCAGGCCGCTATTCTCACTATTTTTCTGAACAGCGACCTCTCGCTGTATACTCTCAGTTAGATCATCGTCTGATGATACTATATACTTTATAAACGCTATGCTCACAAACAGATGAATGATTTTAAAGACCGGCATTGTTTTAACAGATTTCATATCTGCCTGTAAGAACCCGCTAATTTGCACACTCACACCAATGATCTTAATCACCGCTTCAACAAAACATCCGCACAGGGTAAAATGAGACAATATACCTCTATCACTTCTTGTGGAACCGACCTTGAAAGATACTCTGATCGCTTTACTTGGCCAGACAGTTGAGAAACTGCAGGCTGACAATCATATTCCTGCTGATTTGCAGCCTGATATCCAGATCACCAATACCAAAGATGCATCTCATGGTGACCTGGCAACTAATCTTGCGATGATGCTGGCCAAACCGGCTGGAAAAAATCCGCGTGAAATGGCGACCCTAATTATCGACAACCTGCCAGCCAATGATCTGGTTGAAAAAGTGGATATTGCCGGCCCGGGATTTATTAATTTCTTTATTAAATCCGGCTCTACCTTATCAGTGGTAAAGAACATCCTCGATCAGGCTGAAAATTTCGGCTTAAGCGAACTCGGTAAGGGCAAGAAAATTCAGGTCGAGTTTGTCTCAGCTAATCCGACTGGTCCGTTACACGTGGGACATGGCCGGGGAGCCGCTTATGGTGCAACTGTTGCGGATTTGTATGAAGCCGTCGGTTATGAAGTACACCGTGAATATTATGTGAACGATGCCGGTCGCCAGATGGATATTCTGGGTACCAGTATCTGGCTGCGCTATCTGGAAAAATGCGGTATTGACTTCGAGTTTCCGGTTAACGGCTATAAAGGTGATTATATTTACGACATCGCCACCGAAATTGAAACCGAGTATGAAGACAAATTTGTCTTTACCCATGAAGAACTCATGAACGGTATCCCTGCCGATGAGCCTCATGGCGGTGATAAAGAACTGCATATTGATGCACTGATTAGTCGTGCCAAAGAATTGCTGGGCAAAGCCAGTTACAGGATCATTTTTGATAGCGGTTTAAATTCTATCATCGGTGATATCCGTGACGACTTAAAACATTTTGGTATCGAGTATCAGGACTGGTATTCAGAGCGCACACTGGAAGACCGCAACCTGGTCTCGAAAGCCATTGAACGTTTACAAACAGCCGGTCACATTTACGAAAAAGATGGCGCACTCTGGTTCCGCAGCACCGACTTCGGTGATGAAAAAGACCGGGTGGTAAAACGTGACAACGGTCAGACGACTTATTTTGCTTCCGACATCGCCTACCACATGGAAAAAATCGAACGTGGTTACGACATCGTGATTGATGTCTGGGGTGCTGATCACCACGGCTACGTACCCCGTGTGCGTGCAGCTCTGCAGGCCTTAGGTGATGATGCGGATAAACTAAAAGTATTATTAGTACAGTTTGCCAACCTGTTCCGCGGTGGCGAGAAAGTACAGATGTCGACACGCTCCGGTTCATTTGTCACTTTGCGTGAATTGCGCGAAGAAGTTGGCAACGATGCTGCGCGTTTCTTTTATGTAATGCGTAAATGTGAACAGCATCTGGACTTTGATCTGGATCTTGCCAAATCACAAAGTAATGACAACCCGGTTTATTATATACAGTATGCTCATGCCCGCGTTTGCAGCGTACTGCGTCAGCTCAAAGAAAAGAACCTGACACACGATACAAATAATGGCCAGAGCAACCTGCCACTATTAACCGAGCCGCATGAAATATCACTGGTTAAAAAACTTAATCAGTACACCAGTACACTGGAATCTGCAGCCATTAAAGCAGAACCACATTTAATGGTTCACTATCTGCGTGAACTGGCCAGTGAGTTACACACTTACTACAACGCCCACCAGTTTATAGTGGACGATAAAAATATTCGTGATGCACGGCTGAATCTGATCATTGCCTGTCGCCAGATCATTGCTAATGGTTTAAAACTGTTAGGTGTCAGCGCACCCGAGGCGATGTAATGCCGGGAGATATGAAAAACAGAATGGAGCAGCCGAAAAAGAAAAACATGTCCGGGCTCTTGTGGTTGTTTGCAGGGTTATCAATTGGCCTGTTCGTGGCTTTTTTAACCTACCTGCAAACCCAGCCAAAAGCAAAGGTCAGTTTTTCCGATGCTGTTAATCAGGAAATAAAGAAAACACTGCAGCATAAAGAAGTAAAAAAACAGCAGCAAAGTTCGCCGGATAAAACTGTGCCGAAGTTTGATTTCTATACCATTCTGAAAGACTATGAGGTGTTTATTCCGGAATCAGAAATCACAAATGACAAAGCTGACAACACGACACTCAGTAAGCCTGAAGCTCCTGTGATCAAAGATGAGAAAACTTATTTTTTACAGGTCGGTTCTTTTCAGGCTAACAGCGATGCCGACAAAAGACGTGCCACACTGGCTCTGCTGGGTATTACATCAAGCATTCAGACCGCACAAATTAATAACGACACCTGGTACCGGGTAAAAGTCGGGCCGATTCAGGGCAAGCGCGCATTAAACAAAGTACGCGATCAGTTAATAGAAAATGATATTCCGACTTTGATCATGGTAATGAAGTAGGTCTTATTTTATTTTTTACTCTCTGGCTATTAATGCTCTGGCCAGAGAATTTCACATCTTATACTCGCCTGCTTTGGCAAAATTCTGATCAGCTCAAAAAAAACCGGAAGATGAAGATAAATATAGTTCGTCTGGCTGACTGTTAGTACAAGCCAGATGCCTGTTTAATCTGTCCGCCTGAAAATCATCCAATTATCTCGATTAAATGCTTTCTGCTTGCTATGATGAACCGATAACAGACATCGCCAGACAAACACAGTTAAAACGACCAATATAAAAAGGACTCATTGATGAGCGGCCATCAGAACTCCAATAATAACAATAATTCTGATTCAAATAATAATAAACACAATAAGACAACAGCTTTTCTAAAGCATCATTCAAAGAAACTCATCGCGTTAATCATTGCGTTTGTGATATTTATCAACTGGTACCTCGGCTTACCAGCAGCCGATGCAATCAGTGTCAGCATTCAGGGTCCGGGGCTGACCGACTTGAGTCAGAAAACCCCAAAACCAGATCCGTTAATTATAGATTTCGGCGACTCGGCAGCTCAGCTAAAGCAAATAGATAAGAAAGTGACTAGCGGAATTGCATTATCACCACAGATACCGGGACAATGGAAGTGGGCATCAGACAGACAACTGGTCTTCACACCGGAAAGTGACTGGCCAGCCAGCAAAGACTATGATATTGAACTTGATCAAAAACTGTTTCCCGCTCACGTTCTGCTTGAAAAGTATTCTTTCTCTTTTAAAACCCCCCTCTTCTCGGCTTCATTAACGAATACACAGATATATCAGGACCCTCAAAACCCGAAACTAAAAAAAATGATCGCTACTGTCAGCTTTTCTCATGCGGTTGATCAGTCTGATTTTAAAAAGCATATAACATTAATTAAAAGAGATGCAGACAAACGCCTGAAAGACAAGGGAACTGAATTTCCGTTTCAAGTTAGTTTTAACAAAACAGGTAATGAGGCATATATAACATCTGATGAAATCACAATACCGCTACAGAAGCACGAGCTTGAATTAACGATAGATAATGACGCGCGTGCAAAAAATGGCGGCGCAAGAACAGACCAGCAGCTTGTCAGTAAAATTATCGTTCCGGGTATGTACAGTTATTTCCGGGTTTCTTCAGCCAGTGTCAAACTGGTTCGTAACGATGCAAACGATCCTGAACAGCTATTGATTATCCAGACTAGCGATAGCATTAATGAAGAGAAAATCATCTCAAGTCTCGATGTGTTTTTACTGCCTAATGATAAGCCTTCTGTTAACGGCATGAAGCCTGTGAAAGACTACCGCTGGTACCGTCCTGAAGAAATCGGACCGGAGATACTGCAGCTTTCGGATAAAGTATCCCTTTCTGCTGTTCCTGCTGCGCAACAGTTTACAAAGACTCACAGCTTTAAAATAAATACTCCGGCTAACAGAAAATTATTTGTGCGGGTTAATAAAGGTATTGAATCTGCCGGCGGATACATACTCTCAAAAGACTTTGAAAAAGTCGCTGCCATCCCGGCTTATCCGCGGGAAGTGGAAATCATGGGCACGGGCAGCATTCTGAGTCTTAGTGGTGATAAACGTTTATCTGTGATTTCACGCGGCAATACTGCTTTGCAACTCGAAATTGCAAGAATACTTCCGGATCAGGTACAGCATCTTGTCAGCCAGACCAGCGGTGACTTTCAGGACCCTTACTTCAACAACTACACTTTCAATGAAGATAATATTTCAGAACGTTTCAGCCAGGTACGACGTTTGAAAAGCGTTGCTGCCGGTAAAAGTCAGTTTGCATCTTTTGATATGACAAAATACCTCAACGCAACACCACTAAGACGTAACGGCGTCTTTCTGGTAAAAGTTCACAGCTGGGATGCTTATCATCAGCGCAGGACAGGTATTACTGCCAAACGCCTTATTCTCGTCACTGATCTGGGCTTAATAGTAAAGAAAAATGCTGATAACACACAGGACGTCTTTGTGATGTCGATCAAAGATGGCGAACCCGTCTCTAATGCCAGCGTTAAAGTCATCAGCAAAAACGGCCAGTCTCAGGTTAGTTCCAGAACGGATATTAACGGCCATGTGAAGATACCTGACTTAACAGATTATCAGCGTGAAAACTCACCGGTTGCATATTTTATTCACGCTGCAGGTGATATGTCTTTTCTGGCTTTCAATCGGCACGACAGAGATATCGATTTATCACGTTTTGATATTGGCGGCATACATCAGGGAAATGAAGCCGATAAGTTAAGTGCCTTTCTTTTTTCTGATCGCGGCATCTACCGTCCCGGCGATCACTTTAATATCGGCATGATTATAAAGTCGTCCAGCTGGTCACAGGATTTATCCGGTATCCCTCTTGAATATGTAATCACAGATCCGCGCGGGCTGATTATTAAGAATGCTAAAATCAGCCTGAATGAAGCAGGTTTTGAAGAAATTAAATATTCAACCCGTGAAAACTCACCGACGGGGGAGTATTCAGTTAATGTTTATATTGTAAAAGATAAATTCAGCCGCAGCCTGCTTGGTTCCACTTCACTTAAGCTGGAAGAATTCCTGCCTGACAGGATGAAAATTAGCAGCCGGTTCTCACAGGAGCGAGCACTTGGATGGGTTCACCCTGACAAGTTAACAGCCAGCGTTAACCTTAAAAACCTGTACGGTACTGCTGCCACTCAGCGCAGAGTGACCTCGAGTATGTCGCTGTCACCTTATAGTCCGGTATTCCAGCAGTACTCAGCGTTTCAGTTTTACGACCCGCTGCAGCTTAAAAAACCATATACAGAACAGCTGGCTGAGACCACCACAAATGACCAGGGTGAAGCCAGCATTGAACTGAATCTTTCTCGTTTTACCAGCACATCTTTCAGTGTCAATATTAATGTCAACGGTTTTGAGGCCGAGGGCGGCAGAAGTGTCTCTACTCAGCGCAGCATTCTGGTTTCACCTAATGATTATCTCATTGGTTATAAGCCTGACGGTGAGCTCAGTTATGTCAGTAAAGACAGTGAGCGTTCTGTTCACTTTATTGCCATCGATCCGGCTCTTCAGTTAACCCGTACTGATGATCTCAGTCTTGAGTTAATAGAGCGTAAATATATTTCCGCGCTGGTCAAGCAGGACAATGGTAGCTTTAAGTATCAGTCTGTATTAAAAGAAAAAAGCATTACAACTGAGTCTTTAACGATACCTGCTAAAGGTCTTGATCTTCGCCTGCCGACAGACAAACCCGGCGACTATGTTTACCTTGTTAAAAACCAGGCCGGCCAGGAACTTAATAAAGTTAATTTCAGTGTTGCCGGCGAAGCAAACCTTGGTCGCAGTCTTGAGAAAAATGCAGAATTACAGGTCAGGCTAAACAAAAAAGATTATCTTCCTGGAGAAAATATTAAGATAAACATCACCGCGCCTTATACCGGTGCAGGCTTAATCACAATAGAACGTGACAAAGTTTATCATTACAAATGGTTCACTACCCATACCACCAGTAGCATACAGGAAATAACACTGCCAGCTGAACTCGAGGGTAATGCATACATTAATGTAAGCTTTATACGCAACCTGAACTCGCGCGAAATTTTCATGAGCCCGCTAAGTTACGGTATTGCCCCGTTTACAATCAACCGCGACAGCCGGCGAAATAAAGTTGAACTGTTTGTTCCTTATCTTCTGCGTCCCGGCGAACAGACTAAAATTCGTTACAAAACCAGCAGGCCGGGAAAGATCGTTATCTTCGCTGTTGACGAAGGTATTCTCCAGGTTGCCGGTTATAAGACACCCCGACCACTCAGTCATTTTCTGCAAAAAAGAGCGCTTGAAGTTAATACCGCGCAGATAATGGATCTGATACTTCCTGAGTTCTCCGTGGTGCAGGACTATGCTGCCACGGGGGGTGGCATGTCTGATGCCGAGAGTCGAAATCTCAATCCGTTTAAACGACGAACTCAGAAACCAGTAGCTTACTGGTCAGGTATTCTCGATGTTGATCAGACATCTACAGGTGAACTTGATTATCAGGTGCCGGACTATTTTAACGGTGCATTACGTTTTATGGCCGTGGCCGTTTCCAGTGATAGTGTCGGTGCCACACAAAAAACATCATTAGCTCGCGGGCATTTTGTACTGAGCCCCAACACGCCCTCATTCGTTGCTCCAGCTGATGAATTTAGCATCAGCCTTAATGTGGCTAATAACGTCGAAGGCTCAGGCAAAAATGCCAGGGTCAGTATCAGCCTTGAATCTGCGCCTCAGCTTACGGTTATTGGCGAAAAAACTATGCAATTGATGATTGACGAAGGCCATGAGAAGAGCGTACGTTTTAGCTTACGTGCAAGCGAAAAATCATTAGGTTCATCAAGCCTCAGATTTACTGCCACAGCAGCTGGTAAAACCTCCAGTACCGCAGTAGATATCAGTGTTCGCCCGGCCCTAACCAGCCTGTTAAAGCTGTCAGGCGGCTTTGTGCAAAACAGCGAAGCTGACATTCCTCTCAGCCGTGATATGTACCCTGACTTCAGGGATCGAAAAATAGGTTTATCAAGCATTCCTCTGGGACTATCTAAAGGCTTAATTGGCTATCTTGATAGTTACCCTCACTACTGCACCGAGCAGCTTATCAGCAAGGCCCTGCCGATAATTGCTCTAAAAGATAAACCGGGTTTTGGATATGATTCGCAAAAATCACAGACGGCGATCAATAATATTATTGACATCCTCAGGTCTCGGCAGAACAGTGAAGGGGCTTTTGGTTTCTGGGCCGCTAATTCCTATTCATCCGCAAAACAAAGTCTCTATGTTTTGCATATATTACTTGAGGCTCAGTCTAAAGATTTCATCATTCCGGAAAAAATGATTAAGTCAGCACTGCAATATGCCACAGCTCAGGCCACTATCTCTATCGATAATTTTGCAAGCGCGAGGATACGTGCTTCAGCTATTTACCTGCTGACAACCCAGGGCATTGTGACTACACGTTATCTGAATGACATGTATGAGCAGATGAATAAGTTTTATCCTGACAGATGGCATCATGACATCAGCCGGGCTTATATGGCAGCCGCTTACAAGCTGTTACACCTTAATGAGAAAGCCGATGATTTAATATCGGATATGAAATTTGGTGAAACCATACAACAGGACTACAGAAACTTTTACGACAGCCTTTCTCATAATGCCCAGCTGTTATTTATTTTGTCCCGACATTTCCCTGAGCGGGTAAATAAAATAGATGCCAGCGCCCTGCAGAGCATTACCACTCCTATTAATGACGGCGAATTTAATACCCTGTCATCTGCCTATAGCATACTTGCATTAAGCGCCTATGCCGACAGAAAAAATAATAGCAGCATATCAGGTGCGCAGCTGCAAACGCTTACAAAATCCGCGGGTAAGCAGCCACTGCGCATACCCGAAGATCAGTTCCCGGTCATTTCTCTTACGGACGACACCATCAAAAAACTGATTCTGACGAGTGCAGATAACGACCAGCCTGTATTTTACCAGCTGACTGAATCAGGCTTTGATCGCTCCTTACCAGCCACTAAAATTCAGAAAGGCATAGAAGTTTTTCATGAGTATAGAGACGACAACGGCAAGACCATCAGCGAAACTGAAATGGGCAGTGAATTTAATGTACATATTAAATACCGTTCTATATCAGATGACAGTCATTACAACATTGCAATTATCGATCTCTTGCCTGGCGGTTTCGAAGTTGTCAGAGATGCCACACGAAAAAACACAGATACATCATTTGATTACCTTGATGTCAGAGAAGACAGGATTATTTTATACACTAGCGTTGAGAAAAAAGTACAGGAATACATCTACCGCATAAAATCAACCAATAAGGGACGCTACACAGTACCCCCGGCTTTTGCAGAAGGCATGTATGACAGAAATGTTATATACCGGGGCCTGGGCTCATCAATCACTGTTAAATAGACTTTATGAATAAGAAATTATTAAGCTGGCTGTTAGTCAGCTTGTTTTTATTTTTAGTTGTCTGCTTTATCCCTAAGCCTGATATTTATAAAGATAAAG